>Ga0247832_1006918_pt1 | contig 12155 bp, 12 predicted proteins | sample LaCruzMarch2015__10_FD_192407 | JGI IMG/M metagenome (GOLD analysis project Ga0247832, IMG submission 192407) | Freshwater microbial communities from meromictic Lake La Cruz, Castile-La Mancha, Spain - LaCruzMarch2015_4m | ecosystem: Environmental > Aquatic > Freshwater > Lake | place: Spain...
TGCCGGGCAAAGACGGTCTGGTGCACATCTCCATGCTGAGCGATGCTCGCGTTGAGAAAGTGACCGACATTCTGAAAGAAGGTCAGGAAGTTGAAGTCCTGGTACTGGACGTGGACAACCGCGGCCGTATCAAGCTGTCGATCAAGGATGTAGCTGCTGCCAAGGCTTCGGGCGTTTAATCGCCGCGTTGCTAAACAGCAGAAAGAGGGCCCTTCGGGGCCCTCTTTTTTTGTCTGTAGATAAAGCGTCTAGTCTCGTCGTCCATAGGGCTCGCAGCTGTCGTGCAATATGCCTTGCTCGGTAGGCCCTAGCATGCAGATTGCACGAGGAAGGCTGATCTAATTTGATTTTAAGTTGTTGATATTTATAGATTATTTTATTTTAAGAGGGTTGGCATAGCGCTTGCGATAGTACTGGGGAGACTGCAGCTCGTAGTGGCTTGCAGATTGTTCAGTACACGCAGGAGGCATTATTTATGAAAAAGCCAATCAAGCATTTCGCAGTAACCGCCATGACCGCTACCGCGCTGGGTCTGTTGCTCGCCGGGCCGGTTATGGCAGCGGACGCCCCGACCGTGCAGCCAACCCTGCTGGCCGCCAGTGAGACGATGGATAAAGCAGAAGATGCGGTTTCCGACACCTGGATCACCAGCAAGGTGAAGTCGACTTTTCTGGCCGACAGCAGCTTGAGCGGTATCGACATCAAGGTCGAAACCAATAAGGGCGTTGTTACGCTTTCCGGGGTTGTTGCCAGCTCCGCCGAACGTGATTTGGCCATTGCCAAGGCCGGCGAGATCAAAGGTGTGAGCGCTGTATCCGCCGAAGCGCTGAAAACCGCTCAGTAATCCATGGAAGCGTGCCAGACGCTGCGATAGGCCTGGCAGCCACTCAACGACGAGGACAAGCAGATGAATGCTGACGTAATCAAAGGCAAGTGGAAGCAAATCAATGGTCGCATCAAGGAGCGTTGGGGCAACCTGACCGATGATGACCTGGACGTCGCTGAAGGCCATAGCGAGTACCTGGCCGGCAAGCTGCAAGAGCGTTACGGCTGGACCAAGGAAAAGGCTCAGGACGAGCTGCGTGATTTCAGCAGCAAGCTGTAATCAGGCGTAAAAAGCCCCGCAGGCATAACCTGCGGGGCTTTTTTGTGGCTCTTATGGAAAGGCTTAGCTGCCGCGTTTGCTATCCACGCTCTTCAGGCGGCCGCCTTCGAAGCGCAGGTAATAGTTCATGCCGTTACGCGGGCCATAGACCCACTCCTCGACGAGGAACTCGTTATTGCCGTGGGCATCCAGGGTGTAGCCGAGCATGTCGCGGGCAATCGGTTCGCCACATTTGCTGGCGACCTCTGTGGTGCGGTCGCCGGTGCTGGCGATGCCCTTCTCACAGCGCAGGGTGCTGGCCTGGGCGCTGGTTGCCAGCGCGAGCAGGGTCAGGCTGAGTGCTATCCGTTGCATGGTGCAATGTCCTTATCGTGGGTGTGTGAGTTTCAGGGGGGCCTAGTTGCCGCGTTTACTGTCGATCTTGATCAGTCGATTGCCTTGAAAGCGCAGAAATTGGTACATGCCGTTGCGTGGCCCGTATGACCACTCTTCGACTGCGACCTCATTGTAAAAACCGTATTCATCCAGCACTTCGCGGTAGCCGAGAAAATCACGACTCAGGGGTTCGCCGCATTTGCTGCTGACTTCGCTGGTGGTGTCGCCGAGGCTGACCAACCCGCTGTCGCAACGTAGGGTCGATGAGGCCTGTGCACAGAAAGGCACAAGTAATAGCAGGGCGCTGATCAGGGCTTTCATCTATTAGCGGCTACGACGGCGTTCGATGGCGCGCAGGCGCGTGCCTTCGAAGGTGAGAATACTGAGCATGCCGTTATCGGGGCCGTAGACCCATTCCTCGATCTGGTATTCGCGCCGCTCGTTTGGACCGAGCGAGTAACCGACCAAATCGCGGAAGGCTGGTTCGCCGCATTTCTGCAGTACCTCGAAGCGCCGGTCATCCAGGCTTACCAGTTGGCTGCCGCAGCGCAGCGTTTCGGCCTGGGCCAGCGACGAGATACCTGTGCAGGCAAGGACCAGGGTTGTGACAAGAGCACGCATATGACGAAGACCTTACTCGCTGCCGAGATGCAGGGTGGTGGCGACGCGGCCATCGGCGTCAGCCTGTGCAATATTGACATCCAGCAGGTAGATACGTTCGTCGGCCAGGCCGCCGCGCTCGACCAGATAACTCTTAATTTCTGCCGCCCGCGCCTGGGCCAGCTGACGCTGCAGCAGTTCGCTCTGCGCCCAGGATTGCAGCACACCTTCGCGCATCTTCACGCTGCGCTCCTCGTCGGGCAATTCGGCCCACTCGGCTGGCGGCTGCTGCTTGAGGCGGGTGCGGTAGATGCCTTCGAGCAGTACGGCCTTGTCGTCCTCATCCACCACCAGCTCACTGGCTTCGGCAGGTACATCATCGCCACGGCGTTGCAGCATCTTGTACCAAGTGTTCTGGTATTCGCGCTCCAGGCGCGCGGCGGCCAGTGGTGGGCCGTCGCTGCTCTGCGCGCTCATGCCTTCGACTTCCAGGCGCAGGGTCGGACGTTCCTTCAAGGCGCTGGCCAGGGTATCCAGCGCTTTCTGTGCATCGCCGTCGAGCTCGCTGTCGCCGGCATTAAAGCGCACGGTGCTGAGGTCAACGTCACTGCCGCCGCTGACCAGGCCGCCGATAAATTTGAACGGTGCTTGCGCGGCGCGCAGGACCAGATTGCGCAGGGTCTGCCAGACGATCGGCATAACGCTGAACTGCGGGCTGTTGAGGTCGCCCTGCACGGGCAGCTGGATACTGATATTGCCCTCGGTATCTTTGAGCAAGGCAATGGCCAGGCGAATGGGCAGGTCCATAGCGTCCTTGCTGTCGACTTTCTCGCCTAGCTGCAGGTCTTCCAGTAGCAGTTTGTTCTCGGCGTTAAGCTGGCCTTTCTCGATCTGGTAATGCAGGTCGAGGTTGAGGCGGCCCTTGCGGATGCGGAAGCCGGCGAACTTGCCGGAGTAGGGCGTGAGGGTGGTCAGCTCGACATTCTTGAAGCTGGTGGCGATATCCAGGCTGTTCATCGGGTCGAACGGCGTCAGCTTACCCTTGATGCTGACGGGCGCGTACTTGTCGACTTTGCCTTTTATATCGACGCTGGCGGTTTTCGGGCTTTGGTTGTCGAGTGTACCGATCTGGCCGTTGAGTTGCTGGATGGCCGTGGCGAAGTTAGGCGTCAGGCTGAAGTCGGCAAAGTTCGCCGAGCCGTCCTTGATGCTGATACCGCCGATGCGCATCGGCAGCGGTTTACTTGCCGCTGCGGGCTTGGCGTTGGCCTCTGCCTGCTGTGGAATCATCAGATCGCTGATATTGGTGGTCAGGTCTTCGTTGATGATAAAGCGTACATAGGGCTGCTGCAGTTTGACCTGGCCTATCACCAGGCCCTTGCCGTGTTGATAGTCGATTCCTTCCACCCGCACTTGCTGCCATTTGAGGAAGTCGCGATCCTTTAGCGTGTCGAGAGTATGCAGCTGGTTGATCTCGGCTTGCCCGCCAATGCTGAAGGCCAGCGGCTCGACGCTCTGCAGATCAACCGCCAGGTCGCTGCCGAGCTTGCCGCTGCGCAATTCGAGGCGGACAAAGGGGCTCAGGTAGGTCTGCGCCAGGCGCAGGTCGATATCGCGGGTGGCCACCTGCAGCTTGGCCGTGGTTGGGCTCAGTTGCACCTGGCCTTCGGCGTTGATCTGGCCGGTCTTGTTTACCCCTGTATCGAGTTTGAGGGCAAAGGGCGAGGTGCCCAGGCTGTCGAAATCGCTCAGATCGAGATTGAGCGGAGCGAGGTCGATTTTGACCTCCGAGCCGCCAGCGAGGTCGGCCAGATGCACCTGATAGTCGCGCAATTGCACGTCACGCAGTATTACCTGCCAGGGTTTGCTGGGCTCTTCCGGCTCGGCGGCAGTGGCGGTTTCCAGCTCAGCGGATTGCTCCGCAGTGGTCGGTTCGCTTGGCTCTTTAACCGGCTCGGCTTCCGTTGCTGCCGAGCCTGCGCCACCCTCATTTGGAGCTGGAGCTGGAGCTGGAGCTGGAGCTGGAGCTGGTTTGGCGGGTTGGCTGGCCAGCAATTTCTGCCAGTCGAGCTGACCATCGGCCTCACGCGCGGCCCAGGTTTCCAGCTTCTGGCTACGAATTTTGCCGACGATGACCTGCTGCTTGGCCAAGTCCACGCTGGTTTCGCTGATATCCAGGCTTTCCAGGCGCAGCAGCGGTTTGTCCGCCGGGCTCTTGATGGCAAAGCTGCTGACACTGAGCTGGGTGTTGCTCAGTAGCAGTTCGGTGCCTTTGGCCAGATTCAGGCTGTAGTCGCTGCTCAGATCGACGGTGCCGTCCTCCAGGACCAGCGGCACCGCATCGCGCACATAGGGCCAGATGGCTTTAAGTTTGCCGTCAGTGACTTTCAGACTGCCGCTGGAGCTGATTGGCACCAGACTGATGCGCCCGGTCCAGTCGATCCGCCCGCCGGTGGGGCCCGTGGCGATCAGGCTCATGTCGGCATTGTCGTCGGGCAGGGTGCTGAGGTTGAACAACTCGAAGTTGAGATCGTCGTAAATAAACTCGATCGGCTCGCTGGGACGCAGATCCTGAAAATGCACGTTGCCGCCACTCAGCTTGATCCGCGAAATACGCAGCGGGAACGGCTCGCCGGCCGGCTCTTCAACCGCAGGCTCGGTGCTAGGCGGGACGTTAAACAGTTGCGTTAGATTGAGTCTGCCATCCTTGCCGAACAGCACTTCACTGTGCGGCTTGTCCAGCTCGATATCAGCCAGGTGCAATACGCCGCTCCACAGGCTATCGAGTTGCAGATTGGCATACAGGCGTTCAAAGGCGATTTGCTGCTGGTCGGCTTCGCCAATCTGCAGGCCCCAGAGGCTGAGCTCCAGGCTGAATGGGTTAAGTTGCAGGCGTTGCAGGGTGGCGGGTACTTCGGCGTAGTGCGCCAGTTGCTGGTTGGCGATGCGCAAACCGATACCGGGCAGAATCAGAAAGCCCAGCAGGCTGTAGAGTGCAACTGCGATGGCAATGGCGCTGGCAGCGCGCTTTATTCCTTTAAGCATAAAAACGTCATCTATCCCGACGAGAAGTGCCTTGGAGTATGGCACGCGTGTGCAGTTCCGCAGAGGCTCTGCGCGGGGATTTTCTTCACGCAGACAGGTACATCAGAACTGCAGGATGAGGGTTTTCAGCGGTGGCTGGCCATCCTGGGAGGGGAAGTCCGCAGCCGGCGCCAGCACCTGCCAATCGCGCACCGGGCGGCCGAGCTTTTCCGCGCAGCGCAGCACCTGTTCGCGCCAATCGGCCAGGGCGACTTTTGCCAGGTTGTTGCAGCAGATCAGCACACCCTCATCGGCAGTGGCGAGAATCGCCGGCTTGAGCAGGCTCTGGTAATCGCGCAGCAGGTCGACAGTGCCGAACGCACTTTTGGCCCAGGCGGGCGGATCGAGCAGAACCAGGTCGAACTGACGCTGCTCAAGGCGCGGATAGTGCGGCAGTTTCTGCCCGCGCCGCGCATTGATCTGCAGCCCCGCCAGTTGGCGAATCGCTGGAAAGTAATCAGATTGCACAAACTGCATGGGTAATAGCTGCGGATTGAGCTGGCCATTCTCGCGCCCGACTGCCAGGTTGCCCTCGGCAAAATCCAGGTTGACGACTTCGCTGGCTCCGCCTGCTGCTGCACTCAAACCGACGCCACAGGTGTAGGCGAACAGGTTAAGTACCGACTTGCCGGCACTGTGGGCTTTGACCCAGCCACGGGCGTTACGCAGGTCGAGAAACAGCAGCGGGTCTTGCCCTGCATGGCGGCCGCGCACGCGGTAATTGAGGCCCCATTCATGGCCGATCAGATCTTCCAGGGCGGCCGGCTCGGCCTGGTATACCGCATCAGTGCGGTCGACCCGCGAGTTGCCCTGAGATCGGTCGTTGTAGACCAGTAGCAGTGGGGTGCTGAGGCTGGCCTGGCACTGCTCGGCCAGTAGCAGAAGTTCATCGCGGTTCAGGCTCTGGTGGAAGCTCTGTATCAGCAATTGCCGGCCATAACGATCGATGGTCAGGCCGCCGGCACCTTCCTGGCTGCCATGGAACAGGCGGTAGCAGTCAGTGCCTTGCTGATGCAGTGCAGCCAGCAGGTCGTGACGGTTATGCAGGGCGGCGCGCAGCGCCTGATCGAGAGAGGGCATGCGCGGCGACTCGAGAAAGAAGGGCGCGCAGTTTATCAAGATTCATCTGCCGGGACGCAGGCGCGGCAAAAACAGCAAGGGCACCCTGAGGTGCCCTTTAATTTGCGATTGATCATGTACTCAGGCGATGCGGTTGATGCCCGTGCGATCAGCACCATCAGCAGCGATGCGGTTGCTACCAGTGCGATCAGCACCGTCAGCCGCGATGCGGTTGCTACCAGTGCGATCAGCACCGTCAGCCGCTACGCGGTTGCCGCCAGTGCGGTCAGCGCCATCGGCAGCGATACGGTTAGCGCCAGTGCGGTCAGCGCCATCAGCAGCTACGCGATTACCACCCGTGCGATCTGCACCGTCTTCGGCGATGCGGTTGATGCTGGTACGGGCAAAACCATCAGCAGCGATACGGTTGCTCAGGCTGCGTTCGGCGCCGTCTGCGGCGAAAACGTTGCTGGTCAGGCTGGCGGCAAGCAGGGAAGCGATCAGGTACTTGTTCATCTGGGTGTCCTCGCAAGAGTGGGGGTAAGTGGCTACGGGGCTCATGTTGCTCCGCAGCCCGACTCTTGAGAAACGCAGGCGGTCAATAGCAATCATCATTGCTGTCGATGGCAAATAAAAAAGCCGGCCCCCTGATTGATGGGCGCCGGCTTCTCTGTCGCAATCACTGAGCGGTGTTATCAGGCCCGTTCGATCGCCAGTGCCACGCCCTGACCGCCGCCGATGCACAGGGTGGCGAGGCCTTTCTTGGCGTCGCGCTTGATCATCTCGTGCAGCAGGGTGACCAGTACGCGGCAGCCGGAGCCGCCAATCGGATGGCCGAGGGCGATGGCGCCGCCGTTGACGTTGACCTTGCTGGCATCCCAATTCAGCTCTTTGCCCACTGCCAAGGCCTGCGCGGCGAAGGCTTCATTGGCTTCGATCAGGTCCAGGTCGCTCAGCTGCCAGCCAGCCTTGGCCAAGCAACGCTGGGTGGCGCCGACCGGGCCGATGCCCATGATCGCCGGGTCGACGCCGGCGTTGGCGTAGCTGGCAATTTTTGCCAGCACCGGCAAACCGAGGGTCTTGGCCTTTTCTGCGCTCATCAGCATTACGACGGCCGCACCGTCATTCAGGCTGGAGGCGTTGCCGGCGGTGACACTGCCGTCTTTCTTGAACGCAGGCTTGAGTTTGCTCAAAGACTCGGCGGTGGTGCCGGCGCGCGGCTGCTCGTCAGTGGCGAAGGCCAGTGGCTCACCCTTGCGCTGGGGAATCATGATCGGGGTGATTTCATCGACAAAACGCCCGGCCTCGATAGCAGCCACGGCTTTTTGCTGCGAGGCGGCGGCGAAGGCGTCCTGGGCTTCGCGGCTGATGTCGTACTTGTCGACCAGATTCTCGGCGGTGATGCCCATGTGGTAGTCGTTGAAGGCGTCCCACAGGCCGTCGGTGATCATGGTGTCGACCAGCTTGGCGTGGCCCATGCGCAGGCCGGTGCGCGCACCAGGCATGACGTAGGGGGCCAGGCTCATGTTTTCCATGCCGCCGGCGATGATCACTTCGTCGTCGCCGCAGCGGATCGCCTGGGCGCCGAGGTGCAGGGCTTTCAGGCCAGAACCGCAGACCTTGTTCAGGGTCAGCGCTGGCACGGCGTGCGGCAGGCCAGCGAGGATTGCGGCCTGACGCGCCGGGTTCTGCCCGCTGCCGGCGGTGAGTACCTGGCCAAGGATCACTTCATCGACCTGCGCGCCGTCCAGACCGGTTTGTTCCAGCAGGCGGCGGATTACCGCGGCGCCCAGTTCCGGTGCCGGGATATTGGCCAGCGCACCCTGAAAGCTGCCGATGGCGGTGCGGGTGGCGGCAACGATGACGACGTCTTGCATAACGCGATCCTCACAAGTGACAGGCGCGGCTGGCCGCGAAAGGTCGCTATGTTGGCACAGCGGCTTTGTTTACGGCCAGCATGCGAACCGGCCGGTCAGCGTGGCGGTAACTGCAAACGTTTGCGCGCGCGGTGGATGGCGCCGCCGCGTACTGCCCAGCGCAGCACGGGGGCCAGGCTATGCACGCCGCTGTAGATCACTCGGCTGCGCGCCGGGCTGATGTGCTGGCCGAGCATCTCTTGTGCTCAATCTGGCAGCAGGTCGATGCCAGCCTGCATCAGCAGCTTGGCCGCCGGGGCGGCGAAGGCGCTGGGTGCTGGGGCGTTGAGCAGGATGCGCAAGATTTCCAGCGAGCGTTCATCACAGAGCAGTTCGGGGCGCACAGCTGCCAGGTAGGCGGCGACCTCGGCGCGTGAGCGCGGCACCTGGGTGGCGCCCAGGCGTTCGGCGATCAGTGCAATTTCCGCGTAGTAACGGTCCTGATCGGCCTCACTCAGTTGCGGGTTGCGGTAACGCAGGTGGGCCTGGAGGAAACTGTGCACCTCGGCCACATGCACCCAGGTCAGCAGCGTTGGGTCACTGGCGGCATAGGCGCGGCCGTCCGGGGCGGTGCCTGTGACCCTGAGGTGAATGGTTTTGACCTTGTCGATCAGCCAGTCGGCATCGGCGCGCGAACCGTAGGTGGTGCCGGAAATAAACTGGCCGGTGCGACGCAAGCGGCCGAGCAGATCTTCGCGAAAATTCGAGTGATCCCACACCCCTGCCAATGCCAGTGGATGCAGAGCTTGCAACAGCAGGGCGCTGATACCGCCGATCAGCATGCTGGTGAAGTCACCATGCACCTGCCAGCTCACCGAGTCCGGGCCGAACAGGCCGGGGTCGCCCTGGGGCTTTTCGAAGTCGATCTGGCCAAGGGCGATACCGCTCAGGCTAAGGACTTGGCTTTCGATACGGCGGCGCAGAAATTCCATGGCGGCTCTGCAGGGCGGCCATGTTTTTGTGCATGGCAGCCCTGCGTCTGGGTCAGCGGTTTAGGCGCTGTTCGATCAAGCCGTCCACTACTGTAGGGTCGGCCAGAGTCGAGGTGTCGCCCATGTTTTCCAGTTCGTTGCAGGCTATCTTGCGTAGGATGCGCCGCATGATCTTGCCCGAACGGGTCTTCGGCAGGCCGGGTGCCCACTGGATCAGTTCGGGTTTGGCGAAGCTGCCGATTTCCTTGCCAACCAGGGCCAGCAGTTGCTGCTTCAGCGCATCGTTGATTTCCACGCCGTTCATCGGGGTGACGAAGGCGTAGATGCCCTGGCCTTTGAGGTCATGCGGGTAACCGACCACGGCGGCTTCGGCAACGGCGTCGTGCAGCACCAGAGCGCTTTCCACTTCAGCAGTGCCGATGCGGTGGCCGGAGACGTTGATCACGTCATCCACCCGGCCGGTGATCCAGTAGTAGCCATCCTCGTCGCGGCGCGCGCCGTCGCCGCTGAAGTAGTAACCGGGGTAGGGCTTCAGATAGGTGTCGATCATCCGCTGATGGTCGCCGTAAACGCTGCGGATCTGGCTCGGCCAGCTGTCCTTGATTGCCAGCACGCCGCTGCCAGGGCCGTCGATCTCCTTGCCCTGTTCATCCAGCAGCACCGGCTGCACGCCAAAGAACGGCCGGGTCGCCGAACCCGGTTTGAGGTCGGTGGCGCCGGGTAGTGGGGTGATCAGGATGGCGCCGGTTTCGGTCTGCCACCAGGTGTCGACGATTGGGCAGCGGCGTTCGCCGACCACGTTGTAATACCACTCCCAGGCTTCCGGGTTGATCGGCTCGCCGACGCTGCCGAGCAAGCGCAGGCTGGTGCGTTCGGTGCATTCGACCGGGCCGCTGCCTTCACGCATCAGCGCGCGCAGGGCGGTGGGCGCGGTGTAGAAAATGTTCACCTGATGTTTGTCGATCACCTGCCAGAAGCGCGAGGCGGTGGGGTAATTGGGTACACCCTCGAAGATCAGGCTGGTCGCGCCATTGGCCAGCGGGCCGTAGACGATATAGCTGTGTCCGGTGACCCAGCCGACGTCGGCGGTGCACCAGTAGATATCGCCCTCGTGGTAGTCGAACACGTACTTGTGGGTCATCGCCGCCATCAGCAGATAGCCACCGGTGCTGTGCAGCACGCCCTTGGGTTTGCCGGTGCTGCCTGAGGTGTAGAGGATAAACAGCGGGTCCTCGGCGTCCATCGGCTCCGGCGGGCAATCGCCGTCGGCTTCGCGCAGGGCTTCGTGGTACCAGATATCGCGGCCTTCCACCCAGTCGATCTCACCCTGGGTGCGTTCGACCACCACCACCGTGGACACTGCTGGACAGCTCTGCAGCGCCTTGTCGACGTTGGCCTTGAGCGCCACGTACTTGCCGCCGCGCACGCCTTCATCGGCGGTGATCACCGTGCGGCAATCGGCATCGAGAATGCGGTCGCGCAAGGCGTCCGGAGAGAAGCCGCCGAACACCACCGAATGCACCGCGCCGATGCGTGTGCAGGCGAGCATGGCGTAGGTGGCCTCGGGGATCATCGGCATGTAGATGCACACCCGGTCGCCTTTTTTCACCCCACGGCTTTTCAGCACGTTGGCCAGGCGGCTGACGTTGTGGTGCAGCTTCTTGTAGGTGATATGTGCCGATTCGCTGGGGTTGTCACCTTCCCATATCAGTGCGATCTGCTCGCCGCGCTGCTGCAGGTGGCGGTCGATGCAGTTGTAGCAGACGTTCAGTTGTCCGCCCTTGAACCAGCTACCCGAGCCGCTGAGCAGGTCGCCCTGCTGCACGCTGTCCCAGGGCTTGCTCCAGTCGAGGAAGGCCTTGGCCTGCTCGGCCCAGAAGATTTCCGGTTGTTCGATCGATTGCTGGTAAAGACGCAGGTAGTCGTCGTTATCCAAGTGTGCGCGTTGGCGCACGGCGTCGGGCACAGGGTGGCGAGTAATTTCGAACATGGCGGGTCCTTGTTGTTGTGTTCCGCAATGCCCGTAAGGGTGCACCCAAGCGGGTGCTTGGTTCAAGTGCTGGCCTTGTGCTCAGTCGCCGTGGATCAGCCGCGATGCCGTTCGCGGAAGTGCTGGATCAGACCCTGGGTCGAGGCGTCGCTGGCAGGCTCGTCGAGCTGACCGGTGAGGCGCTGATAGACGCCCTGGCCGAGCTCCTTGCCCAGCTCGACGCCCCACTGATCAAAGGCATTGATACCCCAGATGGCGCTCTGCACGAAGACCTTGTGCTCATACAGCGCTACCAGCGCGCCGAGGTTGAACGGGTCGACGCGGTTGAGCGCAAGGATATTGCTCGGGCGGTTGCCGGGAATCATCTTGTGCGGGGCCAGGCGCTGTACTTCTGCCTCATCCAGGCCTTTGCCGCGCAGCTCGGCTTCAGCCTCGGCGCGGGTCTTGCCATGCATCAATGCCTGGCTCTGCGACAGGCAATTGGCAAACAGCCACTGGTGATGGTCGGCCAGTGGGCTGAAACTGTTCACCGGCACGATAAAGTCCGCCGGTATCAGCTCGGTGCCCTGGTGCAGGAGCTGGTGGTAGGCATGTTGGCCGTTGCAGCCAACGCCGCCCCAGATCACTGGGCCGGTGCTGAAGTCCACGGGGCTGCCATCCTGGCGCACGCTCTTGCCATTGGATTCCATGTCCAGCTGCTGCAAGTGCTTGGTGAAGTTACGCAGGTAGTGGTCGTAGGGCAGGATCGCCTGGCTTTTCGCGCCCCAGAAGTTGCCGTACCAGATACCCAGCAGGGCCATCAGCACTGGCATGTTCTCGGCCAGCGGCGCTTGGGTGAAGTGCTGGTCCATGGCGTAGGCGCCGGCCAGCAGCTCCTTGAAGTTGGAAATGCCGATGGCCAGCGCAATTGGCAGGCCGATGGCTGACCACAGTGAATAACGGCCGCCGACCCAGTCCCACATCGGGAAAATATTTTCCGCCTTGATGCCGAACTCGATGGCAGCCTGCTGGTTGCTGGTCACCGCAATAAAGTGTTTGTGCAGCTCGGCTTCCGGGCCGCCCAGGGCCAGGTACCAGTCGCGCGCGGCCAGCGC
>Ga0247832_1006934_pt1 | contig 12135 bp, 9 predicted proteins | sample LaCruzMarch2015__10_FD_192407 | JGI IMG/M metagenome (GOLD analysis project Ga0247832, IMG submission 192407) | Freshwater microbial communities from meromictic Lake La Cruz, Castile-La Mancha, Spain - LaCruzMarch2015_4m | ecosystem: Environmental > Aquatic > Freshwater > Lake | place: Spain...
GCCATCCCTACTACTACTACTACTACTACTACTACTACTACTACTACTACTACTACCCGTTGTATCATCAACTCCACCCTCCTTCGTCTCCACGTCCATCACCATTTTCCGTCTTTCCCCCGTGACCAAATCCCACTCCTTCATTTCTAACTTCCAATCAAACATCTCTTTTGGATTATCCAAATACTTGGCATATTCCTCATCAGTATAAATTAGTGGATCAAGTGAGACATCAAACCGTGCGTAGGGGTAGTCGGCATACTCGACATTCGATCGGACCCAATGATTAAATTCGGTAGCGTCATGTCGGGCAGAGGATGAGAATGATTTCCATGCCCATGATCGTGCAGGTTTTGATGTTAGGATTAGACGATTCCCCACTCGTACGACATCTGGCGCTGTTACGTCTAGGATATTGTTGTGAAAAGCCAAAGGATCTATGTCCCCGTTTGATGGCACCACCGTCGTGGACGGATCAATACCATCGGTTACTGCGCCAACAACACCCCCTATAGGACGACGTGCAAATCCTATCGAGGGTACTATGGGAGGCAATGATTCGAGAACGTTCGCCTCCGGTGGGGCGCTCGTCATCGTCTCGTCCCGTGCGGAGCCTCTGTCTATCTGGAGGCGTTCTCCCCAACAACCAACCTCCCTTTCCCCACGCACGACCCTATCAGTCACCATGACAAGATGGTCTGTAATCCGTGTCGCCACGCCGGCGATCATATATATGGCAGCGATGATGCACTCAGCAACAGTTGTCGTTGTTGTTCATGGCTTTGCTCCAGCTCCAATGATGTTGTCAAGGATACATATTAACGGATTGTCGTCGAGATCGTCTTCTTCCCTATGGAGTACAAACGGCAGCAGCAACAACAACAATGGTCCTACTAATAATGACGAGGCGCAACGTCTTCGAGAGAAGGCGGATCAATATCGTGCCGAGGCTGAGAAGCTACGACTTGTCCTTGGTTTGAAGAAGATTAATACATTGGAGGATGATATTCGTACATTTGTGAAAAAAGGCGATCGAACCTCGTCCTCGTCGTCATCATCATCATCGTCGTCGTCCTCATCATTGTCAGGTGAGCAAAAGTTACAGGAGTTAAAAAAGAGAGTTGAGGAATTGGTCCGTGGTACAGTAGGTAATGAGGAGGCAGATGCTATGTTGCTGGGATTATCTTCGTTTTCTTCAGAAACAATAACATCATCACCCAACAAAGACGAAAACATGAAATTATTCGATCCACCAACTGATGAGGAGGTCAAGGCTGCAATTGCCTTCCTCGATACATTGCCCGCAACACTTAAAAATGCATTAGCCACCGCAGCGGGATACAAGAAGGGATACTATGGTGAAGAGGGAGCCATGACAAATATGGAAGAATTTGTTGACAAGCTATATAAACAGTCAAACGTTATAACCGCCGAGCGGCTACGTAATCTGTACAAAGTTCAACGGATTACAACACGAAATGTCAGTGACTACGAATTGTCCAAAAGTAAGAAGGATGAGGAATATGAAATTAGAGGTATGTCACGTCTACTAGCATCGAAGATTGAAGAACGGTTAGAGAATAGTACACGTGCAATGGAACTATTTCCCCGTTCGTTACAAGATGCAGATGAATCAATTTTACCAAGCAAGGACGATGCCAATGTAATATTCCAATTATTGGAAAAGAATTTTATGGCAACTGAAAAGCCAGTAAAGGTAAAGGGTGGATACATTATACGTGGGGTCAATAAACGCAAATCAACAAAAGAATTGTTACATGTACTTGATGGCAAATTAATCAAGTCTTATCCACAATGGATAGAAAATTATCAAATTAGCTTTGTGGAGATATATTCCGATGCCAATGAAGAGTTATTTGAGGATGCTATATTGATTACACCCAATACCTTCGTACCGATGGCACCCAAGCTACTCTCGGTAGCATCCTCTGCCATTGCTATTTTCTTTTCATTCGTTTTCTGTATTGATGCATTTAGTGACAATACCTATGTAATGGACAGATTGAAGGAGGCTAGTGAAATAACTGCTGCGGGTGGGACGTATGACCTATTGTGGTTTAATATGCAGCTTGTGCCATTACTTTTGACATTGGGGGCGGCACAGGGACTTCATGAATTATCGCATATTGTAACAGCTTGGTCGAAACAGGTGAGTATATATATTGTCTTCGTGATTTATCATTCCCCCGTCTTGATGCATTTATAATTACATTACCTTACTCCTCCTCTATCAGGTGAAATTATCAACACCTACAATCCTACCATCGATAGGTTTGCCGTATTTGAGTTTTCAGAATCGTATCAAAACATCTCCCAAGGGATATGGCGATCTCTTCGATATTGCATTCGTTGGTCCTATTGCCGGCCTTTCAGTTTCATTCGTGGCCCTCCTTGTTGGTCTGCAACTCACAACGACGGTTGACCCAACGACTGCACAACTATTACCAAGCCTTCCAGTGGGTTATTTGACTCAAAGCACTCTTGCTGGGACAATCGTCGACTTGATTCTGGGTGGAGGGGATGGCATTTTGCTCAATCAAGATTCGGCAACACAAATACCTTTGCATCCCATTGCTATTGGTGGATTTCTGGGTCTAATCATACATGCACTTGACCTAGTTCCCGTTGGAAGTACAGACGGTGGACGCATGTCACAGGCCATCCTGGGACGTGTTTGGCACCTAACATTCTCAAGCTTGGTATTCCTCGCACTGTTCATCTCATCATTTACTTCAGATAGTACCATACTGCTTGGGTATTTGTTCATCTACAGTTTTACGCAAAGAGATATGGAAATTCCGTGTCGGAATGAAGTAGATAAGGTGGAACTACCACGTGCTGTAGCTGCCTTGTCAACTTGGTTGCTTGCCGCTTTGATTCTCGTTCCATTGAGATAACCACCTCCCAATGCTATGCAATGGGACTCTGGAGTTGATTAATTTAGCTTGGTCGGAGTAGGTTAACAGGAATCAGCTAATCGGGCCGAATAAAGAATGAAAATAGTAGTATTAAGCATGCATGATTCACTAGTAGCTCCTATTGCTTAACAACACATCGTGCCGTTTTGATTAATCATTCAATGTTTAATCTCAGCTTGTAGAATTGATTGTTGTCGAGTATGTGATTAAATTTGGTATTCATTCCTGAGCAACTGACGAGCATACATAATTTTTTGCCCTTGCCGCATTCGGCGCATCAGTGGTTTGTGTCATGTTGTATTCCTAATTTTTCCCGTAAATAATGACCGCGGTTATCGTCTTCATTGATCCCCAATTTTTTTTTCATCCTTCTTCCTTTCGGTTCTATCGTACTACGTAAAATTCTGGCTGTCGTCACATGACAACAACAACCACACAACGCGGTGAGGACAGCCCACCTTGAACTCCACGATGCAATAAGGAGGAGGGGATTCATCCGCGGAATAATAATAATCTGACTCTACCCCATCTAGTCCCCCCGCACCAGGTGCGACGACGACGACGACGACGACGACAAAGAAGGCTTCATCATGTCCACTGACGACCTTTCAAATCCAAGTCCCCCGGCGGGCGGAGGTGGGGGAGGGCCCTCGCCTCAACAGATTGGTAGTGCGTTCATCAAACAGTATTACAAAATCCTACTAACAGCGCCAGCTCAGCTGAACCGATTTTATCAACCAGACTCAACGGTTACCCGTGGGATGGAACCCAGTGCACCTGCGACACCAGTACCATTCAGCACGGCGGAGGTGGGCGTGAATGGTAGTAGCAGTGGTGGAGACGAATCAATGGGGGAGCGCGTTCGTAAGGCATTCTTCGATTGGGCCAGTGTAAAAAGTACTAACGGGGAGGGTGATTCATCTGTGTCCGACAATCTCGATGTCCTCACGGTCGACTTTGAACGTGGTGCAATTGATGCACAAGAGTCGATTGGGGGGGGAATACTCCTAGTTGTGACTGGTCACATGTCATTGCCGGGGAAGGTCGGTAAAAAAAGTGCATTCGTTCATACATTCTTCTTGAACAATGCCGCAGTACCGGGGAGGAAAAAGCAATTCTTGGTAAAGAATGATATTTTGCGCTTTTTGGACCCCGATGCTAAGCTTGATGAGAAAAGTGTGGAAGAGGATGTGACTACTATTCTCCCAGAGGTAGAGGAGGAACAGGTGTTGACAATCTCCCCCGCTGCTGCCATTCATCCTGTCCCTCTTGTGCCGGTAGAGTATGAGCCATCTGTGGATGAAGAAAAAGTTGAAGATGAGGATGACGAAGACATTGAACCTTTGAAGGAACCTGCCAATGAATCTCCAACGGAAGTCACTGAATCATCCACGGTCGAATCGAATTCCACTCCAACAACATCTCCCTCCTCCGATGGAAAGAAGAGCAAACGTAACCGCGGTAAAAAGGGACGATTGGGTGCTAGCAAATCTAGATCTCGATCAAACTCCCCCGACGCAGTGGAAGAAGAGAAGGAGGAGCAGGAAGACGAAGTAGCAGCACCCGAAAAGCCCAAGGCGCCCAGTTCGTGGGCCAACCTTGTCGCTAGTGGTGGTGGTATAGGTAAGGGCAGTAAGGGAGGTCGGAAGGGATCTCCCAAACCATCTCGTAATGGCACTGCTGACAAATCAACCTCCTCTGTCAAACCCGATTTGTCATCGTCCAAAGCCCCACCCCAAAGCCGACCTACTAATGGATCTAAAGCCGTCTCGAATACAAATACATCATCCACATCATCAACGTCAGAAATCAATTACCAGTCAAAACCCTCAGAACGCACTGCCGAGGCTACACTCTTCATCCGTAACATCCCCGATAAGACAAAGGAACCTGAAATACGTGCACTTTTCGAAAAGCAGGCCGCAGCGAATGGGAATAAAATCCTTGGCATTACTCTCAATCCGAATCGTGGTTTCTGCTTTGTTGACTTTGATGGAACTGACGCAGTAGTTTCCATTGTTGCCGAATCGATTACTAGTCTCGTGAAGGATCAACGTACAGGGCGGAAGGTCGAAAGTTCCTTCATGGCGCATGGTCGTGTTTTGGAGGTAGAACGGAAGGTAGCTAGTAAGGGTTTTGGTGGAGGGGGTGGTGGGAAAGCGATGGACAGTGGGGGAGGAGGAGGAAGGAAGTTCAACAGAAGTAAAAGTCCTAAAGATGGGGGGGAGAATGGAGGAAAATTTCGTGATCGGAGAGGGGGAGGCAATGAACGTCGTGATCGTGAGAAAATAGGTGGTGGCGGAGGCGTAGGCAAAAACTAAACAATAACTTTTGCTCGCAATGTGAATTGGGGAATCAGATCTCATGTGGAATAGTAATATACCCGTCAGTGCGATAGGGGGTTGGACAGTTGTTGCTCTGATGATTGATTATGGAATAACAAAAAAATGGTGAAGGACGTGGGCTAAAGAAACAAAACGTCTCGTGACTTCACCAAAAGGCAATGGAATATATAGACTAATACAATCAGTTGGTAAAGAATCAAATCAATCAAAATGAATCGTCTAAGTAGGATTAAAAAGTAATGAGTCCATAGACAGACATACTCCTTCCGTAGAAATAATTTGTTATATTGACAGAGAGAGCAAAGTGCGTGAAAATATCGCAACGAAGATAATTGATGCGACTAGAACACCGAATAGAACGATGAATACAGTTTTGATGTCGTTGTAATGGACAATGTAACCAGATGAGATGGAGAATAAGATTCTGGCAAACGATCCTGATGCTGCAAACCATCCTTGCCACTCTCCCTGTGGTCTCCTCCCAACAACTGCAAATACAAAGACAAGTAACTTGTTAAGATAAAATCTTGCTCAAAATATAGTCTTTCAGTCATAGCAATAAAAACACTCACCTTTAGAAAACAAACCAGTTATCGCAGTTTGTGCAATTGGGTATCCGAAACCAAAAATAACAACCATCGCAATTATATAGTGGACAATTGGATTATCAGCACCCATGTCAACACTTTGCAACGGTGCTAAACTAATAATTGCAATAGCAAATACTGTTATACCAGCAATAATCATTTGTGTATCTGTTAATACCCTCCCCAACCTACCAATGTTTAATAATGAACATACCCCCACAGCTCCACTGAGAGAAACAATCGCACCCGAAACGATCGGTTTTAGATCAAAGTACGAGGATGCAAAGCTAATACCAGTAGTTTCAAATGATGCAATACTCCCCAGTGTCATAATATTAAGCATCATAAGTCCGACTAAAGCAGCATTATATACACTTATCCCACCGAGTCGTGTGGCACGATTGGCCAATTCATCCTGCTCTTTCCTACGTTGGGATATACGACGTAAAATAGGCTCGGAACGATATCGTGCTTGAAATCTAGTTAGTAAAAGAAATAATGTTACAACACACAGTGATGCCATGAAGTATGCTGCTACTGAATACTGATCAAAAATGAAGAAACTTTGACACAAAGAAGTAAAAGGTTATGTGAGATAGACTATAATAAATCCTTTGAGTATTCTCGCAAATGCAAAATAAAACATCTTACCCAACTTCATATCTTCGATCATCAAGTAAATGCATAAACAGCGAACCAAATATAGGTGTCACCGTAAATGCACCATACTGTACCGCCGTAAGTAAAGCAAGGTACGTCGTGCGTTGTCGTGTGGCCGTAATTTCGGCTACATATGCCCGAGTCACGCCCAACGTACCACTCCCAATCCCTAATATAATTTGTGAAAAGACTAAAAAGTATAAATTCCCGACCTCGTAGGCATGTGCAAATAATATACATCCAATCAGTAGTACAGTTGTACTAGCAACGAGTGTTGTTGAATATCCGCGTACTATAGTCGATCGGCCAAGTATGGGTGATGCTATCACACGTCCAAGACTGAACGCACCTACGATATATCCTAACCATACGGCATTCCCACCCAAGTCTACAATTAATGGGTACATAATGGGGAATGTCACGCCTCGACTCATATCACTAATTAGTACAACTGAACAGACTATCCAAAAGCCCTCCGTGTCAGCTAATCCCTCGGCCGTCATTACCGATGTTGCCGTGGATACGAAGGACGGTGCAGGTTGTAAATTGAATATATCATTGTCATCATTATTATCAGCTTCATAATCATCCATATTGTCATAATTGTCCATGGTGGGACAAGCACATGACAGATTAAACTTTACACGATTATTGTTATTGCTGTTAGTGTTGTTATTGTCATCATTATATGAAGTTGAAGATACCTGTTGCGACGGAGATGTCTCAACAGGAAAGATGACAGAGGGTATATCGTTGATGTTGTTTGTAGGCTTAGTTTGAGTACTCGCTACAGCAGCTGCTGCATCTGTGTGTGTAACTTGTTTGCCATTGATAATTGTGATTCTCGGCCTGATGTATGTCCTCCCCCTCGCCTCTTCTGCATCTACTGTACTATCTGAGTGATGAGACAAGGGAGATATCAACTGCATTGCTGAAGAAGAGGGAGATGTAGAACGCAACATTCTCTATTTATTATGCAGCGTTGTTAGTGCGGTTGCTATCAAATCCCTCGCATCATCGTCGATCGAAGACTTTCGTTTTGTTCCAGGAACCCAAATGAATAGGCGCGCCTTCTGACTCTCGTCCTCCGAATGACGCAGATTACGATCCGAGGCTATTTGTGACCACCTACTTAACCATCATGGCAGCTGTCACCCTGATCGACGTTGCCGGATCAACATCATCATCAACGCCGTCATCGTTCACGTCGTCACCAGCCGTGCGATTCGACTTAATCTCTCTCCCTGATCCTAGTAGCTGCGGTGGTGACAACAATAACAACAATGACGATGGTACACCCTCGAAATCATCGTCATTGTCAACAATACCGCGAGATTACATCCTCGTTAGTAATAAATCAATAATTGATATACACGAGGTACAAATCATAAAAGCAAATACTGGCAAATATGCATCCTACTTTATCGGGTCGCGTATTATAGGGTTGAATCCTAATTTACACATCTCAACACGTGTCGATCCATTATTCTTTGTGATAGCACATTTTCATCGTCAAGCAATAAATAATGGTACTAGCAGTAGCAATAAGCAGTGGTTACCATGGGAACAGGCATTGGCAGAACTATCTCCTCATGTACTACAAGCATTAAATGTTGATCTATCCTCCTCCTCATTAGACATTGATAATGCCTGTGGACAATTGAAACATTTACTGGAAGTGTCAGACTATGGTGATGAGTTGTTACTTTGTCGATTTGATAATGATAAGGCATTAAATTGGCTGGTACAAAAGTTTAATAAAGCCAAGGATGCAATGTCTCGACGTTTGCTTGAGAAGAAGAGACGTAATGTGGCCAGCATCAAAAGGAATACCGAATCTGGAGCATTTAGTTCATCCTTTACCGTCGAAGCGGAGGAGGTTGGACCAAGTGTTGTTGTCGACAAAGATTGCAAAGGAGGAGAGAAGGAGAATGTAGTAGCAGAAGAAGAAGCTACTTTAACCAAAGAAGAGGAATTGTACATCAGGGTAGGTGCATTACAGCTCATTTGTGAATATCTTCCAACGGAATGGAGAGTTACTCTCACTAAGGAGGTAGGATTGACTAATGCACAATGGATGGGTAAGAAGTACAAAATGTCAAACACATCATCAATAACGAACGAGGGAGAAGAGGAGAAGGAGGAGGAAGAGGAATGTATCGGCGAGAAACGATCAAGGTCTGCATGGGAGGGTAGTATTGGACAAGAGGATGCCGATGCATTACTACAGTACACTCAGGGGATAGGTGCTGGGAAAGCGGCATCTGTAACACCTGGTGAAATGAAGAAAAAGGAGTTATATAATGCACAAAGTGTCGGTCTGAAGAAGTTAGCCAAGGTCAATACCAAGGGGATGAAGAGTCTAAGCAGCTTTTTTGGTGCTGGTACGAAAAAGGTCAAGAAATAATAATGAGAACTATATTTTAATCGTTCATCCTGGTCTTAATTAGAAAATGCTTATGATATAATAATGAAAGGGCTATAATTTAAACATATCTTTCAAAGACTTTTGTTTCTTGCGTTTATTTACTGCCACTGGCGCTGCTGCAAATCGAAGTGTTGTCAGTCGTCGTTGCAACGCTTCATCCGCTGCTGACATATCATTAGGAGCAGCAGAAGAAGTTGTGGGTATGCTTTGACGTCTCCCATTCCTCGATAGCGAGTGTTGCTTCTTGCGTTTAATCCTAGAAACTACCACCTCTAATTCCGATCTACGTCGATGCCAATTATTATTGTCTACCGTGGCCTTTCTCCCAGCGACGCCAGCATCTTCTCTAGATGATGTAACACGAGAGAGATTGCTATTACGACGACTGGTAGAAGGGAGGGATAACATGCCCATCACTTCCGATTCTGATCTACGATATGTAGTCATCCAATCAGAGGAGGTTGCAATAGCCTTCTTGGAGGAACATCTGCTGATGGCTTCAGATGATGTTACAGGCTTCTTGTTACTACGACCAAGAGTCGTCGGGATAGCTGCTCCAGCATAACTTCTTTCAGTATTATTCTCCAACACTTTCTCTGTCAAAAGAATCGACTCGTTATCAAGATTAAAATCCTCGTCACTAGAATCATTATCTCCTTCATCATCATCATCATCTTGAAATGGGTCTGTATTCACACGACGAGCTGTCGCAGCAATGATTGCTAACACGTCCTGTTCTTTCACATTATCCCCCACAACCTCATCCCGACAGTCTATGCTACTACAAGATCTATCAATAATATCGTTGGCATGCTTATAATTGATACCTTCCTCGTTTTGTCGTTGTTGTTGTTGTTGTTGTTGCTGCTGTATAACATCTACAATACTTGAGTCGTAAACGTATGGAAGTGAATCGAGTGTTACGATGGATTCGTCGCCCATTGTCCATCGTTGCAACTCTTTACGCTCCTCCTCTTCCCGAATACACAAATGTTGCTCGGCGGTCGGTAGGATCCTCCTTCGCTGGAAGTAGATAGCATCGTGAAGTGTGGATGACATCATGACATTATATTATTTTGACGAGTCTGTTGCCACGAACGTTTTGCCATCGCCTACCACTTTTACCTCCACCATTATTTGGCTCACCCAAAAGAATAGAATTGCTGGCAAATCGAGCTACCTCGTTATTGCTGAATTGCAATACTAAATTGGTACGACAATCATTATGCTACGAGACCAATGACCTCTCAACAACATTGATTCGTTGACCCACCCCTTGGGTTTTAGGCGGGTCAGGACAAGGACCCAAAGAAAACACAACACGACCCCCGCCGCCCCGCGTGGTGGAGAAGCAAGCGTACGGCATTAGGGACTGGCAAAAGATACACCCGCTGCGCCGCCACTGCGCCCGACAGCTCTATTGAGAGCTGCGGCTCTTCCCGTTACTTCTTTCTCTCACGGGTGTAGCAGTGGGCGTATAAAACATCACAATAGAAATAGAAGGAGGAAGTACCTATCACCATGCCGAAATCATCAGAAAAGCCAAAGGCTGCCGTCCTCGAACGGGAGCGACGATCGACGGCGGGGAAACGAATGTCCTCCCTCATTGGGAAAGCACAGGAGGATGATGATGCCTTTTGGTCACACTCTATATGGGGTGAGGGATATGCCGATGGGAAGTCATCACGGAAGAAACGACGGAGGGACGAAGATGATGACACATCCTCATCGCCATCGGATGATGATGATGACGACGAGGAGGGAATAACAGAGGGTGGGGATGGTAGTGCCGATAACGACGACGAAGAATCCGTATCCTCTGGGGAGGGATCTTTTCGTATATCAGACGAGGGGTCGGCAGGAGCAGTAGACGAATTCGATTCCGACTTTGATGAGAGTGAATCCGATGATGATGATAGAGGGGCTGACGGAGATGAAGGAGAGGAAGAGAAAGAGTTACATGCCGAGGAACGACGGAATTCAGTGGCAGCTAAACGGAAGAAGAATCAACGATTGGGTGTGCCACTGTCTCGATCTGCAATTAGTAGTGCTGGGAGAGAACTTATGAAGAAGAAGACGGGTAAAGTTAGCAAGCGTGGTCCATTGGGTGAAGGTTGGAATGAGGGACTGGTCTTGAATTGGCCACCGCCACTGTTGTCGTCGTTAGATGGGATGGTGGGTGCCGTGCCGAGGGAACGAGGCCGTCCACTTAAATCAACAACTGTTACAATGACACAGACGACAATAATAGACCCGCAGCAGATTTCATCGCAGCCAATTACTCAACAAAACATAGACATCGCAGCACCAGCACAATTGCCGCAACAGCAAATTTCAATGGGGGCAACATCAGTGCCTACTTTCGCTCCAAATATCAAACCCCCAACAAAGAAACTCAAAAGACAACTAGAACAGGAGGCCATTTCGGAAAGAAAGCAAAGTCAGAGACAACAATTTACACAGGAGGAACTCATAGTAGAAGCTATTAAATATACAGAGACTGATAATTCCAAGTGGATAAATGCACGAAAACGAAGTAAGGAGGAGGCGGCTCAGCTAGAAAAATCAACCAACTCGAAAAAGTCATCATCGAATCAACAGCCCATATCTCGTTTTCACAGTCGAAGGGGATGCAATACGACAATTACATTCATGAATATGGATTATTTGCCTGAAATTTTAACACGCAGACAAACGTCATCATCTGTGGGATATTCAACATCGAAGGCCGGAAGCTCTAGTCCACGACAGCGACGAACTGCGTCGGAGTCAATTGAATACAATCAACAGAAAAAGAAGGATGAGAAATGTGTTATTACTGGTAAGATAGCCAAGTATCGAGATCCGAAATCAATGTTGGGGTACCATGATTTAGATGCCTATAAGGAATTGCGTCGCCGAATAGATTCGGGAGAGTTGAAGTTATCACGCCCCGGTGTACAAAAGAAGAATGGAAAGAGCAATAATGGGACAAAACCAAGGCGAAAATGTGCAAGTATGACGGCAACTTCTGCTGCCTTCACTTTGGGACAGTCAACAATGATCGCTGCCATGTCATACTCCGGTTCCACTTCAAAGGAGGCAAAGGTGAAGGTAATGCAGAATGGACTCCCAGTTTCGCCACCCAGCGAACTAGTCACAGATGATGTAGCAGTGGAGTCGTCACAAGGTAATAG
>Ga0247832_1006937_pt1 | contig 12134 bp, 18 predicted proteins | sample LaCruzMarch2015__10_FD_192407 | JGI IMG/M metagenome (GOLD analysis project Ga0247832, IMG submission 192407) | Freshwater microbial communities from meromictic Lake La Cruz, Castile-La Mancha, Spain - LaCruzMarch2015_4m | ecosystem: Environmental > Aquatic > Freshwater > Lake | place: Spain...
ATCCGGTCAGACTTTGACGCAACAAAAAGTTGATGTGTTAGGAAGTCGTTTTCGTCAATTTTATAATTTATCGTCATTGTCTTTTTTTATTTTTATTAAACTTTCCTCTCATATCCAGGTTTTAATTACCACAAAGGCTGGCATAGATTTGCCACCTCTTACTGTATTTAATATGCAATTTTTAATGAATTAATTTTCGCATTTCAATCTAAATTAAACACTAAGATAATGATTTGGGTTTTAAAAAATAGAACTTAAAGAACTTCCTGTCGTAAGGTCACAGACGCTGCACCAGCCGAAACTTAGAATAAACTAAGCCTAGCGGGGGAACATCTCGCACAGCAGGGGTAAATGCCGAATTTACATGAATGTAGTACGATGAGTCCTAAGACGAAATTCGACTATTATGAATGTGTAGCCGGTATTATTCAATAATCTTCTCAAGTTTAATTGGATTTTGCCTACTATCCCAAAAATCTACTATCCTGATTTCATCATTTTTAATTCGATAAATTAAAAAGTAATCCTTCACTATCTTTATTCTTGTATCAATACGATCCGAAGGTTTACCTATGTTAGGATGTGCTTGAATTGTTTGAATTGCCTCCGATATAAGTATACGAAGTTTTTTGCTGTAGTTAGTAGATTTATTTCTGTTGTTCCAATATTTAAGTATCTCGTTACGATTATTAATCGTAACCATAGACCAAACTACTTTAACCATTCGTCCAAGTCCTTTTCAGATTGTTCATGAGTTACATATTGTCCATTGTCTATTTCTTTTTCAATTGCATCCAAACTATCTTTCTGGACTTGACTAAAAACAAATTTTTCTTTAGATTCAAAAGGAGCTTGAAGTATTCTGTACACCTCTTCTAAAACCCAGTCATCATCTAACTGATTTACTCTTTCAAGTATTTCTTTTTTAATTTCTGTAATTGTCATAAAAAGAATTTTATTCAAAGCTATTAAAACTTCATGACTTAGACAATTCTAAGCCTTGGTTTCTAATCTACAAACAATATTAATAAACATTTTCATGACTTATGAAGTATGAATTATTTTTTAGAATTGATAGTGGGATACAAACCACGGAAGTCATTAAATCAAGAAATTCTTTTTTGCTTTTTAAAAGCGATGTGCTTGTTGTTACGCCCACGCTTTAATGCACATGCTTCAATACCAACAAGGGCACAAAATCTATTTTCTACAACTTATAAAAGTTATACATACATAAAAAGCCACTCTTTCGAGATGGCTTTTGTAGAATATGTTGCGCTATGAGTTTAAAGAACTCATTTTATCTGTAGTATGAGATGCCGCAAAGCCGAACATCTCGCAAGGCTGGATTTTTTATTCGTTCAATCTGCTTCTCAAATCCATTCTTTCGTGTAAAATTCGGATAATTTCAATTTCGTCTTTTTCTATAAATTGATAGAATATTATATGTCTTCCTGAATGTAATCCGAGTAAATTTTTCGTAATTTCATCATATTCTTTCCCAATTTCAGGAACTTTTCCGATTTCCATACAAGAAAGTTTTAACAAAGTATAATATTTATCTGCTTGATTTTCAGACCATTTTTCAAAAGTATATTCCCAAATATTATTCAAGTCATCAATGGCTTCTTGTCTTAAAATAACTTTAGCCATTTTTTCTTTTTTCTGCTTTAAGTTGTTTTAAATTTTCGTCAAAGTCAAAATTTACGACTCTTGGGCTTTCTAAACCTTTTTGTATCGCATTCCTCAAAGCAATAGTTTTAATTTCTTCATCCTCTAAGAGTCGAAGTCCTTCACGTACAACTTCACTCACATTTTTAAAACGTCCTACTGATACTTGGCTACTCACAAATTGGTCAAAATAATTTCCTAATGATATAGATGTATTTTTCATTTTATTTGAAATTTTCACAAAGTTACCAAAAATTGGTAAGTGTACAAATCTATAATTCAAATTTTTAAGATTGATTTTGAAGTTTTTGACGGTCTAACTGTCACGGGAAAATTGCCACCAAATTGTTATTGTGGTATGTTTATGCCATTTACAAATTACCATAGACTAGTCTAAATGGCTACAATAGTTTGTTCATTGCATTATCAAATATAAAATCTAATTCCTACAACTCATTAAAATTATACATATATAAAAAGCCACCCTTACGAGATGGCTTTTTTTGAATATGTTGAGCTATGAGTTCAAAGAACTCATTTTATCTGTAGTACGAGATGCCGCAAAGCCGAACATCTCGCACAGCGGATTCAAAGAACTCATTTTATCTGTATATGAGATGCAGCAAACCGAACATCTCGCACAGCTGAACAATTGCCACATGTTATGGCCAGTAATTTCTATCAAACTTTTTGGCATCTTCATTAATGTTGATTGACATAGAGTGTGTAAGAAAATCAATAAAATCTAAGATCGTTTTTCTGCAGGTAGATTCTGATGCATAATTTGGATTTGACCATGAAATATATTTATATGTCGTAGGCGTAGAAATTTCTATATTATATTGAACCCCATCATTTACTATTTGATTTGATGTATCTATATCATTCTGATTACCAACGTGGTCTAGTTTCCTAATAAGGTTAAAGAGTGTGTCTGAGTTGTAATGATTGATTGTTGTATCAAGAAAGAATCGTTGTTGATATGCATGGTAATAAATTTTATTTCGCTTCGAAAGTGAATGAAATCTGTGGTTAAACAAATTAAAAGTAAATCCCCAGATCGGATAAGTTTTAGTTTCGTATTCAACCATTCTACCATACCAATTTCCATCCTTTAAACGCAATTCATAGAATTTATTAATTATTGAAATAGAAGAAGTCGTCATCCTCAGATATAAACTATCATGTGATTTAGTTAAGTCACTTAATTTAAATTTTTTTATGAATTCTTGATGATAAGCATATGACGATGAATCTCTTAAATCAAGTTCAATAAACTTATTTTGTGAATTGCAAATCATTGATATGCAAAGTATAAATATTATGATGAGTGATGTTTTCATATTATTGGCCATAACTTGTTATTATGGAAAGTTTATGCCATTTACAAATTACCATAGACTAGTCTAAATGGCTACCATAGTTTTTGAATAGCATTATCAAATATAAAATCTATTTCTACAACTCATGAAAATTATACATACATAAAAAGCCACCCTTTCGAGGTGGCTTTTGTTGAATATGTTGCACTATGAGTTCAAAGAACTCATTTTATCTGTAGTACGAGATGCCACAAAGCCGAACATCTCGCACAGCAGGATGCAGGCTTTTTTCTATGCAACTTGAATTATTCTGCAATTTTCACAGTCTGGACTTGTTTTAACAAATTCTGCTATTGAGTTTTTAATATTGTCAAAAGATTCTCCATAAAAATACAAACCTGTCTCGGTATTACCTTGCCAATATCGAATTACATCACTTTTAATATTTGCTAATTTTATAATTTCGATTGCAAATGCTTCTGTATCGGAATTTTTATAGACTTCATCTGATAAATTAACCCCGTCTAAATATATTGCAAGTCCTTCGTTTAGTCCAAATGGAATTTTCTCGCCAGTTTTTTCGATAAGTAAATTTGAACCTTTTGGTGCTCCTAATTCTTCAAGTTTTATTATAATTTCTTTTACCATTTCATTATTTACCTCATCTTTGTTTAAGCTAATCTCAATGTCGCAAAATGCAATTTCTCCATTTTCTTCCGCCCCTGTTCCACCGCCAGTTACTTCTCCATAATATTTTAATTTCAAAAATTCATCTAATGGGTCTTCATAAATATCTCCTCTATCCATCGGCATTACTTTGTCGTTGAGAGTCGCTACAATATAGTTTCCCGTAGGTTCTTCCTTTTTAGAAAATAATTTGTTAAACAGTTTTTTTAGCATCTAGGTGTTTTTTTAAGCTTGCTACTGCAAAGTGTTAGGCGATGGCTATAATTGTATTAAGTGATTCAATATCCATGAAGTTATATCTTCGATTGTTAAGTTACCTGTGGCAATTTCTATAACAAATTCATACTTTTCATCTTGGCTAGCGTTAATATCTAAACCATCACTTAAAAGAAACAGTCGCATAACTACATAGCCAGTCCTTTTATTGCCATCAATAAATGGATGATTTTTTACAATGCTTTCAATTACTGCAGCCGCCTTTAAATATGTTGTTGGATAAAATTCAGAATCGTTTGTACCAGCAAAAGGTCTATTAATTGCCGAAACTAATAAATTATAATCTCTTACCCCATTTACTCCTCTAAATTCAGCAATCAAGGTTTCATGAATTAGTAAGACTTCTTGAATATCCATCATTTTGCTAATTTGGTAAGAACTTCCTTGTCCTCTATAAGAATTGTATTTAAGTGCATTGACAATTTACGTTTATCCTGTGATGTCTTCTCTAGTTTCTTAAGGTATTGTAGCAACTCATTTAGAAAATCTTCTGGTAAAGTGTTAACTATATTAGATATTTCTTCTTTTACTTGCATGTTTGTTCTTTTGGCAAAAATAAGTGTTTTTTTTCAATTTGTTTATGTTCTAAAGCTTTCGCCTAACTTGTTATTGTGGATAGTTTATGCCATTTACAAATTACCATAGACTAGTCTAAATGGCTACATAGTTTGTTCATTGCAATTTCAAATATATAATCCATTTCCTACAACTCATAAAAATTATACATATATAAAAAGCCACCCTATCGAGGCGGCTTTTGTTGAATATGTTGCGCTATGAGTTCAAAGAACTCATTTTATCTGTAGTACGAGATGCCGCAAAGCCGATCATCTCTCATAGCGGGTTCCTAAGATGAAGAAAGAAAAATAGTTACGCAGCCCTGCTTACTTTCTACACACTATTAGTTGGAGGGTATTGTTAAATTGTTCTTGTAGTCGTTTATTTGATTTACTATTTCGTCATCATTGCCTTTAATATAAGTCAAGTACATGTCAATACTTCTTATATTAAATCGATAATTAATCTTATAATACAACCTATTCCAAAGGTTATGAATAGTTTGAAAATTTGAATATGGTTGTCTTAATTGAATTTTTATATAATTATTTTTATAACCTTCCTTACTGATCTCAATAATATCCGTCCATTTAAGAACAAGGCCTATTTTATGTTCAATTATTCCATCTTCAGTTAGTGTTATTACCGGCTCGTTCCGAATAGCTTTGAATAATTGGCGAATAATCAAAGCTAAGAATATTATCAACAACAATTCTAATGCCCCAAGCCAAATTCGATGGAATTTAATGGTAGTCTTAATTAAATTTATATGAATATCTGAAAGCATAAATCCAATAATTATTCCATATAAAATGTAGGCAAACGGATTTCTATAAAATTGTAGTTCGTTGTCATTCATAACTTACAGCTAAAGTTTGTGGGCCTGGCGAAGGTGAGGATTAGAAAGCACCAAAATTCAAATTTAGTACAAAGCTAATAGAAAGTACAAATGTTCAGCCTAGTACAAAAGCCATAATGACGCAGAACGCAAGTTGGCAGTAGATTAGATTCCATTGTTCATCATTTTATTTAAAAGTTCTAAATAATCTGTCTGCCACTTGATTATAAATTTGTTTATCCTTTTCGTTGTATACTAATATGGCATATGCAAAACCAACTTCTTTTAAAACTACTTTCTGGTAAAATATATGTCCTCGATAAAATCCTGATATTATGAAATAGTTTTTTGAAAGTTTAGAATATGTAATAACCTTTTTCCCAGTTCCTGAAATCTCATCCAACAAATCATCGCTTCTCAAATCCTCTTCATATTGTTCCTCTAATGAAAATACACCATCACCCGTATCATTCCTTCTTCCGAAAGTGGTTAATATTTGTTCTCCCTTCTTATTGCTAAAGTGTCTGCCATCTCCATTTAAACTTATTGGTTGAGGGTAAAGAATGTCTTTAGGATAGTCAACACAAAATCCATATCTTTCATTGCATATCGTAACAAATGTCAGCTTACTAGTTTGAGAATTTCCTTGATAGAATGAACAACAAAGGAAGATTATTGCTATTAAATATTTACAGGTCATGATGTACTTTCTTTTTTTGTTTATTGGTCTTGCTAACTTACGCCTAACTTGTTATTGTAGAATGTTCATGCCATTTACATATTACCATAAGCTCGTCTAAATAGCTACAATAGTTTGTTCATTGCATTATCAAATATAAAATCTATTTCTTACAACTCATAAAAATGATACATATATAAAAAGCCAACCTTTCGAGATGGCTTTTGTTGAATATGTTGCGGTATGAGTTCAAAGAACTCATTTTATCTGTGAACGAGATGCCGCAAAGCCGAACATCTCGAACAGCGGACGAGTGTTAGGCACAGGCCTTTAATACCTCAGCCAATTTGGGATATCCATACTTTCATGTAATACTCTTTCTATTTTTATGTAAGTCGAGTGAAGTTCGATGGTATAGAATATAAAGTGGGATTTAACTTTTGAACTTCGGTATCCAACTCGAATATCATTTCTGTCTTTGCCAGAATGTGGATCCTTTGACAAATAACTAAATTCATCGAGTATCAATTGTAAATATCTATCAGCTTGTTCAATGGACCAGTTTTCAAAAGTGTATAGCCAGATATTTTCCAAATCTGCCGTGGCTTCGTTACTTACATTATAATTCACTTATTAATATGCTTTTTATGTAAGTCGGATAGAAATGTGTCAGGATTGAAATCTTTATTTACACCAGATCGCTCTCCCTTTTTTAATTCTTTAATAAGATTTAATCTAGCACTTTCATTTTCTTCAAATAGTCTCAAAGCATTTCTAATCACTTCACTTGCTGAAGCAAAACGCCCTGTTTTTAACTGTTTGCTTATGTAGTTGTCATAATATTCTCCAAGTAATATTGATGTATTTCTTGCCATTTCTAAATATTTGATTCAAAAATACCATTTTTTGGTATATTTTCAAAATAGCGGTTGCGTCAAGATGCCGCAAAGCCGAACATCTCGCACAGCAGGGCGATTCCTAATCCATCCCCTTCATTTGTATCACTTGTTTAACTAGGATTTCAATAAGGTATGTATTCCAGTCGTTCAAATAATACAACTGAGTATAGTTTTTGCTATTATGCTTTGATGTAAGGGAAAGATAGTTATGGAATACACCCACATCAAGATCCTCCCATTTAATTATTTCATTTCCTTTTTTAACCCATATGCCTTCTTCACTTAGCCTCACACTTTCGATCTCAATAACTTCGTTTCTGCTAAATGAGTTCAGATACTCATTGTAAATATCTGTAAAATATGTGTCGATTATTATGTTGAGAAGTTCCAAATATTTATTCCCAAGGTGTTTTCTTCGAATTCCATAAACAGATTTTAATCTTACACTAATCACTTCGTTCTGCTTATTTCGGATATCTAAACAATAAACTCTTCCAATTGTAAATTGATACCCAGTTATCCATGACACACCAAACCTGATTCCAATAATATCATTTTTGGCAAATGTCTTTAAGTCTGAATTATATACACTTGACTCTAGTAAACTGAAATCATCTTTTATCTGAAGGGACTTTTTTGTACTGAATATAGTTGACTTAAATTCTATGTTCATTGATGTTCGAAGCTTGTAGCCAAGGTTAGCGGTAGTGAATTAATGTTTTTCTAAATAGTATGTATATGTTTTCCAGTCTTCTTCGGTTTCCATATCAGCATTAAGTGGAATTTCGATTGTTTTTAATATACCAATTGGGTTCATTCCATTTTCTATATACAAACAAATTTTAAGCATATTATTATGAATCATTTGAAAGGCAAAATGTGTGACCCCATCTTCTTTAAATCTTTCTAAAAGATAGTAGCAAATTCTTAACGAATCCTCTTTGATAGTATTTTGGATTAAGCTGTCCTTTATGTCAATTGTTATTAATATTTTATTGGGACAATTCTTTTTATAAGGATAATTGATTAAAGATTGATTAGTCCAAATTAATTCCTGCCCTGTTAGATTTGCAAATTCTTTCGGCTCTTTAAACTCAATTGAATCTGTTGGATTTAATTCCATTTTAGACTTATTGGCTTTCCAGTTTTTATCCTTATCATATTGTTCAGAACATGATGTGGCTAAAAGTATGATTAGTATCTTAATATAGTTCATGAGTATTTTGAGTTCATTACCGCTAACTTACTTAAAGGGATGATGTTTTTAATTTGAGTTAACAATCATCATCCCTTTGTGCTGTATTTGGAAGCTGAATTTTGACAAATTTTAATCGTAAACAAATATATAATTTGCTATTGATATTGGCAAATCATCAAATGGGATGTAAATATATCCATTACCTAATTAGCTTAATAGTCTTATGTATTTGCTTTGACTCAGCTAAATAAAGTAAATGTCCCAGAAAACTAGCCACGATAGGAGGCAGCGCCGTGCGCGCTGGATAGCGTGAAATAGCTCCATAGTAGCATACATCCCAGCTCCAAAATCCCTTTTCCTGCCCTTGATTTATAGGGCATCTAGGAATTCTCTTTTTTTTCGTTTTTGATAGCTTATTTTTGTAGCAAATACAAACGAATCATGAGTGGGACTTTGAAATCGACCTTTTTGAATAAAAGTGAAGTGAAAGCGATGGATGCGGAACATAAACGCAAGCTTTCGTTTAATATAGGTAAGTACAATGAGGTGGTGGTGCGTGGCAAGCAACAGTTTGCCGACCTGAGCCAAACCCGCGAAAAAGCAAAGAACATTAAGTGGAAAACGATAGAGCATCTGGATAAATACCTCATTGAGTTTGAGAAAAACTTTATAGCCAATGGTGGTAAGGTAATATGGGCACAGGATGCTGCCGAGGCCAATGCGGCCGTATTGGAGATATGCAAACAGCATGGTGCAACCCAAGTGGTAAAGAGTAAAAGTATGGTGACGGAGGAGTTGCATCTCAACGATTTCCTAGCCGAACACAATATTGAAAGTGTAGAAACGGATTTGGGCGAGTATATCCAACAGCTCGATGGCGAAGCACCATACCATATCGTAACCCCGGCTATGCACAAAAGCAAGGAGGATGTAGCCAAACTGTTTCATGAAAAACTTGGCGTAGAGCCCAACCTAACCCCAAGCGAACTGACGCTGATAGCGCGTCGCAACCTACGTGCTATGTATACAAGCGCGGGTGTAGGTGTTACGGGCGGTAATTTTTTGTTGGCCGATGTAGGTGGCGTATGTGTAACAGAAAATGAAGGCAATGGCCGACTAACGACTGCATTTCCAAAGGTGCATGTGGCTATAGTAGGTATCGAAAAAATGATTCCTTCTATCGATGATTTAAATTTGTTTTGGCCCTTGCTTGCTACCTATGGTACTGGTCAAAATGTGACGGTATACAATTCAATTTTTACTGGTCCGAAGAAAGGCAAGGAAGTAGACGGACCCGAAGAAATGTATGTGATATTGCTCGACAATGGTCGTACGAATTTGCTCAAAGATCCGAATGTGCGTGAGAGTATGTACTGCATCCGTTGTGGTTCGTGTTTGAATGCTTGTCCGATATACAAAAATATAGGCGGTCATACGTATGGCGCTACTTACAGTGGTCCGATAGGTTCGGTGATAACACCGCACTTGAAGGATTTTGAGGAATTTAACCATTTGAGTTATGCCTCTACCTTGTGTGGTAACTGTACTGAGGTTTGTCCACTGAAAATAAATATACACGGTATGCTGCATTACAACAGAACCCTTGCTGTGAAAAAACATGATACGGCATTGTCTGAAAATACGGCTTGGAAAATGTGGAAGCTTGCTATGACGCATCGTGGATTGATGGATGTAGCTGGCGCAGGTATTAAAACCAAAGTGGTGAACGTAATGTTTAAAGGTTCGTGGGGCAAACGTAGAGATGGACTGGAATTTCATAAGTCGTTTAAGCAAATGTTTGCTGATCGGAACAAAAAATAAGGGTCTTTGACCGCGCCTTAACGCTTACGCTGAATCTTTTTATTATTTGAACACACTGCTTCTATACACGCCATTTACATCGCCTCGCTTGGTGTATGTATTGGATTTTGCATTGAAAGAGGTATTGGGTTTGTCGTATACATTGACGCACGATGAGGCTGAGTTTGAGTTGTCGAAGGCTTTCCGATTAAACTATTCGCATCGGCAATTGGCTTGCGACTTACATATTGAATCTATAGGATTATTGTACGAAACGGAACTTGTAGACAAAGAAATTCAAGTTTCGCAATGGCAAGGGATGCCTATTTTTTTTCAAACTTCTGTAGCTCAGGTTCCATTTGATTTGTTTTCGGCTATTTTTTATTTGGTATCGAGGTATGAGGAATACCAACCTTACGAACCGGATGAGTATTTGCGGTATCCGCATACGCAAAGCCTTGCGTATATGCACCAATTTTTGGATTTGCCTCTTGTGGATATGTGGTTGGAGGCATTGAAACAAATGCTACTTAAAAGTATGGAAGCTCATGCGTTTGAACTTCGACAATTTAGTTTTGTACCGACCTACGATATTGATATTGCATACAGTTACAAATGCAAAGGATTTTTGCGAACATTGGGTGGATTGGGTAATGATTTACTACAAGGCAAATGGACAAGTATAGCAGATAGAATAGCTGTAATCGGAGGAAGTCAGCGTGATCCTTATGATACTTATTCGCTCATGGATGAGTGGCATGAAAAGCATCGTTTGAATCCTATTTATTTTTTTCTGTTGAGCGATGGAGGACCTATGGATAAAAATTTACCCTACGATGCGGCTTGCATGCAAGTTTTATTGAAATCGACAAAAAATCGATATCGTGTAGGTATACATCCTTCGTGGCAAAGTCACTCCCAAGAAGCTATTTTAGTACAAGAACTTGGAAGGTTGGGGGAGACAAGCTTGAGTCGTCAACATTATATTCGATTTACCTTGCCCGAAACGTATAGGCGATTAATGCAACTCGGTTTCACTGATGATTATTCGATGGGGTATGGCAGTATCAATGGGTTTAGGGCTTCGACTTCGCATTCGATGTTGTGGTTTGATTTGGAGCAAAACTGTGCAACTTCGTTGCGTTTACACCCGTTTTGTTTTATGGAATGCAATGCTTTTTTTGAACAAAAAATGACAAGCGAAGAGGCTTTGGAACAATTGCGTCAGTATGTGAAGATTTTGAAAGAGGTTAATGGGCAATTGATCACGATATGGCACAATTTTTCACTAGGCACTGATCCATTGTGGACGGGATGGCCAGAAATGTATGCACGTTTTTTGGAGGAGATAGGAGAGAAAAGGTAATTCAATTATTTACAATATCGTCGGATATTGTCATAGGCTTTGTCATTGCCGTATTCGCCGGCTTTACTAAAATCGAGACATGCAGCAGATTTATTGCCCATAAAAATGTATACCAATCCACGATTATTGTAAGCCTTGCCATATTTTTTGTCGAGTTTAATCGCTTGGTTTAAATCGAGCAAAGCGCTTTTGTAATCTTGAAGATCAAGTTTGACAGTTCCCCGATTGCAATATGCTTTGGCATAATTGGGTTTGAGTTTGATAGCAGTCGTAAAATCTTGTATAGCACCCCGGTAGTCTTCCAAATCCATTTTGGCTGTTCCGCGATTATTGTAAGCTAGAGCATCGTTTGGTCGAAGGGCAATGAGTTTTGTAAAATCTTGTATGGCACCTTTATAGTCTTCCTGCTCATACTTGAGCGACCCGCTGTTCAGAAAGTCATTTGCAGTTTGTGCATTGGCGAATTGAACGCATAGCATGAGCACAAGAGCGAATATAAATCGTACATTCATGGTTTAAATGTAAAATAAAAAAATGGGTTTAATAAACAAATAGAATGTTTTGTATGGATGATATCTAAATTATAATCTAAGCCAAACGCAATAATAAGTTGCCGTCTATACCCAAAATTTGATTTAACGCCTTTAAAAAGGCAACACTTGGTTTTCTCTTATTATTTATAATTTCTGACAGTTGGGTATCGGTAGTATGAAGCATTTTAGCAAGTTCTTTTTGTTTTAACTTTTGCTCGAACATTTTTAGTTCGATAATACCTTGAAGGGTTTCAGGCAATGGTATAATCACGTTTACCTCTTCCCAAGCGTGCACAATCTTTGTATG
>Ga0247832_1006944_pt1 | contig 12122 bp, 6 predicted proteins | sample LaCruzMarch2015__10_FD_192407 | JGI IMG/M metagenome (GOLD analysis project Ga0247832, IMG submission 192407) | Freshwater microbial communities from meromictic Lake La Cruz, Castile-La Mancha, Spain - LaCruzMarch2015_4m | ecosystem: Environmental > Aquatic > Freshwater > Lake | place: Spain...
CAGCTTGCGGGCTACGGTGCGGATGGCCTCGGTTATAAAAGCTACCTTCCTGATGCGGTGGTGATTCCATCGGATGCCGAAGAGCTCGCCATCTTCATGCAAGGCGCGAGGGGGCTGGGGGTGCCGCTGGTGATGCGTGGAGCAGGCACTTCGCTTTCGGGTGGACCGGTGGCGGCGCAGGGCGGCGTGGTTATTCATACCTCGGCTTTGAAGAAGATTCGGGAGATCAATTTGGAGGGCTTTTGGTGTGAGGTCGAATGCGGTGTGACGCTCAATGATCTCGATGCCGCACTGAAGCCGCATGGCGTGTTTTATCCGCCTGATCCCTCGAGCGGTCCGGTTTGCACGCTGGGTGGCAATGTGGCGTCGAACGCGGGTGGCGCGCATTGTTTTCGCTACGGCGTGACGAGCAACTATGTGCTCGGAGTCGAGGCGATTATGCTGGATGGCCGCCTGCATCGTTTCGGTGGCCCTGCGGGTGGTCGCGGGCCTTGGCGCGAGGATTGGAAGCGATTCATGATCGGCTCCGAGGGCACGCTGGCGGCTTTCACGCGCTTCTGGCTGCGACTGTTGCCACTGCCGGAAAAAGTGTGGACCTTTCGCGCGACCTATCCCGATTTGAAAACGACCGAGGCGGCGATTCATGCGCTGGTGGCACACTCGTCGTATCCGGCTGCCATTGAGATGCTCGACCCACGTGGCGTGGCCATGGTGGAGAGCAGTCAGATGGCTTGCGGATTGCCCAAGGGTTCGTTCATGCTGCTGGTGGAGATCGATGGTCCTGAGGCACTCGTGCATGCTCGCGTGCAGTCCGTCGCCGAGCTTTTGCGTCATGCAGGCTCGAATGATGTGATGTTCAGCGATGAGGATGCACTTCGCAAAAAACTGTGGAAGGCGCGCAAAGCGGCAGGCGGACTGCTGGGGCAGCTTAGTCCCGCTTATGTCGTCCAGGACGCTGTAATCCCGAAGCGGGCGTTGGCCGAGGTGCTTCAGCTTGTCTATGATGAAGCCGATGCCGCGAATATCCGCGCGGTGAATGTCTTCCATGCAGGCGATGGCAATCTGCATCCGAATTTTCTCTTCGATTCGCGTGTTCCGGGTGAACTGGAGAAGGTGGAACTCATCAGCAAGCGACTCATGCAACGCGTCATCGACGTCGGCGGCACGCTCAGTGGCGAGCACGGCATCGGCAATGACAAGTCCGCCTACATGCCACTGGTGTTTGGTCCGGACTCCATGCGTCTCCAACTCTCCGTGCCAGCCGCCTTCAATCCCGCGCATCAAATGAATCCGCTCAAGGTCTTTGACAATCGCCACTTCATAGCATGAACGTCTTCCCCCCCATGCTGAACGAACGACTCTTTGTTCCTTTCCTGGATGAAGTGGATGGCACACTGTGCCTGCCCGCGAATGCGACAGCGTCTGACATTCATTCGCAAGCTCGCGCGCGTCGCCTGCGCTTCCCGCTTCTTTTGGGTGAAGCAAAAACTTTGCGCGAACAAATCGCCGCCACGACTCATGCGCCAGCGTCTTGCCGATTCGGACCCTATTGCGATAACATCCTTGGCATGAACTGGCGGCTGCCGAGTGGACGCATAGCGCGCATCGGCGAGCGTGTGGTCAAAACCACAACTGGTTATGATTGGCTGCGCTTCCTGCTGCACAGCGGCTCGCGCTACGGCGAGCCTGTGGACTACGTCTTGCGATTGCGGCCTGATTGTGGATGCACGGCTATCGCCCACTTCGATGGAAGCACCAAGGCCCTGCATTCCAGTGTATCAAAACTTCTTCACAGCGGCTGGATGCACTGGTGGGATGCGGTGGATTACATCACGGAAGGCAGGGCATCTTTCGTCCGTGTGATGATCCATTGCGTGCCAGAGGAAGCGTACATCTTTGCTAAGCAGCTCGAACACATCGCAGCATCGACAAGCACTCAGCTTACGCTGCAAAACAATGTGTCTCTGCCACTCGACGGCCTTCCCGATCTCGTGATCAAGACGACGCCTGATCGAGCCATCGGTCTCGCTGCGGAACTCGCGCACGCTGCGCGGCGTTGTGTAGCGCTGTGCTACAGCGGTGTCGTCCACGTTTACATGAACGAAAGCGATGACCTCACTGAACGAACTCAAGCTCTCGTCCATCCTTACACGGCAGAACTCCACAGCATCGGCGGCGACTGGCACTCACGCTGGTTGCCTGCCACACCGCCGACCATCACCGAGTCTGCGTGGCTCAACACGCTGGAGGAAGCCATTCATGCGACGGAGGGGAGTGAGGGGGAAATGGAGTGATGGAGTTTTGGAGAAGTGCAGAAATGAAAAACACGAAGCAATATCAGCACACCATGGTGTCCATCTTGCCCCGCACGTCGGTCAGAAGGCAAGCCGCAGGCTTGAAAGCCATTAGCCGGTGGTTGAGCGAGGAACGAGCGACACCACCGGTTTTGGCGAAGAGACACAACGCATCCCGGAGGGATGCAAGCAAGCTTCGTTGGCAGGGCGGCATGTCGTGGCTGGCATCCCTTCAGGATGCGGACGTTTTGCACACGTGGTCCGGTGGTATAGCTTCGCTCAACCACCGGCTAATCGCTGAGAATCCTTCGGGTTCAGCATCAGCCATCTGATCCCTCATTCTTCTGCCCCCATTCTCCTGCCTCCTTCATCACTCCATTCGTCCGTGATTCCACCACTCCAGTCCTCTGGCTCCCCGCCGAACTACTTTTCCAACTGCACACACTGCGGTTTCTGCCTCGCCGTGTGCCCGACTTATAAACTCACCGGCGATGAGAACAACTCACCGCGTGGACGATTGCGCTTGTGGAGTGAGGAAGCGGCAGGACGACTGCCTCAGGATAAGTGGACGGACTTTTACACCGCTGAATGTGTCGGTTGTCTCGCCTGTGAAACTGCTTGTCCAGCGACGGTGCCGTATGGAGAAATCTTCGAGCATGTTCGTCATGAACACGTCGCCTCGCATCGCTTCAAACCAAAACTCGCGCTCCGATTGGCAGCCGCAGCGGTCACGCAGCCGATGTTGTTCAATCTCGCCATGCTGCCCGCACGACTCCTGCGAAGCGCGGGCCTTAGCGTGCATCGCTTTCTTTTCCCGGGCCGTCCGGCAGCTCTGAAAAGCACCGCGATGTACGCCGATGAACTTATGCAGCGACATCGCCCCACCGGCCCGCGTGTGGCCTTTCTCACGGGTTGCCTGATGGAAGCCATGTTTCGCGAGATCAACTTCGCCACCGTGCGCGTGCTCCTTGAAAACAACTGCCAGGTCCTCATTCCAGAAGGCCAGGGCTGCTGCGGTGCGTTCCAGGAGCACACCGGGCTCGATGGTGTCGAAGCCCTTCGCGAGCAGAACCGGCGAGCGTTTGGCCCGCTCGATGTCGATGCCATCGTCAGCAATTCGTCTGGCTGCGGTTACGCTTTGGGCAAAACCTTGCAGCCCGGCAAACAAGTGCGCGATGTGCTCGGCTTCCTCGGCGATCTCGGCCCCGTGCGCCGGCAGCGTGCCTGCGATGATGGCACGCGAGTCTATGTGGATCTGCCCTGCCATCTCGTGCATGGACAGAAGGCCGCAGGCATTCCCGCGAATGTGCTTGATGCCACCGGCTACCGCTGGGAACTCGCGCCCAAGGCGAAAGACTGCTGCGGCTCCGGTGGCGTTTACAACATCCAGAAGCCCGAGAACGCTCAGCAGATCCTCGCCGACAAATCCGCCTTCCTCAACGAAGCCGAAGGCGCACCCGTCATCCTCGGCACCTCTAACCACGTCTGCATGATGCAATGGCACAGCGCCGGAGCCACCGGACTCGTCACTCGCCCCTATGAGGTGAGTCACATCATCCAACTCCTCGATCCAGGAGAGAAGTTCAGCATCCCTTCCAACTCATCACAGCCATGAAAATCAACACCATGATCGCCTTCGCAGCGTTGCTCACGCTGTCTGCATTGAATGCCGCTGAGCCGGTTGATCCGAACCGCTACGAAAAGGAAATCCTCGTCCCAACGGCTCGTGATGCGATCCAAATGGAAGTGCTGCCCGGTGGCGATGTCATCTTTGCCGAGTTCTGGGGCACGATTAAACGTTGGGACGCGAAGTCAGGCGGCGTGAGCATTCTCGGCTCGGTGCCGACTTATGCGAAGGGCGAGATCGGACTGCTCGGCATGGCGGTGGCGCGGGATTTTGAGCAGAGCGGGTATGTATATGCCTTGTTCGCGCCGACGGCGAAACTCGGCACCGTGCGGGTGAGCCGCTTTACGGTGAAGGACGGCAGGATGGCGGCGGAATCGGAGTTGGAACTGCTTTCTTGGCCTTATGATACCGAACACGTCTTCCACATGGGCGGCGCGATGTGGATGGATGGAAAAGGCGATCTCTACATCGGCAATGGCGACAACTGTCACTATGATCCGGGCTTGCCCCAGGACACGCGGCCGGATCGCAAAAACTGGGACGCCTTCCGCTCCGCCGCCAATTCGCGCGACCTGCGTGGCAAGGTGCTGCGCATTCATCCGAAGCCGGAGGGCGGCTACTCGATTCCCGAGGGCAATCTTTTTGCCGATGGCAAGGACGGCAGGCCGGAGGTCTTCGCCATGGGCGTGCGCAATCCCTTCCGCCTCTCCGTGGATGACAAGACGGGCACGCTCTACTTCGCCGATGTCGGCCCGAACATCATGCCCGCGCTCGGCGTGAAGCCGGAAGGCTACGAGGAACTCAATGCCACGCAGACCGCAGGGAACTTCGGCTGGCCGCTCTTTGTTGGGCCGAATGAAGCGCTGCCGCTCTATGACTTCGCCGCGAACAAGGAGGTGAAGCGCTACGACCCACAGTCGCCGGAAAATCTGTCGCCGCGCAACACGGGTATTCAAAAACTGCCGCCAGCTAAACCCGCGCTCATCTGGTATTCGAGCCTGCCTTCGAAGGACTTTCCCACGCTCGGCAGCGGCGGTCGCTCCATCATGGCCGGACCGGTGTATCGCTACGACGCGGCGAATCCTTCCCCCATCAAGCTTCCCGAAGCGCTCGATGGCCGCCTCTTTATCTACGAGTGGATGCGGAACTGGATTCAGACCGTAAAGCTCGGCACCCCAGGGCCGGAGATCGAGCCCTTCGTGCCATCCTGGAATCTGCGCCGCCCCATCGACATGAAGATCGGTTCCGATGGTGCGCTTTACATGATCGAGTATGGCGACCAGTGGTGGGAGAACAACGACAGCCGCATCGTGCGCGTCGTTTACCGTCGCGGTAATCGTGCGCCTGTGGCACGCCTCAGCGCGAGTGAGACAGCGGGCAAACAACCGCTCGCGCTCACCTTTGATGCGGCTGCATCGAGCGATCCCGATGGCGATGCGCTGAAGTTTGTTTGGAGCATCGCGGGCAAAGAACAGACCAGCGATGGAGCGAAGTTCGCGCACACTTTTGATCAACCCGGTAGCTATGAAGTCAGCGTAACCGCGCTCGACAGCAGCGGCGCGAAGAGCACGGCGAAGGAGATGATTCACGTCGGCAATGGTCGGCCCATCGTGCGCTTCGAGTCGCCAGCACATGGTTCGTTTTTCGATTGGGAGTCCGCGATTCCTTACAAGGTGTCCGTCACCGAAACGGATGGCGACGCGGTGCAAACGAATCTCGCCACCGTGCAGGGCGAGTTTCGCGGACGCCGTTTTGCCAGCGAGGGTGACGAGGATGTGCTCGATCCCGGACTCGCCATGATGCGCGCCAGCACCTGCTTCGCCTGCCACATGGCCGACACACCGTCGGCCGGTCCGCCTTACAAAACCGTCGCCTTGAAATACAAGGACGACCCCGCCGCTGCCGAACGTCTCGCGCAGAAAGTCCTCAGCGGTGGCACGGGCGTGTGGGGGCAGCTTCCCATGCCGCCACATCCACAGCACAGCATCGATCAACTCCGTCGCATGGTCGCCTGGGTGCTCTCGCTCAAGGACGATCCCGCCAGCCCGCCGCAGTCCGGAGCCAGCGGCACCTTCACCGCGCCGAAGAAGCCCGAGAAAGGCACACGCGTGGACGAAGGCGTGCTCATCCTCACCGCCGCTTACACCGACGAGGGCAAGCAAGCCACGATGCCGCGCCTGCGAGGTGAAGGCACGGTGGTGCTGCATTCCCGCCGCAAGAAAGCCGCGCTCTATGATGAGAACCAGGGCATGGCCTACGTCGAGCACGCCTACGGGGAGAAGGCCATCGTCGGCCACTTCAAAGATGGCACCCACATTCTCTGGCGCGACCTAAACCTCACCGGCATCTCGCGCATCACCGTACGCGCCGGTTGCTTCGACACCAAGGGCGGCACTCTCGAACTCCACAGCGGCTCACCCACCGGCCCCGTGCTGGCCAGTGTCGAAGTGAAGCCCTCCGGCCAAGCCGACTCAGGCGAGTTCCTCAGCATCCCCGCCACGCTCACGAACGCCAACGGCCTCACCGACGTCTGCGTCGTCGCCCGCTGCGCGGACAAGAATACCGAACTCGGCCTGAACTGGATCGAGTTCCAACCGTGATGCGGTCTTCAATGAAACACGCCCTCACCCATCGAGACGACAAAAAGATTTGGGACAAAAACAGGAAGGCTTGCTCCCCGACGGCACCATCATCGCCACGACGTATGCGAACTACCGGAAAGAAGACATCGGCTGCTCCATCGTCAGCGTTCGCTTCAAGATGAGCGAGGTGGATGCGATGGCGAAGACAATGAAGTGACCACCTTTGATGAAACACCGCACCAATCACTCCGCTATGAACGACAAAAATAGGTCCGGCAAAAGTTTGAAGACCCGGAGCCCATTTTTCTGCCACGCATCTTTTTGTCGTCTCCTCCTCACTGCCTTGCTATTCGCACCGCTGGCCACACTTCAAGCCGCTGATGCACCAAGGCCCAGACCCAATGTCATCGTCATCCTTTCCGACGATCTCGGTTATGCTGACTTGTGCTGTTACGGTAGCGCCTTTCACGAGTCGCCGAATCTCGACAAGCTCGCCGCCCAGGGCATGCGATTCACGCAGGCCTATTCGAGCAGTCCTTATTGCTCGCCTTCACGCGCGGCCATCATGACCGGGCGGCATCCGGCGCGGCTGAAGATCACGGATTACATCCCGAGCAATGGCAAGAGCGGCAAGCTGCTGCCCGCAGAGATGAAGATGGAGATGCCGCTGGAGGAAGTGACCCTGGCTGAAGTGCTCCGTGATGCGGGTTATTCGACATGGCACGTCGGCAAGTGGCATCTCGGGGATGTGGGTTTTTATCCGCAGGACCAAGGCTTTCAGGTCAATATCGCGGGTCACGCGGGCGGCCTGCCGCCAAGCTTTTTCTGGCCCTATGGCAACAAGAACAACGAAGTGGTGCCCAAGGCTGCGGGGAACAACTACCACTCGCGCGGCGTGCCCGGCGTTGTCGCTGGTGGCAAGAAGGGCGAACACCTCTGCGACCGCCTCACCAGCGAGGCGATGAAGCTCATCGAGCAGCGCAAACCGGAGCAGCCTTTCTTCCTCTACCTGCCTTTCTATGACGTCCACACGCCGATCATGGCGAAGCTGAAACTCGTTGATAAATACAAGGCCAAAGCGGCGAAGCTGGGACTGCCCGCCGTTGAAGCCGTGCCCACCTATACCGAGGGCAATCCAATGCACGGTGCCTCGCCGAAGAAGCTGCCCGAGCAGCAGGTGAATCCAACCTACGCCGCGATGATCGAGACGATGGACACCAACGTCGGTCGGCTCATGGCGCGTCTCGACGAACTCGGCATCGCCGACAACACGCTGATCCTTTTCACCAGCGATAACGGTGGCCACACTGTCACCAGCAATCGCGCGCTCCGCGGCGGCAAAGGTTGGCTCTACGAAGGCGGAGTGCGGGAGCCCTGGATCGTCAAATGGCCTGGCGTGACCAAGCCCGGCAGCACCTGCGATGTGCCAGTGATGAACACCGACATCCTGCCCACCGTGCTCGAAGCCTGCGGATTGCCCGCAAAACCAGACCTGCACAAAGATGGCGTCAGTTTCGCCAGCTTGCTCAAAGGCGAGACCAAACCCGTGCATGACGCCCTGTTCTGGCACTTCCCGCACTACGGCAATCACGGCAGCGGACCGTCCAGCAGTGTGCGAGTCGGCGATTGGAAACTCATCGAGTGGCTGGAGGATGAGAGCGCCGAGTTGTTCAACCTCGCCACCGATCTGTCCGAGAAAAACGACGTCGCCGCCCAGCATCCCGAAATCGTCCAGCAACTCCGCGAACGCCTCCACGCCTGGCGGAAGGAGACCGGCGCAAACATGCCCAAGCCCAAGCCATGAAACGCACTCTCCCGCTCCTTGCCGCCCTGTTGCTCTCACCGCTCGCCGCGCTGCACGCTGCAGCGCGTCCCAATATCATCGTCATCCTCTCCGACGATCTCGGATATGCCGACCTCGGCTGTTTTGGATCGAAGATGATCAAGACGCCTCACCTCGATCGCATGGCGGCGGAGGGGTTGAAGCTCACGAGCTTTTACGCGCAACCCGTGTGCGGACCGAGCCGGGCGGCCTTGATGACGGGTTGTTTTCCCATGCGCGTCGCCGAGCCGGGCAATCGCAAGAACCAACACAACGTCCTGCACCCGCGCGAGGTCACGATGGCCGAGATGCTCAAGGACGCCGGCTACGCCACCGCCTGCATCGGCAAGTGGCACCTCGGCGCGCGCACGCCGGACGGCTGGACCCATGCGACGATGCCCAACGCGCAGGGCTTCGACTATTTCTACGGAACGCCGCTCTACAACGGCCTCACTCCGGCCGTCGGGGGCAACGCCTTTCGCAGCCAGATATTCCACAACACCGAGGTTGCCGTGAAGGAGGTGCAGGACTGGGATCACATCACGCAGGACTACACGCGCGAGGCATTGGAGTTCATCCGCGCCCATCGCGCAAAACCCTTCTTCCTCTACCTTGCGCACAACATGCCGCACATCCCGCTCGGTGCGTCGGAGAACTTCAAAGGCAAAAGCGCCGGCGGCCCTTTTGGTGATGCGGTGGAGGAGATCGATTGGTCGTGCGGTGAAATCCTCAAAGCGCTCAAGGAACTCGGCCTCGACGAACTCACGCTCATCGTCTTCACCTCCGACAACGGCCCGTGGATCGAGACCACTGAGGGCATGAAGCCCGGCGGCCAGCCGTTCATCCCGCGCGACCACTCGGGCAACGCCGTGCCGTTGCGAGGCTACAAGATGGTCACCTGGGACGGTGGCTTTCGAGTGCCGTGTGTCGTGCGTTGGCCTGGAAACATCCCCGCCGGCTCGGTGAGCGACGAACTCACCAGCACCCTCGATTTGCTGCCGACGTTTGCCGCGCTCGCCGCTACGAAACCGCCTGCCGATCGCAAGCTCGACGGCCTCGACCTCGGTGCCTTCCTGCGCGCGCCCTCCGGCAAGTCGCCGCGCGCCGATTTTCTGTTCTACAGTTACACGCACCTCCAGGCCGTGCGTGACGCACGTTGGAAGCTGGTTCTGCCGCGCCCCGAGTATCCCAAGTGGACGGGTTTCAGCGGCCGCTTCTTCGGCGATGGGGTGAGCGCGCTCGAACTCTACGACCTCAAGAGCGACCCTGGCGAAACGCGCAACCTTGCCGGCACTCATCCCGAAGAAGTCGCGCGTCTGATGAATTTGGTTGAAAGCGCGCGTGCGGACCTCGGCGATTACGACCGCGTCGGCTCCGGCCAACGCTTCTTCGACGACGGCCCGAAACGACGCGACATCACAGCCTGGAAACAGCCTGCGAAGAAGGCGGCGAAGAAGGACTCCAAAACGAAGTAACAACTCCCCGCCGCATGCAACGCTTTTTCACCCTCCTCACCGCCCTGCTGCTCGCGTCGCCGGCCGCTCTGCATGCCGCCGCTCCACCGAAACAGAAGCCCAACGTCCTTTTCATCCTCGCGGACGATCTCGGCTGGGGCGACTTGCGTTGCTATGGCAATCCGCACATCGACACGCCGGTGCTCGATGCGCTCGCGAAAGAAGGCGCACGGCTCACGGCACATTATTCGCCTTCGCCGCTGTGCTCGCCGGCGCGGGCCGGGTATCTCACCGGGCGGTTCAATCACCGCACGGGCGCGGTGGATGTGCCGAGCAATCGAGGGCTGGATCGGCTCGATTTGTCCGAGAAGACCTTTGGCGACTACTTCCGTCACGCGGGCTATGCGACGGCGCTCATCGGCAAATGGCACAATGGACTCTATTGCCGCGATTACCTGCCGCACCTGCGCGGCTTCGATCTCTTCGTCGGCTTTCCGAATGGCGGGCAGGACTACTGGAAGTGGAATTTGCTGCGCAACGATGAACTCGTTCCGCACGACGGACGCTACCTCACGGATGCGTTCAATGATGAGTCCATCCAGTTTATTCGCTCCCGGAAAGACAGGCCGTTTGCGTTGTTCCTCGCGCATCACGCGCCGCACAGCCCGCTCGCCGCACCGGATGCGTTGGTGAGAAAATATCGCGAGCGCCTTGGAAAGAACGCCAGCGAAGCTGTCGCCGTGATCTACGCGATGATCGAGGCGATGGACACCGGCCTGGGCCGCGTGTTCAAGTCGCTCAAGGACGAAAGCCTTTGGGAGAAGACGGTCATCGTCTTCACAAGCGACAACGGCCCCTGGCTCGCAAAGGATCCCGAACTCGGCTCGCAGCAGCGTTTCAACGGAGTCTTCTCCGGCCAGAAGCAGGACGTGCTGGAGGGCGGCATCCGTGTGCCCTGCATCGTCGCGTGGCCAGGGCACATTCCCATCGGTCAGGTCATCGATACGCCAGTCCATGGCTGCGACTGGCTGCCGACGCTCTTTGGTCTCACGGGTCAGTCCGCACCGGCGGGAGCCAAAGCCTTTGACGGGCTCAATATCATGCCGCTTCTCCTCGGCAAACCCACGCCAGCACTCACGCAGCGAGCGCTGCCCTTCCAGCGCAACCGCTACGCGCCTGTGTCGCACTGCAACGCCGCCGTTCGCGAGGGCCACTGGAAGCTCCACTGGCCGGGCGACGAGGCATCATTGAAAAAGGACTCCGCACGGGACAATCCCTCGTATGTGCGCGGACTCACACAGCCCCACTGGGAGATGCCGCTCGACCGCCAGCTCGACGCGCCCACGACGTCAACGCAACCGTCGCCACGCCTCTACGATCTCGATGCCGATCCCGCCGAGAAACATGACCTTGCTGCGCAACATCCCGAGATCGTGCAATCGCTCACGCAGAAGCAGGACGCGTGGTTCACCCAAATGAACCGCGAGTGGCAGCAGTCACGCGCCAGCATCCTCGGACACGACCGCGCTCACTGGAAAGACCGCGTCAAACCCGATCCCGCAGCGCTCTTTAAGGATTTCTGGCAATGGAAATACGCCCCTCAAGGCACCCATCTGGAAACCGCCAGCCCGCTCCAGGTGTTCCGAGGCTTTTGGAACGATGGAGAAGATGAGAAGTGAAATTGCGGATAGCCGACCCGATGAAACACGCCCTAACACTCCTCACCGCCCTGCTGCTCGCGCCGCTGGCCGCACTTCACGCCGCCGCGCCCGACGTTTTCAACATCACGACCTACGGCGCCAAGGGCGACGGCAAGACGATCAACACCTCAGCGATCCAGAAGGCCATCGACGCCTGCCATGCGTCCGGCGGAGGCACCGTTCTCGTGCCCGAAGGCGTGTTTGTGACCGGCTCGGTGCGCCTCAAAAGCCGGGTCACCCTGAAGATCGCGAAGGACGCCATCCTCCGCGGCAGTCCGGACATCGCGGATTACACCGTGGAGACGGCGGAACTGCACTGGGGTGGTTTCTGGAAGTTTGCCGCCAGCCAGTGGAGGCAATGCCTGGTTTATGCGGAAGATGCGGAGGAGATCGGCATCGAGGGACCGGGGACGATCGACGGCCAGGGCGGCCGGGAGCGCAAGGTCTTCCCGAACGCCAAGGACCCGCGCCGCCCCATGCTGGTGCGGCTGGTGGGTTGCCGGAAGGTGACCATTCGCGAGGTGAACCTGCTCGACCCCGCTTCGTTCACGACTTTCTTCGTGCGCAGCGAGGACATCCACATCGAGCGCGTCACGATCCGCAGCCGGAATTCCACGAATGGCGACGGCCTTGATTTCGACGG
>Ga0247832_1006949_pt1 | contig 12115 bp, 10 predicted proteins | sample LaCruzMarch2015__10_FD_192407 | JGI IMG/M metagenome (GOLD analysis project Ga0247832, IMG submission 192407) | Freshwater microbial communities from meromictic Lake La Cruz, Castile-La Mancha, Spain - LaCruzMarch2015_4m | ecosystem: Environmental > Aquatic > Freshwater > Lake | place: Spain...
GAAGCTTCCGTGGTTACTTCGCTTTCGTCTACACCAAGTTTATCTACGATAATGGCTTTAACGCGGGCAGAAATGTCTGACATTTGTTTTGTATCTAAAATTTTGTGCAAAGAAACATCTTACAGAAATATAAACAAAATATTTTTTTACTTCTCTTGATTAATAAGGGTTTCAAATAGGTTTTTGGATGTTGATAGAATCTCAACAAATTTCCAATAAATTGGTTGAAATGCCCTATTTTCGCACCATAACATAGGTTTTTAAATGCAAAAGTTAGTCATCTTTGGTTCGGGAAAAGGGAGCAATGCCCGAAGAATAATTGAATATTTTAAACAAAGCCTTGATATTGAGGTTGTTGCATTGGTTAGTAACAAACCTCGAAGGGGGTTTTTAGACATTTCTTATGATTTTCGAATCAATTTAGAAATCATAAAAGGTGATGAAATGAGTGACCCAAAATGGCTCGCGCGTTTCAAAATGACTTATCGACCTGATTTAATTGTTTTAGCTGGATTCTTAAAAAAAATCCCTAGTACATTTATAGAAGCTTTTCCAGGCAAAATAATTAATCTTCATCCTTCACTTCTTCCAAAACATGGAGGAAAAGGAATGTATGGAAGTTTTGTGCATGATGCAGTTATAGCTGCAAAAGAAAAGTATAGCGGAATTACTATACATCAGGTAAACGAGATGTACGATGAAGGGGATATACTTTTTCAAGAAAAAGTGCCACTAGATACTCATGAAACAAGTGAAAGTCTTGCTGAGAAAATTTATGAATTAGAGTATAAACATTTGCCGCTTTTTATAGAACGATTTTTGAAAGAAAAAAATTAAAAAAATCTTAAATAACTCAACTAAATAGTAAAAAATTGACGATTGAAATATTTACAGATGGCTCCTCAAGAGGCAATCCTGGACCTGGAGGTTTTGGAACAATACTCAGAATGGGAGAACATTATAAGGAAATTAGTGAAGGATTTAGACTTACAACTAATAACAGAATGGAACTGCTAGGAGTTATAAGAGGCTTAGAAGAATTAAAAAAACCAATGAGTGAAGTTGTAGTATATTCCGACTCTAAATATGTTGTAGATGCTATAAATTTAAAGTGGGTTTTTGGTTGGGTAAAAAAAGACTTTAAAGACAAGAAGAACAAAGATTTGTGGATAAGATTTCTTGAGATTTATAAAAAACATAAAGTTAAGTTCATTTGGATAAAAGGCCATAATGCACATCTTGAAAATGAGAGATGTGATTTTATAGCTGTAAGCGCAGCCAAAGGATCCAATTTAAAGATAGATGAAGGTTATGAAGCCTTGCTATAAATCAATGTTTTACAATGAAAGGTAAGGCGTATAATGATGATGCATCAACTTTAACAAAATACAATCCATTCGAAAGATTTTGAATAGGAATGAGCTCAATTGTATTTAGATTTTCTTTCTTAATAGCCACAATTCTTCCAGTAACATCATAAATAGTGATAACAGAATTCTTAGGAATATTAATGACATTCAACACTTCTTCAGCAGGATTAGGAAACAAGATTATTTTATTATTTCCAACAAGCTCATTTCCAGTTACTGAAATGTTTCGGATCGTTGTATCGTTTCCACATTCATTCCCAACAATTAACTCAATTAAAGTTAATGTATTTGTTAATTCAATAATAACTTCAGCATCACTACCAACTGTGCTTCCATTAACTATCCACTGATAGGAATCAACATTGTTAGAATTAGCAATTGCTGTAATTGAACTACCCAAAAGTTCTGTTGTAAACTCTGCAATAGGTTTTGCTTTTACAAATACACTGTCAATGGTTTCAACTCCGTCAAAACTATTTACAATTGTTTTATACTTAATCCAATTACCTATTTCCGAATTAGGAATTTGAAAATTATATGTGTCGGTATTATTTAGTGTAATTGATTCGGTAAAAATTTGCTGATTGGGGCTTGTGGTATAACAAACAACAGTAGCTGAAGAATTTAATAGATTATCTGATAAATTATAAGATAGGTTGATAGAATTACTGTTTTCACAAACTATACTTTCGCTTATTTCAGAAGAAAACGATGTAATGGAATTAAATTCGGCAAACACACCAGGACTTAAATTGTAGTAGCTTCCGCTTCCAGTTGTGCATAAAGCTCTAGCTCTAACCATGTAAACATTAACATTGGGTAATGGAACTGAATCGACAAAACTAGTTTGATTTGCATTTGTGGCTCCAATTTGAACAAAATTTCCATCATAGCTATTAGCCCTAAATATTAAATAATTTGCTGAAGGGTCTCCATTCGATTGCCAGGAAACATTTACAGAAAAATAATTTGGAACTGAAGTAGTTACTACATTTACGGGAGGCTTTTCATAAATCAACCTGAGAGTTGGATCCCCCATCATACTTATGTGAGTCCTTCTGTAATAATTGTCTGCGTTAGGATTTGACAGATTATGATAGTTTTGGTTGCTGTTCCATTGATTTTCTAGTAACGTTTCCCCAATGGTTCTATCTAAACCAAACATATGAAAATAATGTGACGGATTAGCAGCAGCAATCTGTGTAAGTGAGGTTCCTGAAGCTCCTATACACATTCTTTGGAAATTACAAGCATTGTCCCAATCAGGAAAATAATGACCATACGTCCAATTAAAAACTGAATTAAAACCAGCCAATGTACCAATTTGACCTGCATTGGAAATGTTATCAATACTTGTATACCCAGATGTTCCACCAAGAAAAGACATTTTATATGAATTGCTGCTTATACCATTATGGAAATTTTGAAAACCCGAAAAATACCAGCCGAAATAGGGGTAAGTTGTATATGAAGAATCAGTTAAGGCTGGGAAATTATTTCCATAAATCTTTCCATAATATTCTGTGAACCCCTGAGCTTGAGGATTTGTGCCATAAATGAATGGCAATAAATCGTAAATATACGCACCGCCATTAGTTTCGAACATGCTTGTTCTGAATGCATGGTCTTTAGCAAAATATCTGCGAGAAAGTCCCACCTCGTTTATAGTAGTAAAACAAGGGAGATTTGATAAGTCAACCCTACCAATTGCAAATTCAGGTTTTGAAGAGAGTATGGTTCTATCAAATTTTCCATCACCCGGAATATTGTCATTTTCATCTCTTGCCGCATCTGTCCAATAAATAAGTGAATCTGTCCAAATTCCGTCCATATCTGCATAATAAACATCTGACGGCCATGCTCCACGATGTTCAATTCTATCGTCGTTCATCATTTTTCCGCTGTATGGTACAGGCACATTTCCAATTAAATAAATGTAGGCTTTTTCAGAATGGTTTAATGACCCATAGATTGATTGTATACTGCTTTTAACTTCAACTGGAGAGGCTGCATCACTCACTTCAAATTGCATCACTTTATAGCCATCAGCAATTAAATCTTTTTTCATTGTTTCGAGTTCTGCACCAAGACTATCGGCAATTAGATCGGTAGCGACCAAAATTACGTTTCCTCTGCTTGAAACTTCTGGCAATTCACAACCTGCCATAATGTAACCGCTATATGTTCCTCCACCAACGAACCTGGTAAACCTATATTCATAAGTTGTACCTTGAAGATGATCTGCGGCAATAAAATAGTTCTTTATGAGCGAACCACCTTCAACAACTGGAGCTCCCCAATAATTTGGAACTAATGGTGTTCCCCAAACTGTATCACCTGGTGATCGACGATAAACATCATGCGCCACCCATTGTTCTTGAGTAAAATGTATTTTCACTCCCGCATTTCCTAAGCATTCTACCCTATTGCTAAACATGAAAAAATTAGGCACACATTGAGAAATCACATTTTGAGAAAATGTGATCGACAAAACCACAACTATGGTAAAAAGTATATTTCTTCTCATAATTTCAAATGTTTTAGTTTTATGTAAATGTAATAGCAATTGATTAATATAAGTACTAGCAAATATGACAAAATGGGCAATAAACTTTCACATCGTCAGTAATTTACAAAAAAAGGGTAGTAAAAATTCGGAATTTTAGAAAAAGAAATATTTTGGATTGAAGCCAAAAAAGCCCATTTGTTGAAATGGGCTAGATATTCTAAAAATCTAAAAAAAGAAAAATGCTGCGGCCACGATTGAAGCGGATAGCTCTTTATTAATTGCGATAGCAAAATTAATAAAGACTATGGCTGAAAGCGTGAATTGCCGCCAAAAAAAATTAATCTACAACATTTGCAACTAAGAAGTCGCGATTCATTCGGGCAATATTTTCTAGGCTAATTCCTTTAGGGCATTCTACTTCGCAAGCGCCAGTGTTTGTGCAGTTTCCAAAGCCTTCCGCATCCATAATTTCAACCATTTTCTTAACACGCATATGTCTTTCTGGCTGACCTTGGGGCAATAATGCTAATTGAGAAACTTTTGCTGAAACAAATAACATAGCAGAGGCATTTTTACAAGTTGCAACACATGCTCCACAGCCAATGCAAGAAGCTGCATCGAATGCTTTATCTGCATCTATTTTGGGAATTGGTGTAGAGTTGGCATCAACAGCATTACCTGTGTTGATTGAAATATAACCGCCAGCCTGAATTATTCTATCAAAAGCGGAGCGATTTACCATTAAGTCTTTGATAATTGGAAAAGCAGTTGCACGCCATGGTTCTACAGTTATGGTTTCTCCATCTTTAAAGTGGCGCATGTGGAGTTGGCAAGTAGTGGTTCCTTTCAATGGACCATGAGGACGGCCATTGATGTACATAGAACACATTCCGCAAATTCCTTCTCTACAATCGTGATCGAAAGCTACTGTATCTTCACCTTTGCGCACTAAATCGTCATTTAACACATCAAACATTTCTAAGAATGACATGTCCTCAGACACATGATCCATTTGATATATTTTGAATTCTCCTTTATTTTCTGCGTTTTTTTGACGCCAAACTTTTAATGTTAATTTCATAGCCTTGTTGATACTTTATTATTTATAACTACGCTGAACTAATTTGATGTTGTCGAAAACCAATTGCTCTTTGTGCAATACTTCAGGTTGATTGTCTCCGGTATATTCCCATGCTGCAACATAAGCATAATTGTTATCGTCGCGCAGGGCTTCTCCTTCTGGAGTTTGATACTCTTCTCGGAAGTGTCCACCACAACTTTCATTACGATCTAAGGCATCATCAATCATAAGTTCTCCTAGCTCGATAAAATCTGCAACACGCAAAGCCTTCTCTAATTCTGGATTTGTTTCGTTTGCAGCTCCTGGTATGCGCACATTTGACCAAAACTCTTTTTTAATATCCTGAACAATCTTTTTTGCTTTCGTAAGCCCTTCAGCACTTCTGCCCATTCCGCAATATTCCCACATGGTTAAACCCAATTTTTTATGGAAATAATCAGCAGGTTCTTTACCTTGGATTGACATCAATTTTTGAATGCGCTCGCTTACTGCTTTTTCTGCTTCTTCAAAAGCCGGATGATTGGTAGGAATTGCTTTTGTGCCAATTTCTTTGGAAAGGAAATCTCCAATTGTAATAGGAAGTACGAAGTAACCATCAGCCAAACCTTGCATGAGCGCAGAAGCTCCTAGACGATTTGCTCCGTGGTCTGAGAAATTACATTCTCCGGTTGCATATAAACCTGGAACTGTTGTCATTAAATTGTAATCTACCCAAAGTCCTCCCATGGTATAATGCACGGCCGGGTATATACGCATTGCATTTGTGTATGGATCTTCGCCAGTAATTTTATCGTAGATTTCGAATAGGTTACCATAACGTGCTTCAATGGTATCTTTACCTAATCTATTGATAGCATCACTAAAATCTAAGTAAACTGCCATTTTTGATGTTCCAACACCATAACCTGCGTCGCATCTTTCTTTTGCTGCTCTTGAAGCAATATCGCGAGGCACTAAATTTCCGAAAGCAGGATAGCGGCGTTCTAAGTAATAATCTCTTTCATCTTCTGGAATTTCAGAAGGTTTACGGTTATCTCCTTTTGCTTTGGGCACCCAGATTCTACCATCGTTTCTAAGAGATTCAGACATCAAAGTGAGCTTTGATTGGTGGTCTCCTGAAACGGGAATACAAGTTGGGTGAATTTGCGTGAAGCAAGGATTTCCGAAAAATGCACCTTTTTTATGCGCTCGCCAGATTGCAGTTACATTGCAGCCCATAGCGTTAGTAGAAAGGAAGAATACATTTCCATAACCACCCGTAGCCATAACAACAGCATGGCCGAAATAACGTTCTATTTTACCGTTAGTGAGGTTTCTAGCAATAATACCACGTGCTTTTCCATCAATTATAACAACATCTAACATTTCGTGGCGTGTAAACATTTCAGCTTGTTTACGCCCAATTTGGCGACTTAGAGCCGAATACGCTCCCAATAAAAGTTGTTGACCTGTTTGACCTTTTGCATAAAAAGTTCTAGAAACCTGAACACCACCAAAAGAACGATTGTCTAATAAACCGCCGTATTCACGGGCAAATGGAACACCTTGAGCCACACATTGGTCGATAATTGAAGTACTAACTTCAGCTAATCGATGCACATTTCCTTCGCGAGAGCGGTAATCACCTCCTTTTATGGTATCATAAAAAAGGCGGTGAACACTATCTCCGTCGTTAGAATAATTTTTAGCTGCATTAATGCCGCCTTGTGCCGCAATACTATGAGCTCTTCTAGGGCTATCTTGAAAACAAAAAACTTTTACTTTGTACCCCATTTCTGCTAATGAAGCAGCTGCAGAAGATCCTGCAAGACCAGAGCCAACCACAATGATTTCTATGTGGCGTTTATTCGCTGGATTTACTAGAGGAATTGTAGCTTTATATTTTGTCCATTTCTCAGCAATAGGTCCGTCAGGTATTTTAGCATCCAATTTCATGGCTTGAGATATTTTAGAGGTTTAAGATTAAAAAGTAAAGTGGCATAGCAGCAAATAATGCTGGAATAACAATAGCAAATAGTAACATTCCAACATTCTTAATAATTGGTGTATAGCGGTGGTGGTTTAGACCAAGGGTTTGGAAACCACTTTGGAAACCATGGTACAAGTGAAATGCAATAGCAAACATTGAAACAACATACAAAGTAACATACCAAACTTGAGAAAATGCTTCAGCAACTACACTATACATATCTTTATATATCAAATCACTACCATCATATTGAATGGTAGGCATGGAGCCAAATTTCATTTCGAACCAAAAGCTGCGCATATGAACTATTAGGAAAATTAAAATTACACTTCCTAAAATACCCATATTTCTTGATGACCAAGTGGAACTTTTTGATTGATTAACAAGTGCATAAGATGAAGGCCGGGCCTTTCTATTTGATAATGTGAGCGTTAATGAATAGAAAATATGTAATAATATAAACGCATAATTTACGTAAGCAACAATTTTAATGAGCGGATTGTGTGTCATAAAATATGTATACTCATTAAATGCTTGTCCGCCATCGTCTTTAAAGAGTGCTAGATTACCAAGCATGTGAACAATTAAGAATGTACAAAGAAACAAACCAGAAAGCGCCATTAAATATTTGCGTCCGATGGATGATTGAATAATTCCTGTCGTAACAGTTGCCATATTAAATATTTTTAAGTGCGTGCAAATGTAATTATTGAATTGCAGCTGTCAAACATTAAAATAAGCAAACAAATAAAAACTAATAATTGTTTTCATTACATATTGAATGCATCCTATTATTTACATAATTAATTTACTTCGTAGTTTTTATTTAATATACGTCGGGAAACACTTCTGAGAAGTATTTATCCAGTAATCAGTATGTTTTAAATTTAATATAGAATCATTATAAATTAGGTAAATTCTAAAGAAAGTTGAAACAAACTATCTTTGAAACGTAAAAGCTAACCTATGAAAACAAATCTATTTATAAAAATTGCTTTTGCATCAGTTGTGATGACACTAGCATCTTGCGACAAAAAAGAAGAAGATCTACCAGCTCCAGTGACTCCACCTGCAGCCAGCGCTCCAGCAACTATTAACCCTGCAGGAGCAGATGCTTTCGGAGCATTGATTGCTATTCAAACAGCAAATTATGTTGCAGTTCCATTTCTTGGTGAAATTAATCAACCTGTGAACACTGGAGTTGCTGTATTTGGCAATTTATCAGGAGGAACTTTTGTTGATGCAGGAACTGTCTCAATAAATTCACTCGCATTAACCAAGCAGTCTAACAATACATATGTGTATACTCCAGCAGCAACAAATCCAACAGGTCCAGACTTGAGCGATGCTGTAACTTGGAATGTTACAGGTAATTCTGCAAATTTTGTCCCAGCCTTGAATAATATTACACCTTCTCAATCTTTTCCAGTAGCACCAAAGTATGATGGAGTAGTAAGCATACCAAGAAACGCAGCCTTTACAGTTTCTTCCTCGGTATTAGTTACAGGAGCAGATACAACATATTTCTCATTGTATTCTCCAACAACATCTTTACAGAAAAAAGTAGCAGGAGATGTACAATCTGTAACATTTACTGCAGAAGAAATGGCGACATTAGGAGCTGGAACCGGATATGTTCAAATAGCACCTTATTCAATGAGTAATCAAACTTTTGATGGCAAGAAAATATATTTTATAAACGAATCGGTAGTTACAAAGTCTGTAACTTTCAATTAAGCAATTCAACTAACTAGCAAAAAGTCGCCCTTCATGGCGACTTTTTTTTGCTTTTAAATAAGTACTTATCGGTTAATGACCTATCAATTGTAAGCACTTGCAATACTTATTTGTAAATTAGCGTTATGTTTTTTTGTATGCTATGTACAAGCAAAGAGATGACGACGAATTAATTGAGCTTCCACTATTTAAGCAGTTAAAAATTATTGCTTTTTCAAGTGCTATATTTTCCTTCGTTTTAATGGCTGATTATTTACTTCCATCGAAATTAAAAACGGAAATTGTGAATAAAAGACTTTTTGAAAAAGAAAGCAGCAGATTTGGGGGTACAAATTATAACTTAAGAATAACGACTAAAAGTTTCGAGATTAAAACTGAAACAGATTTATTTGATGATGCAAAAGAAAAAACACCAATAGAAGTTTATTATTCACCTATTTTTAATTTTATTCAAAAAGTAAAGGGTAAAAGAATTGATAACCAAATGGAGTTTAGCCATAAACCAATTGAACCGTTATTTCGAGGATTTGCAACTTTTCCATTAGCCCTTTTGTTTTTGGGTTTATTCGCATTCTTATACAAAGGAGAAGAAACAATTGCATATGTTAGCGGTATTCTATCAATTATAGTACTAACAACAATGTTAATGGTCTTTTAGCAAGTAAAATGATTATAATTGCAGTGTGATTAGACAAGCTGCAATTATAATTTCATGGGTTTTCCAACCTATTCTTATGCCATTTTATGGGACTTTGTTGTTGTTTAATCTTCCATATTATGGATTCAATTTGTTGCATCCAAACGTTGTTTATTTTGTGCTTGTTAGCACTTTTCTTTTCACCGTTGCCTTGCCTGGAAGTATGATTTTGATGTTAAAGAAAATGAATTTCATCTCAAGTATTCATTTAAACGAAAGAAGTGAAAGAAAATATCCAATTATTTTTACGATTTTATTCCATTTAGCAAATTATTACTTCCTTACAAAGATTCATTTACCATTCATTTATAATGTGTTTTTGCTTGCTGGAATTTTTTCATTGATTGTGACATTCTTGGTAAGTTATTTTTGGAAAATAAGCATGCATACTACAGGAATTGGTGGGATATGTGGAGTATTTTTCGCTTGTTTATTAATTTGGGGAGTAGACACCCGTCTTTTAACGGCTTCACTTTTTTTAATAGCAGGAATGATAGGTTCATCCAGACTAGTTGTTAAAGCACATACTTCAGGCCAAGTATATATAGGATTTATAGCAGGTTTTATACCTCAAATTCTACCATTATTTTTCTATATGTTGAGTAGAAAGTAATAAAAAGAAATGTAAAATTGCGTAAATAGTACTTGCAAATTACCACAAAGCACTTACTTTTGCATTCCCAAAAATTGGGGCTTGTAGCTCAGGGGTTAGAGCGCCGGACTCATAATCCGTTGGTCGTAGGTTCGATTCCTACCAGGCCCACACAAATAAAAAGGCGAGACATTTAATAGTGTGTCGCCTTTATTTTTTAACCATATGATTTACGAAAATCAAACAATAGATGCCATTATCTTCGATTTGGGAGGAGTAATTTTAAATATTGACTATCAATTGCCTGTAAAGGCTTTCAAAAAACTTGGGATTGAGAATTTTAACGAATTATTTTCTCAAGCTTCACAAAGTAATCTCTTTAACGATTATGAAACAGGAGAAATCTCATCTGATGATTTTGTAAAAGAAATAAAAAAGCACTTACCTCAAAACACAAGTGATGCAGCAATTATAAATGCTTGGAATTCTATTCTACTCGATTTACCAGAAGAGCGGTTATTTTCTTTAGAAAAAGCAGCAGAAAACCATCGCATATTCCTGCTTTCGAATACAAATGCCCTTCACATCGATAGTTTTAATCAATACTTATTAAATAATTTGCAATTACCTTCATTAGAGCCTTTTTTTGAAACATTATATCTTTCATATGAAGTTGGTTTAAGAAAACCCGATTTGAGAATATTTGAATATGTGCTTCAAGATGCAGGCTTAACGCCAGAAAGAACTTTATTTATTGACGATTCTATTCAGCACATTCAAGCAGCATCTGAATTGGGTATTTTAACAAAGCACTTGGTAAATGAAGATATCACAACATTTTTAGAAGGTAAAATTTAATAATTCAAATAGCGCTAGGCTTTTCCTAATTTTGACAACAATAATTGAATCATTATGAGCGACGATAAAAAAATAATTTTCTCAATGGTGAAGGTTTCAAAAACCTTTCCTCCACAAAAACAAGTTTTGAAAGATATTTATCTTTCTTTTTATTACGGCGCCAAAATCGGAATTATTGGTTTAAATGGTTCAGGTAAATCTACTTTACTTAAGATTATTGCAGGAGTTGAGAAATCTTTTAATGGAGATGTAGTATTTTCTCCCGGATACAAAGTCGGTTATCTGGAGCAGGATCCAAAATTAGATGATACAAAAACAGTTATAGATATTGTAAGAGAAGGGGTAAAACCAATTATGGATTTACTTGCTGAATATAACGAGGTGAACGAAAAGATGGGGCAGGAAGAATATTATTCAGATGGCGACAAGATGGACAAGTTGCTTGCACGTCAAGGAGTTCTGCAAGATGAAATTGATGCAAAGAATGCATGGGAAATTGACAATACACTCGAAAGAGCAATGGATGCTTTAAGATGTCCTGAATCTGATAGAATTATAGGAACTCTTTCGGGAGGCGAAAGAAGAAGAGTTGCATTGTGCAGATTGCTCTTACAGCAGCCCGAGATTCTACTACTAGATGAGCCTACAAACCATTTAGATGCTGAATCGATTGATTGGCTGGAGCAACATTTGCAAAATTATTCAGGAACTGTAATAGCGATAACGCACGACAGGTATTTCTTAGATAATGTTGCAGGCTGGATTTTAGAATTAGACCGTGGCGAGGGTATTCCTTGGAAAGGTAATTACAGCAGTTGGTTAGAGCAAAAAGGAAAGCGATTACAACAAGAAGAAAAAACCGAATCTAAACGCCAAAAATCATTAGCCAGAGAACTAGAATGGGTAAGACAAGGTGCAAAGGGAAGACAAACAAAACAAAAAGCCCGTTTGCAAGCCTACGATAAGATGATGGGTGAGGACGTAAAAGAGAAAGAAGAAAAGCTTGAAATTTTTATTCCAAATGGTCCTCGGCTTGGAAATGAAGTAATAGAAGCCATTGATGTTTCTAAAGGTTTTGGAGACAGGTTACTTTATGAACATTTAAGTTTCAGACTTCCTCCAGCTGGAATTGTAGGAATTATTGGTCCTAATGGGGCTGGAAAAACTACACTTTTCAAAATGATAATGAAGCAGTTAGAACCAAATGAAGGCTCATTTAAAATTGGTGAAACAGTAAAAGTGGGATATGTAGATCAAACTCATGAGGAGTTAAATCCTGAAAAATCTGTTTGGGAAGTAATT
>Ga0247832_1006956_pt1 | contig 12107 bp, 8 predicted proteins | sample LaCruzMarch2015__10_FD_192407 | JGI IMG/M metagenome (GOLD analysis project Ga0247832, IMG submission 192407) | Freshwater microbial communities from meromictic Lake La Cruz, Castile-La Mancha, Spain - LaCruzMarch2015_4m | ecosystem: Environmental > Aquatic > Freshwater > Lake | place: Spain...
CGCGAATACCCGAAAACGGCATTTACCCAATTGGAGTTCGATAAAGTTAAAGCTTTATTGTCGAATTATACCCGCACGCCCTTTGCAAAGGAGAGAGCCGAGCAATTGCGCATTCATACAAAAAAAGACTTCATACTCCAGGAACTTCGGCAGTCGTATGAATACCTATTATTATTGCAGCAGCAACAACATTTTCCCAATGAGTTTACTGCATCACTGCAAAGAGAGTTGAAATTATTGGGAATACCCGGGGCTGTTTTGGTGGGAGAACAATGGCTTATTATTGCTCAATTATGTGATTGTTTACATGGAATTTTTCGTTGGATGGATACTGAAAGGCGACAATCTTTTCCCGCATTGGCAGATGTGTTGAAGGATTGTTACGATGAAAAAGTGATACCGGAATCTATTCGAAAAGTGATTGATACTATGGGCGTTGTTTTAGATACCGCTTCCCCCGAACTGCAGCGTATCCGGATGCAGTTATACAAGAAACGATTGGAACTCCGCCGTTTGTTCGACAAAGTGGTTAACAAATTGCAAAAAGCTGGTTTCAGTGCCGATATAAACGAGAGTTTCAGCAATGGCAGGCGCGTGGTGGCAGTGTTTTCGGAGCATAAGCGCCAGGTGAAGGGCATTTTTCATGGGGAAAGTGACAGTAGAAAAACTGCCTTTATCGAGCCCGAGGAAACCATTGAGCTGAATAACGATTTATACGCGCTGGAAAACGATGAGCGACAAGAAATTCAGCGCATTTTTCGGGAACTAACGGCTACTTTATCGGTGTATGCGCCTTTATTGCAACAGTATTATCGAGTGGTGGGAGAGTATGATTTTATCCGCGCCAAAGCCAAGCTGGCCCTCGATATGAATGCCCACATGCCGGTAGTGCAAGATAAAGCTCAGTTTAATTTGATACAGGCATACCACCCCCTGCTTTTGTTGTACAATAAATCTGCTTCCAAAAAAACCATCCCCCTGAATCTGAGTTTGAACGATCAGCAGCGCATATTGGTAATCAGCGGACCCAATGCTGGGGGTAAAACCGTTACCATGAAAACGGTTGGACTATTGCAGTTGATGGTGCAAAGTGGTTTACTGGTGCCGGTACATCCGGATAGTGAAATGGGCATTTTTAAGCAGTTGTTCATTCATATGGGCGATACCCAAAATCTGGAATTTGAGCTAAGTACCTACTCCAGTCACTTACAGCACATGAAATACTTCATGCAAAATGCGAATGGAAAAACGCTGTTTTTTATAGATGAACTGGGTAGTGGGAGCGACCCTAGTTTGGGCGGCGCTTTTGCTGAAGTAATTATGGAGGAACTTTCCCATAAACATGCGTTGGGTATTGTTACCACCCATTACCTGAATTTAAAAGTAATGGCCAACCATACCCGGGGAATTATCAATGGAGCCATGCAGTTTGATGAAGTGCATTTGCAGCCGCTTTATCAATTGGTGATGGGTAAGCCCGGCAGTTCCTACACATTTGCCATAGCCGAAAGAATTGGGCTGCCCATGCATTTGATTAAAAAAGCCCGAAAACTGGTAGATGAAAACCATTTTAGTCTGGATAAATTGCTCAACAGCACAGAAAAGGATTTACAGGCAGTTCAGCAAGAGCGGGCAAGTTTACAAAAATTAATCCGCGAAAACGAGCAGTTGAAAAAGCAGATGGATACGGTTCTTAATAAAGAGAAGCACCGGCAGGAAATGGATCGGATGCGCGAGCAAAATCGGATATCCACTGAGCAGATTGCCTATTTAAAAGATATGGAGCGAAAATTACGTCAGATTGTACTTGACTATAAAAAATCAGAAAATAAGCAGGAAGTAATTCAACATCTGCGCGATCTGTTGTTTAAGAAAAAAGAAGCCATTGTGGTTAATAAAATGGCCAATAAGGTTAATAAGCAGTATCGGGAAGTTCAACAATCTGAAATTGTACCCGGAAGTCTGGTAAAGCTGGTTAAAAATTATCAGGTAGGAACCGTTAAGGAAATACGGGGGAAAAGAGCGATTGTTCAAGTTGGACAGCTTCCTTTGAACGTTCAGTTAAACGAATTGGTGATGGTAGAAAAATTAGCAGCTACAGAGTAGGGAATTGGTTTTTTTATTAACTTTATTCTTTCCCCCTCTTTATAACAAATCGATAACAATACGGGCATTGGCTTTGTATTAATTTAAATTTTATTAAATATTAACTACATGAGAAATCAGATTCGTTTAGGGGGTATTATGGTACTCCTTTTGTTACAGGTTGGAGCCCTAATGGCGCAGTATGAAGCAAACAAGCCATTACCTAACGACCCCAATGTGAAAATTGGGAAATTGGCGAATGGACTTACCTATTACATTCACAAGAATGCCCTGCCAGCCAAAAAAATTCAATTACGGTTGGTGGTAAATGCCGGTTCCGTTTTAGAAACTCCTGATCAGCAGGGGTTGGCGCATTTTATGGAGCATATGAATTTTAATGGGTTGAAGCATTTTCCTAAAAATGAGCTGGTAAATTATTTACAATCAATCGGGGTAGAATTTGGTGCTGACTTGAATGCCTATACTTCTTTTGATGAAACGGTATACATTTTGCCAATACCAGCGGATGATTCAGCCAAAATTGAAAAGGGCTTTACGATATTGGAAGATTGGGCTTTCAATGCCTTATTAGATACCGCAGAAATTAATAAAGAAAGAGGGGTGGTGTTAGAAGAATCCAGACTGAGTAAAGGAGCGGGTGCAAGGATGCAAAAGCAATATTTTCCAATTCTATTTAATGGGTCTGCCTATAGTAATCGCCTGCCAATTGGGAAAGACAGTATCCTGCAAAACTTCAAGCCTGCTTCTCTAATTAATTTTTATAAAACCTGGTATCGCCCCAATCTTATGTCGGTGGTGGTAGTAGGGGATATTGACCCTGCTGCGGCAGAAAAGTTAATTGTTCGTCATTTCGCTGGTTATAAAAATCCGGCAAAAATTGTTCCCCGGCCTGCTATCATTCCTATTCCTGAGAGAAAAGGAAACAAATCTATTGTAGTTACCGATAAGGAACAACCTTATAATGTTTTGCAGGTTATTAATTACGTTGAGAAAGCCCCCACTGTTAAAACCTGGGGTGATTATCGAAATACCATTGTAGAAGGTTTATTTAATCAAATGGTGAGTCAACGTTTTTCTGAGATTGCTCAGCAACCCAATGCACCCTTTTTAGCTGCCGGGGCCACTTTTTCTGATTTTATTCGCGGATATAACTCATTTCTTTCTTATGCAGTATTAGGGGATAAACCTGCCCAACCTGCCATTCGTGCGCTCGAATCTGTTACAGAAAGCGTAAAGAAATTTGGTTTTCTACCTGCCGAACTAGAGCGTGCAAAAGTGAATGTATTAAATGGTGCTGAGCGGGCGAATAAAGATAAAGACAAAACCCAGTCAGACCGTTTTGTGGATGCTTATGTGAGTAATTTTCTTTCAGGTGATCCTATTGTAGGTATCGAAAACCGTTATGAGTATCTGAAGAGTGAGTTGTCAAAGATAACCGTAGAAGAAATTAATGCATTGGCAAAGCGCACAGAAACACAACAAGGATTTTTTACCATGTTGATGGCTGCTGAAAAAAGTAAATCCAGCTTACCAGTAGCAGATTCATTGATTTATTATGTAACTGCTGCCCGAGCTATTCCCGCACAACCCTATCAAGAAAAGGTATTGGCTAAATCCCTGATTGATCGCGTGCCTGCTGCCGGAAAAATCGTTCAGGAAACAAAAGACGCGGCGCTGGGAACTACCAACCTTACCCTAAATAATGGGATAACGGTTACCTTAAAACCCACTGATTTTAAAAACGACGAAATTCAGATGGATGCTTGGAGATGGGGGGGGCACCATGTTTACCCAATCGCCGATAAAATGAATGCTGAAAAGGCCGCTACGTTGATTCGTTCAATGGGTGTGAAAGATTTTTCACCTACAGATTTGCGCAAGTTTTTGGCTGGGAAAACGGTACAGGTTACCCCTTATATCAATGCTGATGACGAGGGTATAGAGGGACGTTCTAGTGTGAAAGATATGGAAACCTTCTTCCAACTGGTGCATATATATTTTACGCAACCCCGAAAAGATGCGGCTCTGTTTCAAAATTATGTGAATTCACAGAAGAGTATAATGGATAATATGAAATCCATTCCCCAGGCTTACTTCAGTGATACCCTCTCTAAAGTAGTCTATAACAATCATCCCTACACGCCAATCATGGAAACGGCTGCCAGTTTTGATCAATTAAATCTAGATCGGGCCATGGCTATATACAAAGAAGTATTTAGCAATGCAGATGGACTTCATTTTACGTTTGTAGGCAATATCGATGTCGATAAAATAAAGCAATATATAACCACCTATCTGGGTAGTTTGCCTGGTAGCCCGGCAAAACACAATTACAAAGATGTAGGGCTACGTCCTGCGAAGGGTCCATTAAATGTAGATGTGAAAAAAGGTGCTGAAAAGCAAAGTCTAGTTATAATGCAGTATAGCGGCGAAATGGCTTACAATAAAGAAACCGACCTGCAATTAGCTATGTTAAGCGAAGTGATGAATATCAAAATCATCGAGAAACTTCGGGAAGAAATGGGTGGCATTTATGGGGGTGGAATGCGTGGTGGATTGTCTAAGCGCCCCTATGAGCAATATGATATCAGCGTTAGCTTCCCGTGTGGACCCGAAAATGTAGACAAACTCGTTGCTGCATTTTTAGGGATTGTGAAAAATGTTTCTGATAAAGGTATTGATGAAAAAGACATGGCAAAGGTAAAAGAGACCCTTAAAAAGCAATATGAAGTGCAGATAAAGAATAATGACTATTGGCTGGATGGTTTGTCCAAATCCTTTATTGATCAAACCGACCCTTCTTGGATTTTGGCTTATCCCGGTAAGGTTGAGGGTGTTACGGCTGCTCAATTACAGCAACTTTGTAAAAAGTTGATGGATACGCCTAATTACATAAAGGCGGTATTGTATCCTGAAAAATAGTTGTAAATCATTCGAATGTAGCAAAAAGGCACTCTTCGGGGTGCCTTTTTGTATGTAAAGGATCCAATAGGGGGAATGATTTTGTGGTGGGCAATAGTTTATTTTGAAATTCGGTGGATAGGCTATTATTTTGCACCCGGAGAGATGGCAGAGTGGTCGATTGCGACGGTCTTGAAAACCGTTGACTGTTACAGGTCCGGGGGTTCGAATCCCTCTCTCTCCGCTGAGTACAGTTCGCAACTGTTCGAAAAGTGTGTAAGTCGTTGATTTACACACTTTTTTTTGTTCTTTACTTTCCGAAAATGTTCGCGTTTGTACGCCGATTGGGTTTCCTACTCGTGACCCTTTTTTAAAACCGCAAAAGGGGTCACACTCAAACGAACAGATACGAACATAATAGGACTGAAAATCAACAAGATAAGCTTGATTTAGCCGAGGGGTAAACGTAGTTTTGTAATCAAAATGGGGGGCACAATTAAACACAATTGCGCCTTATGTCGTCAAAATCAACATTCAGTCTGGTGTTCTACATCAACCGGACAAAAGCAAAGAAGAACGGGGAATGCCCCGTGATGCTCCGTATTACCATCAATGGTGATGCTGTGGCACTGAGATTAAAACGCTTCATTGAACCCGATCAATGGGATCCAGTGAGGTATCAAATGAAAGGCCGTACTACCGTGGCCAAGGTCTTTAATGACTACCTGGAAGCGGTGCGCGTTCGTGCCCATCAGAAGTACAACGACCTCCTGATGCAAAAGGAGGAAGTCCTGGCTACCGACCTTCGGGATGCCATCCTGGGCATCAACAATGCCAAGGTCAAAATGATTATCGAGGTCTGGGATGATTACATCGCTAGCTTGAAATCACTGATTGGTAAGGAGACCACCTATTCAACCTACCAAAAGAACACCACAGCTCGTAACCACCTCCAGAGTTTCCTCATCAAGAACTACCGGTCAGATGATGTATCCCTCAAAGCCGTGGATCATTATATGATTACCCAGTTTGCACTCTACTTGAAAACGGAGAAAGGTTGTAACCACGATACCTCCAACAAATTCTTGCAGAACGTTAAGAAGGTTACCACCATGGCCATTAGGCACGGTTGGTTGTTGAAGGATCCTTTCTCCGGAATCAGTTTGGGTATGAAGGAAGTCGTTCGCCCGTATCTGACCGAGGACGAATTGAAAAGCTTGATGGAATTCAACTCCCCTTTTGAGCGACTGATCCGAGTTCGTGATTTCTTTGTGTTTTCTTGCTTCACTGGGCTAGCTTACATCGATGTAAAGCAGCTCCGAAAGTGTGAGATTGAATATCACGAGGAGAAGTATTGGATTCGTACTAGACGCCAAAAAACCGGAGGTAGAGCTAACATCCCCTTGTTGAATGTCCCAATGGAAATCATTCGGAAGTATTGCAATCTGGAAGCTTTGAATCCTGAGGATACGGTCATTCCGATTTTGACCAATCAGAAGATCAATGCTTACCTGAAAGAACTAGCCGACCTGTGCGGAATATCCAAGACGTTATCCTTCCACGTGGCACGGCACACCTTTGCTACAACCGTAACCATGATGAATGGAGTGCCTATTGAAACCGTAAGCAAAATGCTTGGTCATAAAAACATCAATAGTACCCAGCACTATGCCCGAATCGTCGACCAAAAGGTTGGCGAGGACATGGAGCTGCTCTCGCGAAGATTAGGAACCAGATTAGCACTAGCGAATTAAAATGAAGCCCCGGGATGAACGGGGCTTTTTTGTGAACACATACGAACAAAAATGAAATGGAAAAAGAATTTGTAATACGATCATACAGCTACTGTGAGCTTGCGATGCTCTACTTTCCGAACAGTACTAAGAAAAGCGCCAGTGCGCAGTTGGGTAGATGGATTCGGCAAAATGAAAGATTGAAAAAGCTACTTATAGATTCAGGATTCAAACCAGGCAAAAAAATTCTTACCCCTAAACAAGTTCGAATAATTGTATGCTTATTTGGCGAACCTTAAATTCAAAAAGGCATTTGAGTCGTTGAATCAATTTCCACTCGCTTTTTTCTCAAGATATTTTCATTCACACAATGAAATACAGTACATTCATAAATATCCTGAACTACGCCTTCTTTAATATCTATAATTAAGTCAAAATAGTTGCCGGAATTATTGCCGATAAAGGTGAAACCTTTGCATTTGTAGTTGCAGATTTCTGAATTGCATTGACCAGGGAAACGATTCAAATATGTATCACCCGATTGCATGAACTCATCTAAGGCATAACCAAGTTTCTGAACAAAGGTGTTCTTTTCAAAATCCTGATAAGTACGATTTGGTTCCAATACAGAATCAATCATTTCAATATCCAAGTGTTGCAAAAAATGCAACACCGCATCGGACTGCGTTTTTATATCCTTATATGTTTGAATATTCGATTCCATACTTTTCGCCACTATAACAGTTTCCAGCCCCACTGTTTTTTTTCTTGATTATATGATTTAATAGCTTTTCCTGTAAATTGCATACCATCAGTAAGTTTGTATTTTGTTACTAAGGATGGGTGAATGAAAACATCATCCATAAATCCGAATGGTTTACCGGCAGTTATTCTTACAACACCTTGTAATTCTTTCATAAATTGCTTTTTGAAAGTTTCATCATTAACTTTAATTGCTGTATAAAGTTGATGCATACCTTCATTGCTTCCTCCCTGAAATCTCACCTTCAGCGTATCGCCCACTTTTACATCTGAGAAAAATCGATCGTATTTTAAAAAACCAAACTTAGTTTCAGATGCAATGAAATTAAGTATCTTCTTATCAGCGTTTACAAATTCAACAATTACAGATTCCTCCGGCACATCACTGAACAAAAGTGCTTCGGCAATTGGTAAATAGGCTTTATAGAAACCAAAATTTGATTTAGACTGTACCGCTGTTTTATACCAATCCATAGCTTGCCAATTTGTAACCTCAGCAGGTATTTTAAAACCGTGTTCTGTTCTTGCATGAACTAACAAATCTATTTCTGTCCTTGCCTCGTTATATAGTTTTCTGGCAATTAATAGCCTTGCCATTTTTTGTCTAAGACTGACCAACATTACATCAGGACTTTTACAAGATAAAGCCTTACAATAGCAAGCGAATACTTTTTCCGGATCGCTTGAAAAAGCTTCTGCAAGAATTTCCCATACCCAAAAATCATTGCGTTTCTTCTTGGCAAAGGGCAACAAAGATTCGAGCATATTATCCTTGTCTCCTAATGCCAATAATAGTTTTGCATTAAAATATGCCGGGTATTGAAACTGAGGGTAATCTTCTACTATTTGAGATAATATCGGTAGGAAAGCTTCAGCTTTATCTTTATTAAAAATAATTTCACCGTGCTGGGTTTGCTTCGGCAATAAATGTTTTGCATAGGCAATATAAGCCTGCTCAGCAATCGCCATTACTTCTTTGCCATTGGGCATTTTTTCCTTTTGGAAATCTTCCGGTCTAAAATTTTTGAAATCCCACCAGTCAGCAAATTCAATATATCTATTGGACTCTTTCATTCCTTTATGCATTGCATTAAAAAGGACATTAAACCATTTGGAATTTCTTTTTAATGACAACTCCTTAATAGAATCAAACAAACGATGTATTTTGTTAATATCCAGAGTAGCTTCATGAGTAATAACCCTTGCTGCTTTGGAAATAACAATCGATATGTTCTCGAAAAACATTTCTTCTGATGCCGGTAAATCCAATTCTTTTACCTCATTAATTTTCGCTATAAAAGCATCCAAATTTGATGCAAGTTCATCGAGTTGAGCATATAGCACCCAGCTCAAATTCCGCTTGCCCCAAATATTTGACAAATCAGCCTCTAATTCTGCTTTTGCCATAGCATAAGCTTCCTCTAACTTTCCCGCCTGTCGAAGTTCTTTTATTTCTTTAGCTGGCATATTCTTCTTGTTTAAAAGTTTGCAATGCCGTTTGAATGCTGGAGAGCAACGACTGACTGTTGGTCATATTTTGAATAGGGACAACCCTACCAAAAAAACCATTCTTCTTATATTCAAAATCTACAACGGCTGTTTCATTATTTTGCTTAAATGTATAGCGTTCTTTGTATTGCTGATGTTCAATACCATCAATTATAATATCTGTTTCTTTAAACAACAATACTAAGTCATCAAACAAACTTCTTGTAAAGGGGAACTCTTCTTCTAACTCGAAGTCAAATTCAATTTGGCTAATAATCGTTTCGGCTGTATTTCGCTTTATGGAAACATTTGGCAAATGATTTAATATTTCAGCAAGTGCAATATTGAATGAACCGTTTGGAGAAAGATTTGGCATTGACGCAAATGGTTTTCTAAATTCATTTTCTCCATTTACATAAGTTCTGAAAACTGCCTTGTCTTGCTCCCTCATCAAAGAGTATCTAATCTCATAGCCAATTTTCTCCCACCCAACAATTTCAATGTATTGCTTCCTTACTGCCTGGCGAACTTTGATAAAATGATCCTGCAATGGAACAGGTTGTTCTAAAAGGTTCAGCATTGAAAGCTGTTGCAGTAATTCGTTATCCAGACTGATTTCTTCTGTTTGAACCTGATTGCCAGTTAATTCATTTAATGCATTCAAGACTGTTACATCAAGAAATGCCATAGCTGAATAGGAATTGAAAAACGGTGGGTTTAATGCATACAAAGTTTTTGATGCCCTTGTAATTGCTGTGTATGCCCAGCGATAAAAATCCTGATTTGTTTTACCTGCTCTCCTTTGTTTATCAATAAAGCAGTCGAAGCCTTCCATATTATCATTATCCCAAACGGTAAATACATTATCCCATTCGCCACCTTGAGCCTTGTGGCAAGTAACGGCATAACCATACTTCATCAACAAGCAATTGAAATATTCGTCCTGCATGATGGCTTCCTTAAACTCTTCTGTTTTGGGCTTTAAACCCTTGTGCCGGGAAGTAAAGTCTACATACAAAGCTTGGGTTTCTTCCGGCTTCAAATAATTATCTCCGTAAAGGAAGTTTTCAAGCATCTTACCCTTTACAATCTTATTATTGCTTTCTGCATCAGGGAAAACCAACTCCACATCACGCCAATAAAGTGTTACAGGATTTTTACCTCTTAACGCAATTGTTCTCTGTGTGACTATATCGCTTACTTCATTGATAACGGCAAACTCACCATTGAAAACGCCTTTTCTATAATTGTTACCACCCATGATAACAATATCACTTTTCTGAACAGGTAAATCAGCATTGCCAAATCTCCGTTCTCTTATTTGCAAATTGAGGTCAAGACAGGTTTTGTTTTTACTTGCAATGATAATTTTTGGACTTGCTGCTTCTTGCCAGGTGTCAAGGAAAGTTTCATAAGTAGGATTTAAAATATCCTTTCCATTGGAACGCAAATTGAAGTCGTTAAAGAAACGGGCTGAAATACTCTTGCGTATTTTTGCAGCTGCTCTTAATATGCCACTATCACCACCTTGCCTTTTCACTTCCTTCATTTCGGTTTCTTCAGAAGAAAGATTGAAATGCTCTCTAAGATAGTTGGCTTCAAAAGCTTTTGAACTATTATCACCCACCGGAGGTAACTGACAAGGGTCACCAACGAAGATGATTTTAGAATTTACATTAGGCTGTACAACTCTTGTGTAGGTAATCAAATCAGACAATAAGTGGCTTGAACCAAAACGAAAAAACTCTCCTTCGCTTTTGGCATCAGATAGCATGGAGGCTTCATCCACTATGAATATCTTGCCAGCCACATCTACATTATTCCGGATTTTATAATAGTAATAGAAAGAATCACCTTCTTCAATCTCTACCATATCCTCATAGCTGTAAATAGACTTATGAATAGTAAAAGCCTCTTGTCCGGTTTTTTCTCTAATTACTTTTGCTGCTCTGCCTGTTGGAGCCATCAAGGCAAAATCCTTTTCAACTGAATTTAGATATTCAACTAACCCTTTTAAAATGGTTGTTTTACCACTACCGGCATATCCTTTCAGCATAAACACCTGCACCGGACTGGCTAAAAAAGCCTCCAGCTTAGTTAAGGCAGTTTCCTGGCCCTTACTTAGGTTTAAATGCTTAAAGTGATTGAATATGCTCATGTCTTTTAATTTCTATGCAAATGTTGTATTCAATTGTGCGGTGTAACTGCACAGTAAAATATTTTTAAAAAGGCAATATATCGTCTTCACCTTTTGGAATAAAATCATCCGTATTAACGGTATTATCAGGAGTGTTTTGAGTGCTTGTACCTGCTACTTCTATTTTCCATGCTTTAATATCGGTATACCATTTACTGTTGTATTCCCGACTTTCGATGTCAAAATCAATTTGCAATGAGTTACCGATTTGCAATTGACCTTCATTGATCTTATCTCCCCAAATTGAGACGCAAACTTTTTTAGGATATTGACCATCTGTTTCAACAATGATGTCTTGTTTTTTCCATTCTCCATTTTTACCTGTACCGGTTTGGATTGGAAGGAGCTGGGTGAGTTTGGCTGTGAGTTGCATAGAATTTACAGATTTTTAATTATACTTGTAACAGAAGTTGACCATTTCAAAATTTCTTTCGACTGCAAAACTTTTAACTTACTTCTCTTAGAGGAATCTGAATGGATGAAATCATTACGGTAATCAGAAAGAGAAATCAAATCGATTAAGATACTATCATCAGTAAGGTTAAGTTTTTTTACAGCAAGATTTAGGATTTTGTTAGAAGTGGATTTTAACCATTCGGGTTTTATCCTGATTTGTTCTGTAGCCCTTTTCTCCTTATTATAATAATCTAAACGATCTGTTGGCTTTTTCCATTCTTTTGAGTTTTTATCAAAATAATCCACGGGTACGTTGTCATAAAATATTGGCGACTTATCCCATGCAACTTTCTGATAAAAAATCTCATTTAGGTATTCCAATATTTTATACAGCATTATCATCGCCATGCCATATCTGTTTTCATTATTTGTTTTAAGTATTTCAAAAATTGCATCTAACTCCTGGAGTAGTAGATTTTGATATTTAATACCATTTAATTGTTCCTTTAAGAGCCTTGAAAGTA
>Ga0247832_1006962_pt1 | contig 12099 bp, 10 predicted proteins | sample LaCruzMarch2015__10_FD_192407 | JGI IMG/M metagenome (GOLD analysis project Ga0247832, IMG submission 192407) | Freshwater microbial communities from meromictic Lake La Cruz, Castile-La Mancha, Spain - LaCruzMarch2015_4m | ecosystem: Environmental > Aquatic > Freshwater > Lake | place: Spain...
TAACAAGAGTGAAATTGCATTTGAATGCAGACAATTCCCCAAATCTTCTGGATATAGCGAGGATCCAGCAACGTGTATAGCAGCGGGCGCACTTGGGGCTAAACAATAGCTACAATGAAGACAGTAGGGACTATGTCATATATCAAGGCACGGCGATGAATCGACCGTCAAAGATTCAAGTCAATATTTGTGGAAGCAAAACGTCGGAAGAATTGAAAGTATTATATACTGGTTTAGTTGCTTTTGATACTATATCCATCTCAGATATTGCATGAGAATTCAGCCCAATAAAGTAAAAACGTATTTGTCTCGTCCGACACATGGTCCTAAATACTACCTACTTGGCCTAACCCTCGAGGTTGTCGTCAATTTCTTTGAAATTCTTTAAGAATGACTGGAAGAAATTGAGACCGTGCGTCAAATCCGCAACACCCATCACCTCTCTAACGCTATGCATCGACAATTGAGGCATGCCCACGTCAACAGTACGAATGCCAGTTGCGGCACTAATCATTGGACCGATAGTAGTACCACATGGACAGTCTGAACGGACCACAAACTCTTGTACCGGGATTTTGGCCTTCGTTGCAATCTCTCTTGCAATAAAGCCCGAGATGCAATTAGTTGCGTAGCGTTGATTTTGATTTGTTTTGAGAGCAATTCCAGCATTCAATTTCGGTCCATGATTCTTCTCATGCTTCGATGAATAATTGGGATGGACTGCATGTGCCATGTCAGCACTAATGATGAATGACTTACGAACAGTTGATGCATGCATGTCAGGATCACGGGTGGTAGTATTCGCGCTCAAAGCAGCAGTAATTCGTTCCACTGCCTCCTTCATGACGGGCGATCCAGCGCCCTGGGCACTTGCACTTCCAACCTCTTCATGATCGAAGAATGCTACCAATGAAATCATATCATCCTCGACCAAATCATCACTCTTGCTATGATTAACAATCGTCTCCAATGCAACAAAGACAGTGGCCAAGTTGTCCAACCGACCAGAGTATAGGAATTCATTCTTCACGCCACCCATACTTGCTGGTTGACAATCAAATAACCCCAACTCGAAATTCGCGATTTGATTTGTTTCGATTCCCAACTCGGATGCGATCATTCTCATCAATGCCGGTTCTTGCCCCTTCGTCCAATTATTGTCATTCTCGTCTCCAGGATTGTTGAGCTGCTTCCCAATCGATGCCTCCAGCACAGATTGCGTACCAAGGATGGGACATAGATGTTCTTCCTTATTCACCTTAAATGAATTACGTTCATCCGCCGTCTGGAGATGAATGGCTAGAGTCGAGACACGCGCTACCGGACGGAAGATTTGTAGCATGTGCTGTTCCACCTTCTCCTTTTGTGTTTCCGTATTCGTAACTCGAACTAATACCCGACCTGTAATGCCTAAATCACGATCGAACCATGTATGCCAAAGTCCACCTCCATAACACTCCACACCCAGCTGAACACAGGCCGATCCACCACGTTTGCTTAATGGTTTAATCTTCAAAAATGGAGAATCTGTGAGAAGAAAAAAACATATATATATATTGAACGTGAGAGATGAGGGGTGTGTGTGTGGGGGAGGGATGAGTGATGTGGTCGCGAGAAAGTCGGGGAGAAAACCATACAAATTCTCAGGGTAGTAGGGGGAGGTAACACACCATGAAAAGTTATAAAAACGTACCCGTATGTGCTCCGATTATTTTGAATCCATTCCCTGCCAAATATTTCGCACCGACGGTAAAGGCAACGATGGTAGAATGATTGATTGTATAATAGTAGCAGCCACCTGGTAGTAGTTTACCAGCAAATGGTTCTCTCTTACTCAATTTCACAAATCCAGAATCATTTAATATATCGCTACAACTCTTGACGGCAAGGAATGCATCTGTACTTTGTGTTAAAAAATGACACGCTCGTGAGGCCAGTGTTGTGATATTGACATCCAATTCTTTTTCTGTAGTAGGATTGACGGTAGAACCACCACCGGAGGATTGTAGTTTGGAATGTAATCGTCGTACACGTTGTTGGAGTGTCCGATCTTTCGATTCGGCATCCGTAAAATCATTACATAGCATTGCCTATAATAATATATATATGAAAAACAGTATAATGAAATGATGGAGGTGAAGGATATACAGAGCAGAGAGAGAGGTGTCAGTAAATAAATTATTGGGAGGAGGGGGGAAGGAGTGAGGTGTGTGTGTTGGGTGAAAATGAAAAACAAAATGAGGCACCTTCTCCGGACACTTTAACACATCACATTAACACAACCCCGCCCCCCCCCCCCTCTTTCACCCCCCCTCGAACAATAAAGCAGCATAAATAACCACACACACACATTGTATTACGTACCTGCGGAACGCTTAATGATTGACTTTTAATCATAAACAATGCCGCACGTTGGACGCGTTCGTCATCCGCTTCTTTCCGTTTTTTCGATGGTGGTTGCTGCTCTTCGACACAGCCACCATTTCCATTATCCATAGTGACATCAATGGACGATGATGATGCAGGTGGCGACGTCGATGATGCGTCCATGGCTACTCGCTTGACGCTCGGCATCAACGCACTCGACGGATTTTCTAATATAATTTTCCGTCACCTTTTCCCGCCGGTCCGTCCCTCACCCCTCCTCCTCGGGGTGCCTTCACTTTCATTCCCGGTCCGTCCGGCTATCGGCTCCCCTCAATCAAACTATTGACACTCGCTCTCACCTGCTCATTTGCAGTAAAACACGAGGATATTATTGCGGACAACGGGCAGAGATAATTCGTTGCGGACGAGTTTTGCTGCAGAGCTAGGTAGTATTTAGGAGGGGGAGAAAAACAACGCGCCGCATGGGAAGATGAACTTTGGCGGCAGGACGAGACAAACGGGACTCACGGTCGACACCACAACCGATGCTACTGAACCACTAGCAGCAGCATCGGACAATCATCATTTGACGAACGCCGCCGCCACGCCTCCGGGCGTGCGTGGTCATCATGACTTGCGTTCTCCGGGCGTTAAAAAAACGCCCACGGCCATAGGAGGGGGAGGATTTGCGGTGGAGTATGAAGATAATAGCGATAATGATGATGTTGAATTACTGCCCACGTTGGCCATGGCAGCAGGATCGCCCTCTCCTCCCATTACAACAGCAGCAGCAGCAGCAGCAGCAGCAGCAGCAGCAGAGCAGCAGTCATTTATACCCGATTTTATTACACAAACTGATAGGTATGGCAATGCCACGACACCCCGCAATGGTGGCAGTACGAGTGTGGGTGGAAGCAATGGGACGACAATAGTCCAACAACAGACGGCGGGGGATTTACAACAACAGCAACAACAACAAACAGATGCATCCGTGGATTCATATGATACAATACTTGAGGGATTTAAATCAATGATGTGTTGTTGTCTGTTACCGCCCAATGATGGTAGTGGACAGCAACATCAGCAACACAATAATAATGTTAATGGGCAGTCGAATAATAATAACAACGATACATCAATGAATGGTAGTAATGGAATGATGATTAACATTAATAGTCCTACTAACGCTAATAATAATATGTTGGGATATTCCACGCGTGGACATGATGCACCACTACTATTCGAGGAAGACTCGGCATTGCGTAATAGTGCTAACCCCAATCGTATAAAATTACTGCCACACATACATGCGTCGGATTATGGAAAAAAATGTCTGGTATTAGATTTAGACGAAACATTGGTCCATTCCAGCTTCCGGGCCGTCCCGGGCGCGGACTTCGTATTGCCGGTCCAAATCGACGACGTGGTCCATTTCGTATACGTAATGAAACGTCCGGGCGTGGATGAATTTTTAATTGAAATGTCCAAATATTACGAAATCGTTATATATACGGCCAGTTTGAACAAGTATGCCGATCCGCTATTGGACTTGCTCGACACCGATCGGACGATACGCACGCGATTATTTCGCGAATCGTGCGTCTTTTATGGTGGGAATTATGTCAAGGATTTGAGTTTAATCAATCGAGACTTGAAACAATCGATTATTATCGATAATAGTCCCAGCTCGTACATGTTCCATCCGGAGAATGCAATCGATTGTTCGAGCTTTATAGACGACCCGAATGATTGTGAATTGGGACATATAGGCAAGTTTTTAATTGGGATTAAAGACGTGGAGGATGTTAGGGGGACTGTAAATTTATGGAGACATTGGCCGAATATCGACATATCGATATCCCATTATCAAACAGAAGGCTAAAATAATAAATAAAGAAAGGAAGAGGGGGGTGAAATGGAGGGTGGGTGGGTGAGGGGATACATTGGATCAGAGAAACCAATGAATACATAAAATCAAAACATATGAAGATGATGCATGCATACAATGCGAAATTAAAAAACTTGAATATTAATTCTATTTAAGGATAAAACTTAATGGTTGCTTGTTTTGTCCAACATTTATTATTATTTCAAATCATCTCCATGACTGAAAAATTGTTCAGAGCCAGGTCAACGACTGAAAAATTGTTCAGAGCCAGGATAGTGTTCCTCTCAGGGGGGCGTCAAAGTTTTGTCAACCTTCCTCTACAATAAAAACTTAAGACCCAAAAGCACTCATTAATACTAATACAATATTAAACAACCCCAGCCACGGGCACAGAAAAGTCTCCCCCCATTGCACTCAATTATAGTAGTGGTGGTACAATAAGTCCTGTAATGGATAGACTCACGCCACGTATAATCCCTGCACCCTTAAGGACTGTGGGAATGTACCTTCTAATATAGCAAACATAGATATAGTAACTGTTATGTACATATTACTACTATAATCCGAAATGACATCATGTGTAAGATTAAGATATACTTGTTTTATTACTAGATAGCTTTCTCCAACTTTTCCAGGGGCATCAGCATCCCCTGCTTATGACATGGCTGCATCGCTTGCTGGTGACAGTCATCAATTTTTATCGGGAACTACTACAACAAGGTTTTTATTTATTTTTGAGAGAAGTAATTCAATTTCCTTGGTTTTATTGTGATGAGGGCCGAATACTTGCTTACTTGTTGCTAGAAGCTTCATCAATAGTTCCCTTGCCTCCTCCCGGCGGTTGGCTTTTCCAAGTCTCAGTGCATACCTATTACCTGCACAAATTGTGTATCCACTCTCTTCCCCCAATTCAGCAACACGCAATTCATACAACTCTCTGGATGCCTTTAACATCAACTCATGATTATTCCTGTCACTTTCATACTTTGATCTTGCACGAGCAATATTACGCTTTGCGGTGACAATACCATCAGTATCGCCAATTGCTTCATTCACCAGCAGTTCGTTTCCAAAGTGAACTACTGCCCTCCTTGCACTTTCTTCTGTTCCCTCATCGAGAGCAATATGACCATGAGCATTGTATGCTTTTGCTTCCATTTGGGAATAACGCCTAGACAGTGATGCATCTCCTTTCATCCGATCAATTAAAGATAGCAGTACATTTGCCGTATCTCCGGCTTCTATCTTTTGAACAGGTTGCAATCTCCTGAGCATGGAATAAAGAGCACGCAGCTTCAAATAAAGAGACTCCACCTGCATTTGTGTATCGTCTGGATACTGCCTTCGGACAAACGAGACAAACTTGGTCGCGATATCAATCGCAAGCTTATTCTGGTATGTTTGATGACAGCTAGGACATAATCTCCACGGCTTAGTGAGTTCATTCATATCAAGAGACATTTTATCAGCCAGCTCACTTTTGGATGCTGCATATCCAGCGAAGCAGGAGAGGTGAACAAATCCCGCATCTGTGCCACGGCACGCACAGTCGCGTCGCAATGGCTGACCGGTCTTGTTGATTCCCCCGTCAAGGCACAGGTAGCATACCGCCACCCCGTAATCTGACGCTAGCGAGGCGTCCTTATTGCTCATCAGGTAATGTCACCTTAATCTCTCGTCTTCTCGGGATGAAGAAGGGGGCGGCGGGGAGGGGGGAACTGATTTGTCCCCATCATTGCACAAACCACACGCCGTGCTCGTTTGTCTCGATCACTCTCGTCAGAGCAAATAATAGAAGCACTCCTCCAGTAAAGTACATGCAACATCATGCATCCACCCCTAGACCGTCCACATCCAGACTGTCAAGATGAAATTAATAATCTACACCATTGTCATGCCACAACATCCAAGGTAAGCCACCATGTCCACTTCCTTTATCGCATCTTCGATATTATACTGCTAATATCAAATAATTGTATATTTGTTTCACCACCACATAATCAACCTTTTCTTCTTCTTGAACCCCCAATAATCCCAATAATACTGGGAAAGGTAAAATTCTGGGGATGCAATGAAATTAAATTCGCATTAGATAAATGTCTCAAAGCCGAGAAGTTGAAACTCCTTGAGGTTATATATAAAGATGCCGATAGTAAACGTGCAAGAGAAGAGGAGGTATTTCAAATGGCATTAGGGAAGGAGATTAGTTTTGAAGATTATTTAATGAAGGATAAAGATTTTAGAAAGGCAATGGAGGGGAAGGAAACGAAGTGATGATATTTTTTTGGCGTGTATTCGAAACTAGAGTGATCATTACGTCCACAATCCAATTTCAAACAAATCAGTACTGCACATTGTATATAGGAATATATAAAAGCACTAGATAATACGAATCAACTAGGTGGAAACAACAATTTTTCTTTTACTTTATTTCATCTATAGATCGTGTCCATTACATTAGTGACAAAGTTTGTACCATGACAATCATCCTAAATCGCATTGTACATATCCCTTCGTCAAATATTCCACCAGACAAAATCCTTCAGTACACCCTTTTCTCCAAATCAACACACCCCTAACAACAACTCACGAAAACAAAACATCTATTTGACATAACTAATGGACCTTGTCTTGAAAGGGGAAAACCTGAGTCGTTTGTAATATCCGGTTACCACCGCAGTAAAACCAAGAACGAGCAAATATGTCAAGGCATCCTTCTTACGACTATCTGCCTCTGGCTCCGATACCCAATTCAAGAACTGCACAACATCACTCGCCTGTTGACTAATCGTCGCAGGCGTGCCATCCTCATACTCTACCCCATCATCATTCAACGGAGGGGGCATGGCTATGGCGCCACCGGGGAAGTATGGATTGTAATACAAACCTGGTAACATTTCCTTCCCGGCCGGAGGATCGCAATATCCGGTAAGTAAGGAGAAGAGATAATCCTGGCCGGCATGTCGTGCCTTGACCATGAGCGATAGGTCCGGGGGGAGTGCTCCACCATTGGCCAGCCGACCCTGTGCCTCATTCTGATAGGGGCTGGGGAGCGGATCGGCTAACTTTCCGGGACGTTCAAACATCTCTCCCTCGTCATTGGGACCATCCATCACGTCCACCTCGGATGCCAATGCTACTAATTCCGCGGCCGTATGTGTTACGCCCACAAGTTCACGATAGTGTACGCGTTGGATACTATGACAGGTGGCGCATACTTGACGATAGACCTGGAATCCACGTCGGAGGGATGCACAATCGTATGAGGAGAGTAGTCCCATATGTTGCCATGGGTACGATGGAGCGTGTAGGATTTCAGAGTCACATTTGGCTGTCGTATTTGACGAGTACAGTAATGAAAAGGCTGCGGTGGTTGTCGATACGGCGGCCAAAGCAATGCCCTTGTTGTAGGATGATGTGAACTGATATTGCAGGAGGTAAATATGAAGGAGTAATTATGATGGGTGGTCGCAATAAAAAAAAATTAGATGATTTGGATTCATATGAACCTTAAAAATCACGACCTTATGCCCAACAATGACAACCACGAACTACTCACCGCTGTTCGTAATGCCATGGTCGATGTTCTCCGTGACTAATATCACCGCAATTCACCACGCCGAGAGTGAGGTGCTGTTCGTCGACTTCCCTGCCGTTTGGTTTTTTCTTTTCGTACACTAGGTATGTAGCACATAATTACTTTGATTTTTAGGATGAGAATGAAGCATGAGGGCGTCTTCGTTCCTCTGCTCGTCCTCATCGGCGGCGCTGCTCATCATGCCGCGTCGGCCTTTCATTTAGAGCACGGAGACAGTTCAACGACAACATCATTGCCACCAGAGTCGGATAAACGTCGATTGTTTCTTTCAAAAGCTGCACTCGCCGTAACATCCATTCCATCTCTCTTACTGGGCGGTGGTATTGTTACTGTCCCAACTTCTTCGGCCATGGCCGATGAGATTGCTGGTCCACCTCCGGGTGTGGCCATTTATGCGTACCGTTCTGGTGGATTGCCCTCTCTCCGTCCACTGGGATTCTCGAAGCTTCTAACGCGATATGAGGGCTATGTCGTTGCACCAACATCGGGATATCCCATAAGATCCCAATAGCATTCAATTATCCATCGGATTGGTTACAGCTCGACAAGCTTGGGGGTGGAATACAATATGTTGATCAACGCAATGGTGATAAGTTGTATGTACTACATGCCACATTACCAAATAATACTGATAATGACGATGATGGTACACGAGAAGAAGAAGTTGATTTACAAAATGTCAATAAGCAATGGTTTGCCAATGTTATACTTGCCCCTACTGGAGATGTCGTGCGAAGTGGTGTAGTTGCCGAGGGTGGACGTATATCACGTTCACAAATGATTGTTGACTGTGATTCATCCTCGCCTGCACAAGCTGTGGAGGAAGATGGAGCTGCTACTGCTACTACTGCAAAGTCATCATCCGACGCAACAATAACGACATGTATGACACGACGAAGACTAATATTAAAATATGATACTGTCACTGGTTCTGGAGTACAAACTGTCGAACGTCGAGGATTAATCGAGGCCTATCAAGTGGGGAAGAAGGATGTATACATGATGCTAACTACATCAAATGCTGTCAAGTTTGAACAAAAGGGGGGTAGTAAGGAACGAGAGACGGTGGATAATATTGTATCATCGTTCAAGGTTGGCGTTGGTGCTTTTGCTTGAATGACGGGATTTTCTCGATTCTGAACAATAGAGCAGCGTTTGCTTGATCTCGGTCTTATCTTTAATTTACATGAGCTAACTAATCAAAAATTGATCAAAACTTAAACTATACAAACACAATTTGCTCAAGGCCATCATTCATACCATCATCATCCTCATCTTTTTCATGTTGCAATGGCGAATAGTATTCTCCACGCTCATTATCAGTATCATGTTGATTATTTCCACCTGGTGCCTCTAATGATGCACTTAGTTGTCCACTACTCATCGTACTACCAAACCAAGCACTATCACGACTTAGATTAGCCTGTCGTCGTGGTGGTGGTATTGGTTGGCCAAACTCATATCGTTTTTCCTCATACTCCATGACGTGTGATGATGATTTGTCATACTGTGAATTTGTGGCCACGTCCATGACCAACCCACTTCCTATAATCAAGACAGCCCACCCCAATATGACTGTTAGGAAGCTATCCAGTGCATTAAACTGTACCTCAATACAGGTTTCACCATGTGCTGGGTCAGCCTCATGACATCGGTCATCGTTGTATATAGTGTCCGTAATCGCAGGTATTTCCAACTGTATCATAATCAATGCCACGATGAGTACCTCCCAACAACAGAATGCCCCCAATGCATCAATAACAGGTAGCAACGTTTTCCGTAATGCCGAAGTTGCCTTATACAATGATAAACGCAACGTCGTACGACGACGTGGGTGTTCAATACATTCACTTAACAATGCCTCCGGCAATCCTAATAATACATGCAGTAACAAACATAACGAACGTAATATCGGACCGACAATTGCAAACATACCAAATGTTAACAGTAGGAATGTATCCCATCCACCCGCATCTCCAGTAGTTGATACCAATGATAATATCGAATACTCTTTTTCCCATATCATACCTAGTATTTCATGAAGTAAGGTCGGTCCACCACCATACACTAACCGTTGCATCGTTGGGAGTTTGACACCATAGTACACAAGTGGAATTGATGATACTGCAAGTAAGAATAATACTGCATGTTTGAGTAGATGACTGTTTGTGGAAGGTGAGGCTGTCGCGTACATTAACCGGCCATTTCCAGTAGCAAGTCGGGCATAGGGATCACCAGTCCGGGACGATGTTGCTGACATAAAACTATTTGACCTTCGTCGAGAGGAGGGGAATGGAGGAGTAACGACCGCCGTTGTTGTTGGTGATGACCTCGTTGGTAGTGGTGTTCCAGCCATTAATGATTCGTCAATGAGTTCCAAGTCATTATTCTCAGTCCGGTGTGAATCAGTTGCAGTTGACTCCACTTCACGTTTGTTTTGAAACAATTCCTTCTCAATACAAGTACGATCTTTCTCATCAAATACATCCACAACAAAACTAAGCAATATACTCATAATTACTGCGGCACAGAAGTAATATGTCCCAGTCATGCCCATAACACGTAACCGAGCATACCCCCCACCAGTTAGATCTATACCCTCGAGTATATCCCGTCCTTCACCGGCGGTCCATTCTGGATGTGTATACGCGTTTGATATTAGTTCCTTACATGCAAAGCATGTGGGATAATGTATAACCAGCGCGTGTCCAACCTTGCATTCATAATGTAATAATGATTCACAATTAGTATTCGGATCAGGAAATTTGGCCTTGATATAATCAATTAATGTTGGCATTTCTTTTTCAATACCACTACGTATCTCAGATGGATTAACATTCCAATCTAAATGTAATACAGCTATTAGTATACATACAACGAGTACATCTGCCAATGACCATTTTCCAAGTGTGGACAATGTACGAAGACAGGGTGAACGGAGTGTATGTGTGCCATGAGACCGACCATCCGAGCAGCATATGCCACATGTCGTCTTGTGTGTGACATCGTCACCACCATCTCCGTCATCCTCGACAATATCAGTTATACGATTGCTCATGAAGGAGCGTGTGAATCGAACATTAGTATTAGTATATCCCTGTTCTTCATTGTCATGTTTATCCCCCCTCCCTCCACTGATGGTCATGCTATGCCAAAATGGCATGAACCAACATAAATTCAATAATAGTAATTTAAGATGTGGCCAAATACCACTCGTGACTACAAGTAACACGGCCGCAATCTTGGACATACGCTTCGCATCACCCAAACCATCCCCCTTCCATAATTTAGATATAGCATCCATATATGTAAACGTTTCCACAATTTGTGTTTCTTTTTTCATGTATGTATAGTCTTGTGGTATATTTAATACATTGGCAGCGGTTTTACTTTTTAATGTAGCGGCATTGGCAGTGATGGTAACATCTATCATGTACGATAGATTCCACATGGGCAATGTTTGGGCCTTGAAGAATAAGGCATGATTGATAATCATAAGGAGCGGCAGTAACCATCGTGCTATGTCGGTTGTTGTGGATGCACGAACGAGTGAAGATTGCTGTGACAGTTGTTGGTGCCCATTATTGTTGCGTATTAGTTTCCTACTACTACCACGACCTACTTCTTCACCAATATTATTATGGGGGGTAGTTACAACTGTATGAAATTGATTTGACGATGACGAAAAAGATGTCCGTCTCCACCTTCTACCGAACATGTCTTTTGCTGCAAAGATTGCCTGTCTCGCACGAATCCTAATGTTGCTAGCTTCATAATCCGGTGCAGCTGGAGGCGCAGACGCAACGGAGAGCGATGAACACGCTTCTCCTTCTTCTCCGCCACCTCCACGTCCATCATCACTGTCATTATTGTGCTCGTCGTCGTCTGCTCTCATCTCTTCTCTTGAAGATGATTTCTCAGGAAAGAGGTGACGCAGATCGATAGAATCACCATGGAGAGTTACTCCACCAACACCTGCTCGTTTCGTAACCGAAGACGATGGCTCAATTCCCTCGCCGACACCACCGCCCATAATATTAATGGGTTGTGTTTGTGGTTGCTGTTGTTCGCTACAAAAATTATTGATATTGAGTTCATCTAGTATATCGTCACAGTCTTCTTCCTCCCCCGGCAACAGTGGCGTGGAGAGGTCGATGGATGAATTGTTGCCGTCGCCGTACGCCATGGTGTTACTTAAGGACAGTGGTCCTTGGAGCTCATGACTCGTGACTCGGGATATTAGTGA
>Ga0247832_1006968_pt1 | contig 12090 bp, 7 predicted proteins | sample LaCruzMarch2015__10_FD_192407 | JGI IMG/M metagenome (GOLD analysis project Ga0247832, IMG submission 192407) | Freshwater microbial communities from meromictic Lake La Cruz, Castile-La Mancha, Spain - LaCruzMarch2015_4m | ecosystem: Environmental > Aquatic > Freshwater > Lake | place: Spain...
TGGATTGATGTTCGTCTGCGGATAATCTCGATTGTCCCGCTGGGCGACCGACATATCGGAGTTCACCGTCCCACCGAGGGCAATTCGCAGGCCCGCCCCCGGCCCCATCACCGGCTGCGCCTGCACGTCAGTGAGGGACAATCTCTGGGCAAAAAGATTCGATCCGCAAAAAAATACCACGGCCAGCAAGCACCAGGCCCTTATGAGTGGCATTGCGTCCTTTTCTTGAAACATCGGATTCATCTCACGCTACGTCCGCTATGGGGGGCCAAAATCCACGCGGCAGCGTGTCCCGCGAATGCGGGGCTAGAACCTAAAAATCCTGCGAAGCTCAGCGAGCCGGCCGAGACTGAGCGAAGCAGGGCCAAAATCCAATTCGCGTCCCTTGGCCTGCGAAGCCTCGGCGAAGCAGGCTCAGCGCGATAAAATTCTTTTGCGTGAGGTATCATTTTCACCTTGGTTCAGAAGCGAATCGTCACCGTCCCCATGATTGACATTGAGGGAACTGACTGTCCCGCGATCGAATTCAGGTAGCGGAACTGGACGTCAACCATCAGGTCGGGCTCTCCAGGGTTGATCTGAATTCCGCCAAAACCTTGGAAGGCGGTAAGGGTTTGGCTGCGAGTGACATCATTTGGGGAGCCCGTGATAAAAACTTGGCGAAAAATTCCGCCCATTCCGCCTCCAGCTACAAGCCGAATCCGGGTCGCTCCCAGGGGATCGGTTCGAAAGACAAAATTTCCCATCATAGGAACCTGGAAAAGTTGGACATTGGTCACTTGGGTTAGATCACTGGCTGTCAGACCCCCCGTTTGGTTCGAGTAGACCGAGTTGTACAGAAGCCCTCCCTCGATCTCGAAGGCAATGTTGTCGTGGAACTGCGCTCCTAGCAGCACACCCGTGGCGAATCCAGGAGCCATAGGCACATCGCTGTTTATGCCAAAATCAGGATAATCCACAGTTGTTATAAAACTTAGCCCGACTCCTGTTCGGACATAAAAAGGGGACAATTCTTGCGAGTCGGCACTGGCTGGGGCGGTTCCATCGGCACTTTTTTGTCCTGGGAGCGGGGCATCCGTCAGCTCCTTGGATGGATCGCTTCCGTAGGCTGGGGGTAGGGAATAGGGATTTGGCGCCATCGCATCTTGGGCAGCTGTATCAGTTCCCCAGGCTTTTGTGCCGAGGGGTGGCTTTTCCTGAGCATAAAAGTTTTCGCACCCGAATAGAAAAAGCCCAACTGTTAGAAGATTAAAATAGACACCCCTAGCCATTGCCGAATGCTGGTAACCGCCTGAATTGGTTCAACCAGTTGTTGCTCTCGAAATTAACAACTTGTGAAGAGTCATTGAACTGTCACTACAACTTATTGGACCTGAGTTCACAAGATATAGTATTGCAAACGAAGTTGATCTTTGGTTCTGCCAGAATGAATTCAAAAAAGAGCAGTGCTCACGAGAACTGCAATTCGGCGTTCCCTATGCCTTGGCTTTTTTTTGGCATTTGGAATCAACTCTCACTCCTGGGGGCAAGGATTCGGGGGCATTCGCGGTCAGGTAGTTGATTCCGACTTCGGTCAACCCATTGCACGCTCTTCCGTAATCCTCATCGACACCCCGTTCGGGGCCATGACGGATGATCAGGGGAATTTCACCATCAGCGGTGTTCCTCCAGGGTCTTACTCCCTTAGCGTTCGGAGCGGAGGATACCTTCCGAAGCTGGTTCCTGGGATCAGCATTTCCTCGGGGGCATTCAATGATGTTCGGGTTGAAACGATTGCTGAAGTTGAGGAGATGGAGGAGCTGGTGGTCCCTGGCGAATTAGAAAAAACCTCTGAAGTCGGTCTGTTGGCCGAACGCCAAGAGGCCACCGCCGTGCTGGACACGATCGGGGCTGATCTTATTTCCCGACTGGGGGCAGCAACGGCCGGGCAGGCCCTCAAATCTATGGTGGGTACTTCTGTGGTGGACGGAAAGTATGTGGTGATTCGAGGTCTGAGCGACCGTTACGTAAATACGCTTTTGAATGGGGGCAGGTTGCCAACTTCCGATCCCGATAAGCGAGCCGTCAACGTGGATCTTTTTCCTGGATCTGTTCTGCAAAGCATCAACACCTCAAAAACATTCACCCCCGATCAAGCGGGAGATTTTACGGGGGGTAGCGTCGACATTCGGACGAAACAGTTTCCTGAAAAACCTTCCTTTGGGGTCTCCGTTGGGGTCGAGTACAACAGCCAAGCCACCTTTAATTCTGCTTTTCCAACGTACGCAGGTGGTGGAACGGGGCTCTTTGGGATGAATGCCAGCCGGCGAGAGATTCCGGAAAGCGTGATTAATAACCCTAATCTCAAAACACCGCCCCCAATTGCAGGTGTTACGCCGGGCGCCTCGGCTTCAAATCCATCGGCTCTTACGATTGCCAATCCGGCGGATTTGGAATTAGCTGAAAACATCAATTCCGCCATGCAACAAATGAACCCAGTATCTGGATTTACCCGAAAGGCGGTCGGTCCCAATTACAGTGTGAATCTCCAAGGGGGTGATTCCGTTGAAATTGGTCCAGATCAAACTTTTGGTACGTTTGGGGCATTCAGCTATCGCCATAAGTACACCTATTATCCAGCGGCTACGCGGGCGAATTATCAGGTTACGAAATCGGGAGGGGCGTTCTCTCTTGAAGATCAATTTATAGCCGCGGACGATAAGGGCAGCGAGGAGGTTCTTTGGGGAACCCTACTCGGGATGGGATACCAGCCTCAAAAAAACCAAAAAGTTTCGATGAACTTGCTCTTTAATGAGCAAGCGACGGACACGACAGACTTTCAGCAAGCCGACACTTTTGAAAATAAGCTTAGCCCAAATGAGGTGATTCAATACACCAGCTTGCAGTATTCGGAGCGCCAGCTTGCCTACCTCCAGTTGACAGGGGAACACGAAGTGTCTGCCCTTCGAAATCTCCAAATCGATTGGGTCGGAAGCCTGGGAAGAGCCAAACTCAATGAGCCTGATCAACGGCTATTTCAGAGCCGCTATGATACAGAAACAGATGTGTACTCGCAGTTGAATACTGATGACCCTTCTTTTACTGGCAGTCTATCGCCTCTTCAAAGATATTCACGTGATTTGACGGAAAACTCCTATAATGCAATCGTCAATTTCAGCATTCCTTTTTTCGAGGAGAAAGAGAATCCCAGTAAATTCAAGACAGGATTTTACATCGACAATTCGCAGCGTAGTTATCAGCAGTCCCTCTTCGACTACGCTTATGGGGCTGCAGGAGACCCCCCCCAATATCAGACCTTTGGGGAGCCGGGAGATCCTACGAATGGCCTAGCGTGGGCGGATGTTTTTTTGAATGAAAATCGATCTGGCTTAGTCAATCCAGCCGGTGCCTTGGGCAACGACCAACCCCTTTCCTGGTCTGTCTTCAATAATAGTGGAACCGCCAATTTTTATAATGCCAGCCAGCAGGTCATCGCATCCTATGCCATGTCTAGCCTTCGACTGTTTCCGCAGTTGACAGTCACAGGAGGCGCCCGATTCGAAAACACAAACTTACAATCCAAGGGCGCACCTTCCGCTATCTTTCCCAACCCTAACAGCGACATTCAGCAGTTAGATCTTCTTCCAGCCGCCGCAGCTACGTTTCAGGTAATGCCAGAGGTAAATCTGAGACTCGCTTGGTCTCAGACTCTGGCACGGCCATCGTTTAAGGAGCTGGGTGCAGTTGTGACACAGGACTTTTCCGATGCGCAGGTTTTCATTGGAAACCCGGATTTGAAGCTGTCCTCAATCAATAATTATGACTTTCGATTGGAGTATTTTCCCAGAGCGGGGGAAGTCCTTGCCGTCAGTCTTTTCTATAAGAACATCGATCGCCCGATTGAGCAGACAATCGCTCAGTTAGGCGCGACCCAATTTTTCCAGTATATCAACAATCCGAATGGGACCCTCTGGGGGGCTGAGTTTGAGTCACGGAAAAGGCTGGATCAGGTTGCCTCGTTCCTAAAGAATTTTTCAGCAAATTTTAATTTTACCTATATTCAGTCTGAAGTTGCCCTGACCCAACAGCAGATTACGGCAAAAAAGGCCATTGGCTTAGGAGAGGTAACACGACCCATGCAGGGCCAACCGAACTACATTATCAATGCTGGTCTCAGCTACGATGACCAAGAGCGGGGGTTCTACGCAGGTTTATTTTATAATGTCACAGGACCCTTGCTCTATGCCGCGGGGTTGGATCTACCGGATCTTTACGAGCAACCTGCCCCCAGCTTGGATTTTAATCTAACTCAATCTTTTGCTGAACAGTGGAGTATTACTTTCCGAGGGAAAAATCTTCTCAACCCAATCTTTAGGCAGACGATGACCTATGCTGGGCAGGAGTATACGTACCTTAGTTATACAAAAGGCTTCGACCTTTCCACTTCGATCAACTACAGCTTTTAGGAGGATCCGGACAAGGGGCGAATTGCAAAGTCAGGATCGGCTTGTCTTTTTTCTAGAATGAAGGAACGATCTGGTGCGAGAAGGGGTGCATCGTCAATCTTTCCGTCGATCTCTGTGTCGAGGCCTTTCCACTTTGCTTGGGATGAATCCCATGAGAAACGTCGAAAAGTTAGCCCATTCCAAATTTTCAAAACATCTCCCGAGGTCCAGCCTTGCTGCGGGGTAAGATCCAGATCTGAGATCTTGGAAAAATGGGGATACGGTAGCGAAATTAGATTCGAGCCAGCGCGTAGGGGGCGACGCAACAAGTGCTGACGGTTCTCTCCCAAAATGCTAAACCTCAACGTCTCCCCTCTGGGTCTTCGAACGATGACGCCTGCTCCAGGCGGTAGGATCTGATTCAGGGATTGAGCCAATGGGGATACGGTAGGATTCCAGTAGGGCAATCCAGCTTTTGCTTGCTTTGGAGTATAAGTCGATTCGCCTGCGGCATGGCAAACGGTCACACTCTCATATAAAGAGAGCACTGACTGGGACTTAATCGGGTTGGGCTTAGTTCCTCCGCCAAAAATGTCTTCCAAGGTCCACGCAGGAAATACAACAAACGATGCGCCGGCTAGTGCAGAAGGGAGACTACTGCGAGTATTTTCTGGCGAAGGGACGATGGTCAAGATTCTGCCTTTCTTGATCGTTGATTTTGTTTTGCCTTGAGAACCTAGAAAGAATCTCTCTCCCTCCATGGTTGAATCTGCGGGACAGGAGGTGATTTCAAGGAAAAGGATGTCCTTAGGATCAGGAACCGATTCCGCAGTAATATGGGCGGAGAGTCGCGTGCTTGAAAGAACAGAAGCAATCGTTCCTCGGAGTACAGCGGGCTTCAAAATCGCGACCCCCAGATAGGTGGTTCCAGAGGGGACTGTGAAAGTCTGATGGGTACCAGAGGGTGTGTTGGCCTGCCCAAAAATGGAGAAAGTCCATCCTGAGATAAAAACGAAAGCCAAAAGAGTGGTTTTACGTATTGAAAAATTCAAAGAGAGTTGTGTTTTCATGGAAGAACCGTAAGGACTATAATGGTTTTCGTTTTGCCAAAGCCATTCTGAACATAAAGAGTAATGGGATATCGTCCCGCTTTCGTTGGTGTCCCAGTGATCAATCCTCTCCTTCGGGCTAAAGTTTTTTGCGTGTTGTTGCCATCTACATACTGGGTGCCATTCCATATTTTCCCAAAACCAAGCCCTGGGGGCAATCCCGTGGCATTCATGTAAATGGTTGAGTTTTCTCCCATGTCGGATCCAGTGAGAAAAAAGCCTTCCGAGGGAGCATAAGTTGTGTGTGCGGGTTCATTGAGGCGAAAGGCACCAGAACGAATTCCTAGCGAAGAAACATTCGGTCTCGATCCTTCAACCTTGATATTCAAGGTGGTAGAGGTGGAAAGCGTAGAGCCGTTAAATTTCTGGGTAGAAGCTATTAACGTTACGGGGAAGGATCCAGGGGTTGTAGGAACTCCATAAATCATATCAAAAGAGCCTTTGTTAAAGCTCACATTTCGTTCAAAGGTAAGCCCAGGAGGAAGGCGTAACGCCGCCTTGTCGTGCAGCGGGTCATTCGAACTGAAGACATGGCGAAAAGGCAACCCTACGCCAGCGGTCCGATTCAGCTCACAATTAATCACTGGTTGGGCTGGATCCACCGTAATGGTAATCGGAAGGATATTGCTTGTGCCGCTGCTCGAATAGGCTCGGAATGAGGCGGAATAAACCCCGATCGCATCTGGTGTTCCATAAATTACCCCTGCTGCCGTGTTTTGAGTGGCTTCCCGTTGTAAGTTCAGACCGATTGTACTAAGATCGACGCCCGACACCTGCTCGAAGGTGAAGGGGCCCACAGCTCCGTTAAGTGCTCGCTGGAGAGTAAGTGAAAATTCTTGGCCACGGGTTGCTTCCAGCTCCGCAGGGGCTGGAGCCAGCAGGACTGGGAGTGGAGATCCGATATTGAAGTCGATCGAGGCTTGGGCCGTTACCCCGCTAGAGAATGTTGCGGTGACTGTGCTGGATGATGTTGTAGTAGCTGTCGGTGTACCAGTTATGGCTCCAGTCGTGAAGTTGAGTGTTAATCCATCGGGTAGACTGTTTCTATCAAAGGAGGGACTGCTTCCCGAGGGGACCACTGTGAAAGTGACAGGAGTAATTGCCGAACCGACCGATCCATTTACACTGCTTTGAGAAGGAGTGATCGTCGGATTGGCTAAGGTTAACGTAACCAACTGTGGGTCAGAAGTTCCACCCGCACCACTCGCCCGAATCGATAGGGTGTAAGTTCCTGTTTCCGCTGAAGTCGTGCCGGTGATCTCCCCGCCTGCACTGATCGAAAAGCCCAATGGGGCGCCACTCAGCGTGAAGCCGGTGGGATCGTTGCTCGCTAATACAATGAGGAAAAAAGGAGCCCCTCGATATGCTGTTTGAGCCCCGATCGGGGTTATGACGGGGGGGTTGCCTACGGGGGCATTAACCGTCAGGGTGACAACTTTTGTTACATCAACAAACAGGGGGTTGTTCGCAGTGAGGGTGACGGAAAAGCTTCCCGTCGCGGTGGGCGTTCCGAATATCCGACCGGTAGGGGGATCGATCTGAAGGCCAGTTGGCAAACCATTGGCGGAGTAGGAGGTCGCACCGTTATTAGCGGTGATTGTAAATGAGTAGTCCTGATCTTTCACGGCATCCGTGGGGTTGCCAGAGGTGATGGCTAGGCCATCCGCATTGTAAGCCAGAAAAGTATCGGCACTCACAGCCCCCGTGGAGACGATCTGCCCGAAAAAAGGCGCAGCAAAAGTGGGTTCCAGATCGCTCTCTGGAAGCAAAACAGAAAATATTTCCGTATCTGTTCCCGCAAAATCGTTAAATGGAGTGGGAAGATTTGCATCATCGTAAAACCTATAGACACCAACTTGAGTAGCCGAAGCGGGATTCGAATTGTTGTAGGCAACTAGAAAGATCGATTTTCCTTTAAAAGCGGCCACATCAAACTCGAAAGTTAATGTTCCTTCTGATGAAAAGAGAGAACGGGAAATGGTGCCGAAAGTAAGGAAATTATTGGAATTGGTGAGGTTGGTTACTGCAGAGCCGGAAGATAGAAGGGCGGCAATCGCGGCCCGATTGGTGTCGGGATCCGCGACAAATGTTCCAATGCTGAAAGCTGCATCTGAGGGCAGTGCTGACCAACGATTGGCCTGGTTGTCGAACTGCTTAATGTTGCTGCCGTCATTGGCACCGGGGGTCACTAAAATCACTTTGACCGTCGCAGCTTGGAGGGAGGAAGCCAAACCTAGCAGAAGAATCATGAGGGAACTTGACCACTGTCTTTTGACCTTGAACCTCATGAAGTATCTATAAAGCGAGTAGCCCAGTTTCTCAAGTGACTCATGCCTTTGCCATCAAATCGTAACCTTGGACCTGAGCGCTCCGCCTGTATTCCAATCAGCTCGATCTTTTCGCAAACGACTCAAGTTTGTTTTTTTCGAGCTTTTTTGTCGATTCGATTTGTGGCAATTCGATGGCGAAACTCAAATGGAAAAATCAGGTAATCTATAAATCCTTAATAATCAGGAGTCATGGAGTATCAGCCCGGATTTTCTGTCACACAAAAGTCACAAAAAAGTAGTGGAATAAAAAACGTGATCTACTACGTTATTGATATGTCGAAGATTTTACATCAACCTCAACCAGGAGAAAAACCCACTATGAACATCAAAACAAAAAATAACCTAATCACGCCAGCTGCTTTGGCTCTGCTCACGGCAATGGCATTTAATACCAATTCAATCGCAGGTGTTGCAGAAGTTGCAACGCTTGTGCCAGTAGCGATCCCAGCAAAGGTTGGAACGACTGCTGGTGTTAAATTTGTCGGTATCCCTGTTGCCCGTCCTGGAATTTTCGAAGGATCGGTAACAACTTTAGTTGCGTCTGCGGCTTCCGCCAGCACCGTGGTGACCGATTCTAAGCTCACGGCTCAAGTTGTTTCCGAGCTTGGAAGCCCGATTGTCAGCACCGCCCGTATCAACGACAATACCTACGCAACAGCAGACAATCAGTATGTGGTTGAGATTACTTCTGGACCAAACATTGGGTTGGTCAAGGTAGTTTCTGATATTTCCGCTGGAGGAGTGACTGTGTTGGGTGGATTTAACAAGAGGCTCGACGTGGGAACTACATATGTGCTTAGAAAGGATTGGACATTAGGGAGTCTCCTCGGAAATAATGCAACCGCGATTGCGGCTTCAGGCATCAAGGGCGGATTGGTTTCAGGCGCAGATCACGTCGGAGTTGTGCGGAATGCAAAGCTTGAGCTTTACTACTGGAATGGTTCCGCATGGAAGCCAACTTCGGGTTCGCAGGCTGGAATCGCTTACGAGAACGTCCGGGTTCCAATGTCGGGTGGTTTTTATTTCAAAAGAAACACAACAAGTGCGACAACATGCTTTTTGAGCGGAATTTACCGCCCGCACCGTCTACAGGCTTTGCTGGAAGGAGTCAGTGGTTCAGTCTTCACCGTATCCACGCCGAATTATGTAAATACTACGTTGGCACAGACGGGTCTTCATCGCTACGTGAAAAGTTCCTCCTTGGTGAGTGCGGCAGACGAACTGCGAATCATCAGCACGGACGGATCGATTGCATCGTACTTTAATGCTGGATCGGGAACTGGATACACCTCTGGTTTCTGGAACGGAACGAGTGCAAATGCCCCTTCTTGGCGTTCGACTGCATCGGGTAACGCTGCTGGCACCGCTAATGGCCTCCTCATTCCTGCCGGATCCGCCATCATGATCAAAAAGTCAGGCGCGGATGCGCGTCTGATCGGAATTGATCCCGCCTACACGCAGTAAGGATTCACTTTGATCAAGGAATTTGAGGAATAAATAAATGAAAATAAAATCCCTAACGATCCTGGGACTGATCGTGGTGGTCGCAGGCCAAGTCGGCAATGCGGCCAACATCTCGGTTGGATACCAGAATTACAACACCGTATATAATGGTGAGACAGATGCGGCTCTGGCTCCTACCTCTTTGGTGTGGTTTGGCTCTTGGAACGATGGAACAAATGCCACGGGTATTCTAAATGAATACTTTGCCGGGACCAAATCATACACGGAAGTGAGTGCAGCATTTCTAATAGGTGCTACAAAAACGTATGCGAATTTTGGAAATGGCAGCGAAGCCTACTCATTTTTGATGAGTGATGATGGATTCGTTGGACGGAAGGTGGACATGGTCCTTTGGAATGCATCTACCGCCCAAACAGCAACTCAAGCAGCAGCATTTCGCTGGAACAACGCTGCCTATCCGGACGGCACATCCTTAGACACAGAAGTTCAAGTGGCAAACGTGTTGCCAAGCTTGGATCCAGATGTTGCGGTATCCGTACTATACGGCACGGCACAGGATTCGGGCAGAGACGGTATCGGGTACATCTTTACTGCAGGGTCTGCGGCAGTGCCTGAGCCCTCAACTGCTTCAATGCTCATCGCTGGTATTGCCCTTGTTCTTACAAACGTCCGTAAATCTAGAAACTCATAAGAAAGGAATATAAACAAAATGAACATCAAACAAATCGTAGTAACAGCATCACTCGCCTTAGGGTTTGCCCTAGGTGCCAATGCGCAGTCATTCACCACTGGAGTCGCAGCTTACGAGGGTACCCTCCTTAAGGATTCCCAAAATAATGCTTGGACAGACTACACCATCCAAGTGGGGGTGTTTACCAGCCCCCTTCGTAATGATGGTGGTTACTGGTTCGGTTGGAATAACTCCGGAGCCAATGAAGGATTTACACAGATCTTTCAATCCACTGGAACATTAGGTGCTGGGGGTCTACTGCAATTGAACCAAGACTCCTATTTCACAACTTTTAGTAACACGCTTCCCGATGTGGCATACAGCAGTGTGATGGGATATGCCCCCTCGATTGTGTTTTCTCGTGCAGCAGCGGGTAACACGCGCGAAGTGCTTGTTGCAGGCTTCACCACCGGATTGCTGGGCTCGGATCCAGACAGCGTTGAGACCGAGAACATCTTCGGTCTTACCAATGAAGCTGAGAACACAACCTTCAATGCGCTGTACACAGGTTCGGCCTCGGGTAGCGGTTCACGTACTGTCCTGATTTCTGCTGCCGTACCGGAGCCATCTTCCGCTTCGCTGCTTCTGCTCGGTGCAGCGGGCTTAGTGGCCCTCCGTCGTTTTCGGAATAAAAAATAACCAAAGAATATAATCAAAAGGAAAAAACAAAATGAATAAACTCATCACAACCTCAATCCTTGCGGTGCTAGCTCTTGCTGGCAGCCTTCAAGCTCAAACCTCCTTCGTTTACGTTTCACAAATCCCAGGTAATCTTGTCAACAGTGCCTCAACTTCGCCTTTGGCGGGTCGTTGTACTGTGATTAACCAGGATCAGGTATGGACTGCCGATAAGGTCTATATTATTGAAAACCTGACCTTTGTCGAAGCGCCCGCGGTTTTGCGGATTGAACCAGGGACAATCGTGCGCATGGAGCCAAAAACAACGGGAGGCAGCTCTTCGACAGATCCAGCCGACGTCGGCGCACTAATTATCTGCCGCGGAGCGAAAATCGTTGCCCCTGGCACTTCTGAATCTCCCATTATTTTTACAAACAGGGATGACCCTTTTGTACCTGGTGGTGCTAGCACAATTCCGCCTACCGTGAATGGCGGCGCAAATACAGCGAGAGATTATACTTCAACAACCAGTGGTGATATCACTAAGTTTAAGATTGACGCAGATTGCGGTGGTATTGTGATTCTGGGTAAAACTAGGCTCTCCAATAACAACGAGTCCGGCACGGCTCTTACTGATCCTATTGCGAATCCTCTTACTGCTGGTGCTGGTGCTGCATTTATTGAAGGCTTCCAAGCGATCGATGCAACTGTCTACGGCACTGCGGTGACTACTCAGCTGGGGGGCAGTCCTTCCGGTGGCAAGTTTGGTGGTACGGATGATAATGATAACAGTGGTAGGATGAGTTTTTGTTCTATCCGTTATGGTGGGTTCGTTCTGAGCAACAACAATGAAATCAACGGAATCACCTGTGGTGCAGTCGGCCGTGGCACTGTAATGGAGTTCCTTGAAATCTATAACAACGCCGACGACGATATTGAGCCTTTCGGTGGCACGCAAAACATGCGTTACTGTGCTGGTCTTTTTGGCGGTGACGACGGCCTTGATACCGATATGGGATATCGTGGTAACGTCCAGTTTTGGTTCCAGCACCAAGGTAATTTGACTGCTAATGGCGTTGCTACAGGTCGTAACTCACTTAACGCTGGCGACTGTACTGGTGAATGGGACGGGGGCAAAGGCGTTACTAGTTTGCCTTACACTGTATTTTCAGTCTTCAATGCAACGACAATCGGACTAAATACTGGCAAAGCAATTAACTGGAAAGTGAATGGCGGCGGTAAAGTGTTTAACTCGATCTGGGCCAATGCAGGGAAGATGCGTATTGAAGGTGGTTCTGCATCTACTGCGACAGCCGCTGCAGATGGTACTACCTCTGTTAATCGGTTCCTGTTTACCAGAACATCGGGTGGTGAGTTTAACGAGGCGGGTGTAGCTGCCGCTGCAACTGAGCCGG
>Ga0247832_1006973_pt1 | contig 12088 bp, 8 predicted proteins | sample LaCruzMarch2015__10_FD_192407 | JGI IMG/M metagenome (GOLD analysis project Ga0247832, IMG submission 192407) | Freshwater microbial communities from meromictic Lake La Cruz, Castile-La Mancha, Spain - LaCruzMarch2015_4m | ecosystem: Environmental > Aquatic > Freshwater > Lake | place: Spain...
GATTCTTGAGCCGTCATGCTTTGCAATCGCAACCACGAGGATTTCAGGAAATCTTGATGGGCGATTCCCAAGCCCCCTAAGATCCCAAGAACGACCACGTATCGCTTTTTCAGTGAAAACATGGTTACTCCATCTTCGAAATATCGTTGCTGGGTTCAACGGAGGCCGATAGTTGTACTTTTGTTCGCATTCGGTCCACCAGCCCCTACCGCTTCCTGGCTTACCAACATTGCGACACTAGCGCATGATTCTTACATCGATTGCGCAGACAGCAAGTTCATCGGCAAGAGTTGGCAACGCAGCGGAACAACAATCCAAAGAGGCAACTTGTAACAATCTTGCGGAAGAGAAGGGCTCGGACGTAGCGTAAATCACGGAGCAACAGGTAGAGATATCCCCAGAGGCAAGGCTGCGGGGAGAACTTGTAGTCAATTGTTTCAGGACGAGTACGCGTTTCAGCTTACGTAAGCGTTTACGTTTTAGTACTGGGTCAGGTACTGGTGCATTGCGGGCGATTGAGCGGGAGCACTCCAACGCTGGAAAAACGAAAGCTACAGGTCCTATTCGGTCAGGTCCTACGATACCAACCGATTCATGCGGCGTTCTGAAACTTGCCGTCCGAGCTCACACTGGTTTTCGAGCGGCGATCGAAACGTCGCCTTAGCTCGTACTTCATGATCAACATGAATCGCGAGGCCGTGTTGTGACGCGACGACTTAAGATCAAAGGTTCGCCCAAGCGGTCCCGCAAGAATGGCTGGCAGCAGAATGAGTTCAGCGACAACCCCGGCTACCAAGATGGTCAACATGAGCCAGCCGAACCGTTGTGTCGGCGTAAAAGTGCTGAAAGCAAAAACAGACAATCCAATACCACTGATGCACGCTGCCTGAAGCGTTGGCGTTGCACAGCGACTGTAACACGCGACGATGGCTTGCTGTCGGTTCCCACACTTTTTCAAGTCTTCACGGAACCAAGACAAAAAGTGAATCGTATCGTCGACGGCAACTCCTAACGCGATACTGGCCGTCATCATCGATCCAATATCGATCGCGATGTTTAACCAACCCATCAACCCGAAGATGACGACCACGGGCACAACGTTGGGGATCATTGCGACCATACCAGCGCGGAAGCTTCGGGTTACAAACATCATCAACGGGGTAATCGTTAAAAAGGACCAAAGAGTGCTTTCTACAAGACTCTGAAGCAACGCCCGCTGAGCTTTGTAAACGATTGGAACAACGCCCGTATAAGTGGACGAAACCCAATGCTTGGGAGTTGCCGGATCGTTTGCTTGCAAGTCAATCACTTTTCCCAGCGTGACACCCAAGGTTCCAATATCACCATCCGAAAACGCTCCGGTCAGAATAATCGCGTCGTACTCGCTCAGCTTTTGGATTTGCACCAAAGGCATACTGGACGGATCAACGGAACCTCGCGTAACCCTGAGCCTTGATTTGGTCAGCAGCGACGAAATCTCGTCGGACCGCTGTTTTGTCACGCTGTTGATTCTGCTGGAAGTATCGTTAGCAATTCCATTCATCGATGCCGGTGCCGCTGCCGGTGCTGGGTCCCAAATCAATACATTTTTGCCGTTGAACTTGTTATCTCCCGACCATGCCGAAATCTGTTTCAGAATGCGAACTCGATCAATGTGAGCATCTACGATAGGAGATACGGCATCGCGAAGTTCGTGCACAAACTGGCCGTAGTCGACACCTTCAAATGCTGCAACTCGCAAGCTGATTCGCCAAAGTTCCGCACCTGACTTTGCATCCACTCGCAAAAATCCGGACTTCATCAATTCGTCACGTTTGCTTTCCAGTCCCTTGTTGTACAGCATCCTTTGAAGGTACTGGGACGTGCTTAGACCCTTAGCGGGAAGGCTCGGTGCAAAAGTGGCTGCAGATATGCTACGCCCTACAATGTTTGCCCCTTTTTCGCCGAACCGATTGGTGATTGCTTCCTGGATTTGGATGGTTGTTTCCATTCTTTCCAGGAACGTCAGTTTGGTTGGATCGTCGATGGTGGGACGATCCGCAAGCGTTGCGTCCGTGTTCTCTTCTTCGGCCTTGGATTCGCCGCTCTTGGCAATGCTTTCTGGGTCGAACTGAATCACGATCTCAAGCGGAACCAACATCCCTAAGTTTTTCTCTAGCCATCGGTAGTCTTGCAGAATCCTTGCGTTCGAATCAAAAAGCTCAAGGAGGTCGATGCTTGTTCTTGTCCGTGTTAAGCCGAAACCGATCGCAGCCGTCACCAAAACACTGCAAGTGGCAACACCCAAGTGGTTACGAACGATAAAGCGAGCAACGACTCCCCACAGGAGTTCCGCTTTGGACGGGGCATTAGCACTCGCGTTGCGAGAAAGCTCTGCTTGTTTCGCAGACTCTGGCGATGCCACCCATTTCCTGGCGTAGCGAATGATGTGGAGAGCAGAAGGCAGGAGCAGGTACAAAACCACCAGAAGAATCATGACTCCCGTAGCTGCGTACAAACCAAACTTCCTGATTGGGGTTAATTCGGACGCGCACAAGGACAGCAACCCAAGTGCAGTTGTGGACGAGCACAGGATTGCAGGTTTCAAGGAATGGATGACAGCTCGTTCAGTGGCGCCCGTAAGCCCCCCTTCCCGAACCGCATCTTGGTAATAATTGATAAAGTGAACCGCCCCGGAAATACTCAGAACGTAAACCAACGAAGGCATCGAAAGAACAATCGCGTCCACCGTCTCTCCTGTGGCCCAGATCATTGCCAGCGAGGCGGCCGCGCTTGAAACGGAGCAACCAAAAACGATCATCGTCAACACAACACTGCGAAGCGACCACCAAGCCAACCCCAAGCCAAGGAGCCCTGAAAAACCAGCCAGCCGAATAAGGGTTTTCTCCCCTTCTTCATCGATGGCAATGTTGTCTACCGGCGGCCCGCCCAAGTGAAGCTTGTCTTCGTCGATTCCAACTCGTGCGATTAATCTCCGAAGGACTCCCGGCGGAATGTTGGGACGGAAAATCCGCATCTGACCGCGACCAAGAATGGGCTTCAACTTGGAAGTGGTTTCTGGATCAAGCGATACAATCACGCACGTTTGTCGTCCATCGGGACCCAAAACCGATCCCTTGAGCCGTTCCACAGCTGCTGAATAATCCATCGAACCCTGAGTCAACTGGTCCAATAACATACGACCCGTTGAAACCGACTTGAAGAATTTCTTGGCCTCGACCGCATCTAGATCGTTGGGATCCACTTCTTCAGGTGCAACTAGCTCCGCCAATTTGGCAATACGCGGATCGTCACCGTCGGCGCCCAAAGCAGGATCGTCACTAAGCTTGCATCCCTCCCAGCTGACCAATATGAATTGATCCGACGGAAAGTTGGTTCGGAACCAAGTCAGTTCCTTGGTTTCAGGAAACGACTTGGGTAACCAATCTTCGACTTTATTGACGTTGCTTTGGATCGCTTTACCAGCGCCGAAGAACGCGAAAGGAACGCAAGTTAGGCTAGCAATGAGGATAAGCCATCCCCATCGGTCGTAAAAAGTCTTTTTGTTGGCCTGCGGCTGTTGCACTCTACTATTGCCTTTCGACTTCTTTCGATGCTCGAATTCAAGCACCTGAAAATCTTCCGCAACGCTGAAACTAGCAGGAGTTTACTAAAAAAAACCATCGTTGACAGTTTCAAAATGACTTCGTCCCCAAAGAATCCGCCATGCGAGACTCAGAATAGACTAATCGGGTAATACGTTCGTAACGCGACTCCCTTCGCGAAAAAAACGATTTTACCGTTTGGGAACTGTCAGTTTCCTCGCTCGTCATCGTCTTTTGCTGTACTACTTTCCAGGAAATCATGCCCGTTTTTCAAAAGTTGGCGTTTCCTCCCCATCCCGAAATGCTTTTACACAGCTGGAAATGTGAAAAAGATTTCCGATACTAGGGCGAAAAGAGTGCTTGCCAGCTTTTCACGAATGTCCCAGCGGGGTATGATTCATTACGTCGTTGTTGAAATCGAGTCTCAATAAAGATTGGCCAAAACGCCGATCTGGATGAAAAGCCCGGCAGAAGAGTTCTCGTTAGCAAGGCGTGCCCGATGGCAAAGCGACTTTGGTTTCAAAAGATGAAGCTTAACCCCAACTCCGTGGTTTTATGATCACTGACTCGGTTCCCCTCCCCATTGAATTCCTGCCCTGCGACTCCGAGGGCACCATCGTCGAAATGTGCGGGCGCCCGTGCCAAGTTCAACGTCTGGAAGAACTGGGTATTCGGCAAGGCTGCAACGTTCGGATGGTGTGTCGTGGCGAGCCTTGTTTGATTTGCATCGAAGGTCGGCGAATCAGCCTGCGGTTGGGTGATTCGGCGGACATCTTTGTCGTTCCCACCAACGGTTAGCGTAATTGAACCATGCGTCTCGACGAACTCGGCCAGGGCGAGACTGCCGAAATCACCGAAGTCTTGGGAAATGACGTACTGGCTAGCAGGCTCATGGAAATGGGGATCATCGATGGGGAACCCATTACCATGATTGGGAAAGCTCCCATGGGTGATCCGATTGAATTTTCGGTTCAAGGCTACCGTATCAGCCTTCGAAAGACGGAAGCAGCACGCGTACAAATTGCCCGGACAAAAGAATGCTAGGGAACGAGCCCGCTTCTCCGACACCCGCCGCCCTAAGAACCGTAGCGCTGATCGGGAACCCGAATACTGGCAAGAGCAGCCTCTTCAACGCTCTGTGCGGCATGAACGCGAGGGTCGGAAATTATCCCGGCGTGACCGTGGAACAAAAAGTCGGTCGACTGATTGGCTCAAAATTGACAGTCGATGTGATCGACCTTCCAGGAACTTATTCCCTTGCTGCAAGGTCCGCAGACGAAGCGGTTGCGGTCAATGTGCTGACAGGGACATTTCCTAACCAGGCCAAACCAGAGCTAGCCGTCGTGATTTTGGATGCAGCCAATATCGAGCGGAATCTTTATCTGTTCAGCCAAATCTATGAACTTGGGTTACCCGTTCTTGTCGTTCTTAATATGTGGGACCGCGTTGATGCAGAAGGCATCACGGTCGAAGCGGATTTGCTATCGAAGCGACTTGGTGTGCCAGTGGTTTGCACCTCTGCCAATAAACGAAAAGGGATTGAGCTGGTTCGCGAAGCCATTGAACGCTTGTTGCTGTCGCCGCCTGAAGCGATCCAACCCAATCGGTTTGCCCGGGCTCAATTTCCAGAAGTGTTTCATACCGAAGTGGAAGAATTGGGGAATTGGCTTGCCTCGCAAGGGAAATCGTCGTTTCGCTTTCAAGTAGATCGGCTGCTGATTGACACGGATGGCGAATACCAACGTTCGCTTTGCCAATCTGGTTTGCATGAGATCAATGATCGAATCGCGGCATCGAGAAATCGCTTGGCGGAAGCTGGTTGCAAGGTCCCGATGTTCGAAACCAAGACTCGCTACGCATGGATACGTCGGACGATTGAGGGCGCGGTCACACGGCGTGAATCCAAATCGGTTTCCTGGAGCGACAAAGTGGACAAGTGGCTGACCCACCGTTGGGTTGGCATGTTTGCGTTCGTACTGATCATGTTTTTGGTTTTTCAATCGATCACCTTTTTCGCGGCTTTGCCGATGCAAGGAATCGAAACGCTCCAAGGTTGGATCGGTGCCCAAGTGGAAGGGGTTCTACCACCGGGTGCCCTTCGAAGCCTTTTCGTGGACGGGGTTGTCGCGGGCGTGGGGGGCGTGCTGATGTTCTTGCCGCAGATTGCGATACTGTTTTTCTTTATCGCGGTTTTAGAAGACTGCGGCTACATGGCGCGTGCGGCTTTCGTCATGGATAAGCTGATGTCCTCAGTCGGCCTCAGTGGAAAGTCATTTCTTCCCTTGATGTCTTCTTTCGCGTGTGCAGTACCAGGAATCATGGCCACACGCACTATCGAAAATCGAAAAGACCGGATGGTTACTTTGCTTATCGCACCGCTCATGAGTTGCTCGGCACGCATGCCGGTCTATATTCTGATGGTGTCTGCTTTTGTTCCTGCGACGACTTACGCAGCAGGCTGGGTTTCGCTGCAAGGTTTGGTACTGTTGGGAATGCAATCGATCGGTGCCATCGTTGCCATTCCAGTAGCTTGGATCCTCAAAAAGTTTTTCTTCCCCGGGGAGACGGCCACTTTTTTAATGGAATTGCATTCCTACAAGTGGCCGTCGCCATTCGTTATTTATCATCGAGTCTGGGAACGAGTTCTCGCGTTTGTTACCCGAGCGGGCACTTTGATTTTCTGTACCACGGTCTTGGTTTGGGCCGCTGGCTATTTTCCTGGCAATCACGATCAAGTCGATGCAGCTACGTCCTCGCTTGAAAAACAGCAAACTGAACTCGCCTCGCTAGAGTCTCAGAAGTCCAAAGCCGCCGAAGCCCAAGATGCATCCAAGCTGGAGCAATTGAACGGGGAACTGGAAAGAACCAAACAAGCCATTGCCGAAGAAACCGACCGAGTCAATGCTCTGAGAAGTTCGCTCATTGAAAACAGCTTCCTGGGTTTAACAGGTCGATTCATCGAACCAGCGGTGAAACCATTAGGCTGGGACTGGAAGATTGGAGTGGCCGTGATCGCTTCTTTTCCAGCTCGAGAAGTCATCATTTCAACTCTTGGAACCATCTATGCGTTGGGCTCTGCAGAAGATCATGAAAGCGAAGGTCTGCAAGCTCAAATGAAGGACGCTCAATGGCCAGATGGTCGGCCTGTGTTTTCTCTTGCAACCGCTATGTCCATTATGATCTTCTTCGCATTATGCGCTCAATGTTCCGCAACTCTGATGACGATCCGACGCGAGACGAATTCTTGGCGGTGGCCGGTATTTTCGTTCGTGTACATGACAACCCTCGCCTACATCGGCGCGTGGATCGCATTCAAGATATTTAGCTAACGACCGAAAGGACATGATGGTTATGAGTCTTCAGACCGCAATTGCTATCTTCGTCGTTCTACTTTGTGCAGCACTTGTTTTGCGATCTTGGATAGTATTCTGGATACGCTTGGTGCAAGCACCACGCGAAACCAATACGGAAACAAGCTGCTCTAGTTGCGTCAATGGTTGTTCGCGATCGAAAGAATCGGTGCCTCTTGTCGAACTCAAGCGAATTTCAATCGGGAAAAATGAAATCCGTTCGCTCTGATTCGGATCGATAGCGAGTAACGTTATGAAACATACTGAACAAAATCGAGTTCGGCGTCTGGCGATGCTTGAGCTAGACCGAGCTGATTTGGAAAGACGCCAGCTGGAAAGCCTGAACCGTCTACTAGCAACGGTATTGCCACAGAATCAGTTTTACCGGGAAAAATTCGGCACTCATTCGCTCCAAATGACTTCCTTAAGCGAGTGGGCAGGCATGCCGATGTCGCAGAAATCAGACTGGCTAGGCTCGGACCCGAGCGGTGTGGCAGTCCATCATACTTTTGCCTCCGAACCCTATCAGAGCGTTTCTGCTTACCGACGCTACCATCGTACCAGCGGAACACGAGGACGTCCGATGGTAATCTTGGACACGCAGGGAGATTGGAATTGGTGGATCGAGACATGGCAGTATGTTCTGGACGCTTGTGGGATCAATCCTTCAGACCGCATCTTGATGGCCTTTTCGTTTGGCCCATTCATCGGTTTCTGGAGCGCACATGATGCATGCTTGTCTCGCGGATGTATGGTGATCCCTAGTGGTGGCATGTCTACTGCCGCTAGGATTGATATGATTTTGGCAGCACAACCGACTGTTCTTTTTAGCACCCCAAGCTACGCAATGCATCTTGCTCAAGACGCACTCGATCGCGGAATCGATCTTTCCAAGTCGGCAATAAAAAAAGTATTTGTGGCGGGCGAGCCAGGAGGAAGTGTTCCATCAATCCGGGATCAAATCCAGCGAATGTACGGTGCTGAAGTGATGGACCACGCGGGTGCCACGGAAATTGGACCTTGGGGCTTTGGTTCCAAGGACGGAAAAGCCCTACATGTGATCGAAAGTGAATTCATCGCCGAATTCATTCCAGCCGCCGGTCGCTGCCAAGAGGACGATGGGATCTTCGAGCTGGTGATGACTTCGCTTGGGCGCGTTGGCGCCCCCGTGCTACGATATCGCACAGGTGACCTTGTGCGCCCCGTTCAAACCGGCAATCCATCCTGTCGATTCGTGCGTCTGGAAGGTGGCGTTCTTGGGCGTGTTGACGATATGCTAGTCGTTCGCGGGGTGAACGTGTTCCCATCCAGCATCGATGCAATCTTACGGTCATTTTCGGATGTATCTGATTACCGATTAACGGTCACCAAAACGAACGCGTTGGATGAACTGGTGCTAGAATTTGAAAGAGCAACCAGCTTGGGCACGGATACCGAAGGCAAGACGCTCGCAAACGCCATCTCCGAAAAACTTTCCGTGCAATTGAATCTCCGATTTCAAGTCACCGAAGTGATACAAGGAACCTTGCCACGCTCCGATGGAAAAGCCAAACGGATCTTTGATCGCAGGGGATGACATTTTGCAAAAGACGCCGCTAGCTTTGGCTCATTTCCCCGTCCCATGGGCCCTGAAACTTGTTCAGTTCATGGGTAAAGGTACCTTCGAGATTCGGTCGGAGGTTCCGAGACTCGACAACCTTCGCTTGCTTGGTATCACGTCGTCTCGACAAGCAAAATTTGGTTTCGCAGAACAAGACTGGCAAGCTGCCTTGCAGGCATCTTTGCATCTTGCTCACCAACAAGGTTGGGTTGTGCTGATTGCGTCTGACACCCCTTACTATCATGCCATCCAACATGCATGCAGTCGTATGAAAGTGGCATGGATGTCGCTTGTTGTCAACAGTGGCAACGCAAGCTGCAACGCCTTGACCACTACCGCTGAAAACAAAGTGTTGCACTGTTTGGGCACAATCCTTTTTGCTCATGAATCGGCGGAAGCTATTCAGCCTGGACCCTTGGTCCAAGATAGGGCGATCGCTTTCTTGTCGGATCATTTGTTCGCACTTTCTGTGCGGAAGGGTGGGGCTATCGAAACACTCCTTCATCAACGACTGGAAACCCCAGAGATCCCACCAGGCTCAACCTACATCACGATCCAATCCGCAAACGGCAGCAAGCCGGTCGCTTCGCAAGTACAGCGGCGTTTGATTGATGCTGGAGCGGTAGGTTGGATCATCCCCAGCCCGAGCACGGAAACAGAAGCGAATGAAGCGATCGCAATGATTCCCGGAATCCAACCCGACGACATCATTGAAGATATTTCTCAATATCGCAATCGAACCACCGGCACCTCGCAACTACTGATCCGCCTGCCAATGCTTCGAAAGAATTCTGATCGCAAATACCTGATTCACTTCACTCGGGCTCGACGTGGCCCTTGGCCCGATCAGTCTCTATCGCAGTTTCATGACGAAATCATGCACCAGCCTTGGATAGACAAGCCAAGTGCTATGGGCACCTTGATTCGCATCCTGGAACAGCAACGATTGATCGGAACAACGGACCTGAGACGCTCCCAACAGGAAACGGTCTGTTTTTCTCAGCGTCCTATTGATGAGTTACCATCGATGCGACGATTTCAATCGCATTTAGGAAGATGGGATTGGGAACCATACGGGCTTATGATCGATCTCAACTGGATGGTAGAACAAGGGGCGAAGCAAGTTCAGTACATATCGCCCGAAGAAGCAAAGCAACGCGACGCGAATTCGCTTGTCTACTGCCAGGTAGTCTCATCATACGGTGGCAAGCACGACTGGACGCAGGAGCAAGAATGGCGAGTTGCTGGCGATTTAAGACTGCACCGAGTGCCTTTTGAAAAATGCTTTGTGTTTGTTCCAAACGATTCTGAAGCGAAAAAGATACAACGCATTTCGCGCTGGCCAATTCTATCGCTCGAGCAGACTGGCGATTAAATCGAACGGAGCAAATCAATCGTCCGATCGATCTCTTCTTGGGTGTTGTAATGCATGCAACCGATACGCACCATTCCGTCCGGTTCAGTTCCTAAGGCCGAGGTCAAAGGCAACGCGTAGTAGTTTCCGTGCCAAACGAAAACCCCTTCGTCCCCCAAACGCTGAGCCACTTCAATCGACTTCATGGATTCCATTCGAAAGGCAACCGTGGGTGCTCGTTCTGACATTCGTGGTCCATCGACGATGCCAAAAACTTGGACTCCCGCGATCGATTGGAGGCCCGCGATGAGCCTTTGGACTAATTGCATTTCATGATTCTGGATCTGATCCATTGCGTCCACCAATTTCGCACGCAAGCTACCCGCCGCTGTCGGGTCTGGCCCTGTCCGGTCTGGCCCTGTCCGGTCTGGCCCTGTCCGGTCTGGCCCTGTCCGGTCTGGCCCTGTCGCAGAACTTGCTGATAACGACGCGATGTATTCAACGGCAGCAGCTGCGCCCGCGATGCACGCGTGATTCTGAGTGCCAGTCATCCAACGCACCGGTAAACTATCCGGAGCCGGGCGCAGCTTGTAAGGGGTCAGCTGCATCATGCGTTCCGGTCTACCATAAAGAACGCCGATGTGCGGGCCGAAAAATTTATAGGCAGAGCAAACCAGGTAATCACAGTTCCACTCGGAAACATCGATGCTTCTATGAGGAGCATAATGGACAGCGTCCACGAATAGCTCTGCCCCCACCGAGTGGACCATGTCCGCAATATGACGAACAGGGGTCAAAGAGCCAACCGCATTCGAAGCCGCGGTCACCGCGACCAGCCGAGTTCGGTCCGTTAACAGATTCCGTAACGATTCCAAGTCCAGCGTGACATCCTGCTTGTTCACCGCGATTTGGCAAACTTCCACGCCCGCATCCTGTGCAGCCAAAACCCAAGGCGTAAAGTTCGCGTCGTGATCGAGCTGGGATACCAAAATACGATCACCAGCTTTCCATTCCCGTGCAATCGCTCGTGAAAATTGAAGCGTAAGCGAGGTCATATTCGGTCCGAAAGCAACCGACTCGGGGCATGGTGCGTTCAGAAAGTCAGCGAAAACCTGATGCGCGTGCTTCATGCTTGCGTCTACTTCCCGGCTCGTAGCAAATCGTCCAGACCGGTTTGCATTATGATGCAGCATGGATTCCGAAATTCGATCCACCACCGATTGTGGGACTTGAGTTCCAGCGGGACCATCCAAATAAGCTACCGGTTTGCCGTTTTGGATTCGTTGAAGCGATGGGAACTGGCGGCGAATAGAATCGATGTCGAACAAGAAACAAGTTCCTCAGAAGTTAGGAGTCTCGGGCACTAGCCGTAAAACTCATTACCTACCAAAAAGAATGGACCGAGCTTTTCAGCTCGGTCCATTCAATTTTATCTACTCTTACTGAGCCGCGGGCGCTAGCCGCGACAACCGTATTTGACAGGGAAACCGTAACGCGGCTAGCGCCCGCGGCTCAGTAATTTGCTTGCGCAAACTACAAAGTGAGTGCCATTGGGCTAGCGTCCGCGGCTCATCATGCGACCTATGCACCAGCAGGGGCTGGTTCCACCGCTGCTGCTGGTTCACGAGCTTCGCTCTTGAAGTCGAGTCGAGTGACCTTCCCTTCGGAGTCTTTGAAGGCTTCCACGATCAACGTATTCTTCCCTTCGAAAGTTCCGCGGAGCAGTTCTTCCGCCAAAGGATCTTCAATTCGTTGTTCGATAGCCCGGCGAAGTGGTCGAGCACCGTAATCGAAATTAGAGCCTTGCTTGATGATGAACTCTTTCGCTTCGTCAGTCAAAATCAGGTCGAATCCACGTTCCTTCAATCTTTCCCGAACCTTAGACATTTCAAAGTCGATGACCTTCTTCAAGTCTTCCTTGTTCAAGTGCCTAAAGATGATGGTGTCATCCAAACGATTCAAAAACTCGGGCCGGAAAACTCGTTCGATTTGGTCCATCACACGAGATTTCATGCTGTCGTAAGAAGCGTCGCCATCTGGCTTTTGGAATCCGAATGCAGACTCGTTTTTGATTGCATCCGCCCCGGCATTCGTCGTCAAAATCAGGATCGTATTCCGGAAGTCAACATTCCGACCGAAGCTGTCCGTTAGTCGACCTTCTTCCATCACCTGCAGAAGCATGTTGAAGATGTCGGGGTGT
>Ga0247832_1006977_pt1 | contig 12079 bp, 11 predicted proteins | sample LaCruzMarch2015__10_FD_192407 | JGI IMG/M metagenome (GOLD analysis project Ga0247832, IMG submission 192407) | Freshwater microbial communities from meromictic Lake La Cruz, Castile-La Mancha, Spain - LaCruzMarch2015_4m | ecosystem: Environmental > Aquatic > Freshwater > Lake | place: Spain...
TTACCCGGGGGTGCGATGCCAAGCCCAGATAATTATTGGCACAAAAGTTCAATACCGTTTTGCCACCGGAGATTTGTATCTCGGCATCCTGCGGACTGATAATGATGCGTTCTTTTTTAAAGAGACCGGCTTCGCGAATGGCCTGTAACTCCTGCTCAAGTATTGGTTTGAGGGTATCGTACATACTGAATTGCTATTAGAATAGAATGAACTACAAAATTAGACTTTTTGTGCTTTTATGGTGATAAGGCTTTGAGAATATCCTTTGGGGATCATGCTTGCACTCCATTTCCGCTAGCGCCTGCTGTCGGATTGCTTTTCTTTTTATGAAACTTCTTTTTGAATGGCTTTTTATCTCCATTTCCAGTAGATCCAGCACCATCCTTAGGTTTGAACTGATTGCCACCGCCATTGCCTTTGTATCCGCCCCCGCTTTTGTTGCCCCCAAATCTATTTTCTTTCGGTGGCATAATGCTAGGATCTGGTCCTGGTCCTAAGCCTTCGGGTAATTCAATTTTTGGGATAGGCCTGAGAATCATTTTCTCAATACGCTCCAATTTGCGCATATCCTCAGCGTTTACAAACGTAAAGGCTTCTCCATCAGCTGCCGCTCTTGCCGTTCTGCCAATGCGGTGAATATAATCTTCTGGATCTTGTGGGCAATCAAAATTCACTACGTGGGTAATACCATCTACATCAATTCCTCTGGAGAGAATATCAGTGGCAACCAATATCTGCAAGTTCTTATTGCGGAAGTCATTGAGAATTCTTTCACGCTCATCTTGTTCTTTATCAGAATGGATACCTTCTACTTTAAAGCCCAGTTTAGCAAGTGCGCGTACGATATCATTTACAAATCGCTTGCGCGAAGTAAAGAGCACCATGAGGCCTACTTGTTTTTCTTTGAACAAAGCCTCTAACAAGGCGATTTTCTGGTGGTCATGCGCGAAATATACCGTTTGCTTGATTTTTTCAGCAGGCAAAGAAACGGCTAAGCTAATTTCTGTGGGATCTTTTAGTATTTGCTTTGCCAGCTTACGTATGTTAGGCGGCATGGTAGCAGAGAACAATAGAGACTGCCGATTTTCGGGTAGTTTTTTGATGATTGACAATATATCTTCAGCGAAGCCCATGTCCAGCATTTTATCGGCTTCATCCAGCACTAAAAATTTAAGGGTAGAGAAGTCAACATATCCTAATTGCATATGTGCGATTAATCGTCCTGGGGTAGCGATAACGATATCGGCGCCGTTTTTAATAGCATTTTGCTGCACAGACCAATCTTCGCCTTTGCCACCGCCATAAATGGCAACCGAGCGTACGGGCGAGTGGTAGGAAAGGCCATCTACCATTTCATCAATTTGTTTTGCAAGCTCGCGGGTTGGTACAATGACCAAAGCGCCGACGCCATTGCGGTCGCCTTCGAGTATTCTGTGTAGCATGGGTATCACAAAGGCTGCGGTTTTTCCTGTGCCCGTTTGGGCACAACCGATAATATCTTTGCCGTCTAACACTACAGGTATCGCCTGCTCCTGAATAGGGGTACAGGTCTTGTATCCCATGTCCTGAATCCCTGACAGCACATCGGCATGTACAGGTAATTCTTCGAAAAGTATCGCCACTATTGAAGGTATTTAGTATGAACTATAAAAGTAAAAGTACGCATAATTCGCCTTATGAAATCCCCATTTTTGATATGAATTCATAGTTTTGAAATATACAATGATGGTTTGATTCTATGTATTGCTGCTTAGAAAGGGAATGCACAAATTCTTACCTTAACCTTACGGGGATATTGTTTTTCTAGCCAATCAATGCAGTATGAGTGTTTTTTTTAATTATGATATCTAAAATCAATCTTATTGATTTCTCGTTGTTGAGATTACCCAGCTGTTTAAAATCGAAGTCGGTATTCAAATGTTGCTAATGCGCATACGAATTATGAACGCCCCAGACTAGGCTATGATGTTTGATTATCTTTTAATTGTTATAGTATTTAAACCTCTGCAATGGCGCATATATAGATTCGCAGTAATGATGGATTGCATACATATCCATTAGTTTTTCTTTTTGTTCTTTGGTTTCAAGGCTTTCAATTTCTTATCTGCTTGCTCAATGCTGGCAATAAACTGTTTTTCAACTTCTGATAGGTCTTCCTCAGATTTACTCTTGTAGGCTTGGTATTCACCTAGAGCTTTTCGCTGTGCAATTACTGCTGAAATTTCCCCTCCATGTGTCAGTACATCTTGGCGACTCATTTTAATGAATCCATCCAATACTTCTATCCAATCTTTCATATGCATGGGTTTTCGTTGCATTGCGTTGACTTCCGCTATGTCTAAGTAGGCAGAAACCAAACGGTTCAATACAGCCAATTCATCTTCTGAGAGGTAGTTTTTTGCTACACCGATCTCCTGTTTGGTTGGTTTTTTGCCTTTAAATGCTGTTAAGCCCATAAAAGGCAGTTGGGCATTGGCTCTTTGGAAAATAATTTCTGCTGCTGTATGTCCGTGGGCTGCCCAATGTAATTTATTTTGGACCGTTTGAAAGAATTGTTGTGTAATGCTTGCTCGCGGGTCATAATCAATGCTGCTGGCATAGATTTCAAGTACTTTCCGGTAAAAAATTTTTTCAGATGAGCGAATATCCCGAATACGTCCGAGTAATTCTTCAAAATATCCTCCGCCTTGCTTGAGCAAGTCATCGTTCATCGTAAAGCCCTTAATCAAGTACTCGCGTAAGCGCTCGGTGGCCCAAATACGAAACTGAGTTCCACGAATTGATTTTACCCGGTAACCGACTGATATAATGACATCTAAGTTATAGTGTTGTACTTCGTAGCTTTTACCATCAGAAGCAGTTGTTCGGAATTTCCGAACAACTGCTTCTTCTTTGAGCTCTTCTTCCTCAAAAATGTGTTTGATATGTTCACTGATATTGGATTTGGAAGTTTGGAACAGTTCCACCATTTCTGCTTGTGTTAGCCAGATAGTTTCGTGCTCTAACCGAACCTGAATTTTTATCTGCCCGTCTTCGGTTTGGTAAAGTAAGATTTCACTACTCATTGTCTGAACCTAGATATTTTAGGATTATTGCAATTCCGAGGTGTATTAAGTGTCATGCTGATATAAAATAATGTATATAGATTCAAGTTATTCAAACTTCTAATTTGACTAGTTTGGACGGTTAGTCTATAACCTACACCTGATGTTTTATTGCACGAATATATACCCTTGCAGTAAATTTTCCCGTACCAGAATCTGGTATTTCTGTATTGCAATACCAATACATCAATCCTTAAGTATTAGATAGGGAACACCCAAATGCCAAGGATTGCATGTGTATACATTCTAAGCTAGCGCTTGGTAAAGAAATGAAAAAAGAGAAATTTATCGCTTCTCTCCGCAGCGCGTTTCTGTAATCCTGGTCGTTTTAGGCTCTTTGGCACCAATCGTCTCCCGCACTATCTTGCCGTTCTGCTTATCATACTCCCTGCCACAAACCGGCACATTGGGTATGGTATCCACTTTGGTGCCCGATGCAGAAATTTCAGTGATCGTCGTCTGGCAAATACCACAACGCTTCTGACAGGCAGAAGCAAGACCCGCAGCTATCATTAAGCTGGAGATCAGAATTAAGTGTACAAGGTTTCTCATATGCATTGTACTGTAAAATTGGATATTTTTTTTTAATTATCTAAGCGCCAATGATAAAAGAAGTCATAGATATAGAACCCATAATGGTTTCATCATTAAAAAAAGCTAAGGATTCGGCTTTTTCCCGCATCCCCAGCATATATAAAGCGGGTAAATAATGTTCCTCTGTAGGAATGGCTTTTAGTATTTCTGTGCTCAGATTGCGATACTGAATCATGTCAGCATGCCGCTGCTCCTGAATCGCAGTTTTCATACTGTTATTCACTTGAATGGCCCAATCAAAGCCCGCTTCCTGCCATTTCAGCATGCCCAAGTTGTGTACCAAATTGCCACTTCCGATGATCAGCACCCCTTTTTTGCGTAGCCCAGCCAAGGACGCACCTAAAGCATAATGCTGCTCAGGCGTGAAATTTGTATTCAGGCTTAACTGAAATACTGGAACATCAGCCTTGGGATACATGGGCATCAGCACCGACCAGGTACCATGATCTAAGCCTCGATTGGGGTCTGCAGATGCCGGCACCGACCAGCTTTCTTTCAGTAATTTTTCTACCCAATCTGGTGCACCGGGTGCCGGATACTGGGCCTGATGCAAAGCCTCTGGGAATCCATAAAAATCATGAATGGTCTCGGGTTGGGGCGATGCGGTCAGCTGTATGCCACGGGTTTCCCAATGGGCAGAGATGCATAAAATCGCAGAGGGTTTGGGCAATTGAATACCCAATTCGAACCATCGTTTTGAGAAACGATTTTCTTCAATCGCATTCATAGGCGAACCGTGCCCCACAAAAAGTGCAGGCATGGCCACAGTGCCATCAGGCAGGGCATTAAGATATTGCCAGGGTTGTAAGAGCGTCATAGTGGCTAAGGTAGAAATGAAATGCAATCTTTTCATATGCAAATCTTCACATTTCGTAAGGTATATGCAACATATAAATGTACCTAATCGTTTTTTGATTTGGATTTAGATATTAAAAGCATGAAAACCGAAATTGTAGAAAAAGAGCAGGTGCCAGCCTTTAAGCCGGTATCACACGAAGTATTACACGCCCCAGATGCCCGTAATCATCGGATGCAACAACTAAAACAATTTTTGGTAGGCGGCAATCAATTCAAAGTGAAATCATGGATTCATTTTCATACGCTAGAAGGTATCAAAGCAGTGTACACTACAATCTGGACGGTTACCGATCGGCATGTAGCACTCAAAGGTGGCGTCGTGATTCCTGTACATTCGATTTCAGAAGTGCGGCACTAAATTATTCATCCATAGCAATCTACAACGGAGTTCTATTCGTGTCTCCGTTTTGTGTTTTTAGGGTGGGATCAATACTACATTACATACATAAGTAAATATTTTATGGGGGCGCATACCCATTGCCCCGCATCGGGGCATGGGTACCGGGCCATTCACTATAGTCCTCAGCTCGTTATCTGCTAGTGAGCAGATAACGAGCTTGCGGGCTGCCGTTGCTGTCCCTTGCGCATATGCTTGCTTGCAGCAAGCTTTGTACGCATTCCTTTTGATGGGTCTCAAAACCAATACAGACAAGGTTTTCAATGCATTTATAAGCCTTTGGTTATCAACCATTGGTTTCCGCGTGCCGAATCGGCACGCGGAATATGGAAGATAAATACGCCGTTGCTATAAACATATAACCCCGTTGGGGTTATATGCTCTGTGAATATATGCTTGGATTACAAATCAATTCGAGATGTGCGTATATGTCTGAATGCATTCCCATCCTTCATCGCATCGCCGAAATTATCATATCACCCCAGCGGGGTGAGATGTGTATAGCAAGCATGCCCCATTGCAAGTTACCGCGTGCCGAATCGGCACGCGAAATATGGAAGATAAATACGCCGTTGCTATAAACATATAACCCCGTTGGGGTTATATGCTCTGTGAATATATGCATGGATTACAAACCCATTCGAAATGTGCGTATGTGTCTGAATGCATTCCCATCCTTCATCGCATCGCCGAAATTATCATATCACCCCAGCGGGGTGAGATGTGTATAGCACGCATGCCCCATTGCAAGTTACCGCGTGCCGAATCGGCACGCGAAATATGGAAGATAAATACGCCGTTGCTATAAACATATAACCCCGTTGGGGTTATATGCTCTGTGAATATATGCATGGATTACAAACCCATTCGAAATGTGCGTACGTGTCTGAAAGCATTCCTATTCTTTATCGCATCTCTGAAATCATCATATCACCCCAGCGGGGTGAAATGTTTATAGCAAGCATGCCCCATCACAAGTTGCCGCGTGCCGAATCGGCACGCGAAATATGGAAGATAAATACGCCGTTGCTATAAACATATAACCCCGTTGGGGTTATATGCTCTGAGAATATATGCATGGATTACAAACCCATTCGAAATGTGCGTACGTGTCTGAAAGCATTCCTATTCTTTATCGCATCTCTGAAATCATCATATCACCCCAGCGGGGTGAAATGTTTATAGCACGCATGCCCCATTACAAGTTACCGCGTGCCGATTCGGCACGCGGGCGTTGGTACATCAAGCTGAAACGCATGTGCTTATACCGCATACCATTCAGAATCCAAACATCCTTATCCCGCGCCACGGATAGAAGCGGCATGCGCCCTGCGGGTACCTTATAGGTTGAACGAATGCCAGATAGGGCGCATATAGCGTATAGCCGGATGCCGGACCTGCCATTTGGCAGCGTACGGCAGGCGCCCCAATCTAAATAGTAGGTAGGACTTGTCTATTCAATTTTAGCAAGCATACTACCGTGGATGGATTGTGCTCTGTGCCTTGGTGTCTTGCGCTGCGGTGTTCTAATCTAATTGTCGCAACCACGCTTTTTGAATTGATTTTTGTTCTTCCGTTGGATTTGGTATCGCTCTCAGGTAATAATAATCAGTATATTCTACCATGGGCATGATTGCGGTTTTAACATATTTCTTATACTTGCCTTTGCGTTTGGGTCTTTCAAGCGTTACCTGTACGGTGTCTCCTACTTTTAGCGTTTCAAAAAAGGCAGTGAATACTGCTTCCATATTTTCAAAATTCAGATTGATACCATTCCAAGCTGCAATTTCATCATTGGGTTTATAGCCAATTGCTTTTCCAAAATCATCACGATCGGTAATCGATAATATTTTCAGTCTTTGGGTCTCTTCGTTGGCTCCTAATTCGACGCCACCAATTGTAAACCCTTTGGTAGTTTTTTCTTCTGCATAGAGATATCCTGCATATAGCAATATTGTATCTAATGGTAACGGCGCATTGCCACTCACATGTTTGCGCAGAAAGGTACCAGCTTCAGGGCATGTCCATCGTTCAATTATATCAAATAATGCAGTATCTGGAAATGGGGTATCTTTCCCATATTGTTCGGATAGTTTTTTAAGCAAGCCATTGATGCCATCCATATCGGGTCTGTGTTTTCGTATCAACAAGTCTAGGCAAAGCCCAATGAGTGCACCCTTCTCATATACATTTTGATACTCGTTTTCAAAGGTATCTAATACACCCAAACTCATTTCAGTAAACGGAATACTATTGTTGTAATCTAGGCTACTAATTATTTTATTTTTAATCCAGTTGGCAAATTCAGGTTCATCCATAATGTCGTATTGCACTTGCACGAGCGCTGAGCTATATTCTGTAACGCCTTCATAGAGCCATAAATGTCTTGACATTTCTGGGGCATCAAAGTTGAAGTTGTGAATTTGCTCTGAATGAATATTAAGGGGCGTCACAATATGCAGAAATTCATGTGCGGCGATATCTCTTAATTCATTGAGCAGATATTCTTCTTCTACAGATGGCATATAGTAAACGGAACTATGGTTATGTTCTAAAGCCCCATAGCTACCAAATGGATTAAAATCTGGATCTAGATATATTAGGAAAGCATAGTTTTTTACGGGAAGAGTACCGCCTAGGAATTGTTCTTGTGCTTCCAGCATGGGTTTAAGATGTTGTGATATTTTGCGTGCACTGCTTAGGCTATCGGGGTCATACAGCATGCAGAGTATTTCAGTTTTTCCTAATGTTAGCACAGCGGTTTCAGGATTTGCGATTAGCAGGGGTTGGTCTGCAAGGCTATGATAATTTTCGTAAATAAAAGTGAGGGTATCGCCTTGTTTAGAAAAGGGCGGCATGGCAGTGCCAGCGAATAGCGTGTCAGGTACAATTAACTCCAATCGAATTGGCAAATGCGTTTTTTTATCTACGTATCCAAACACAGCAAAAGTGTTGATGAGAAATACCTTTCCGGGAATAAACTTTGTACCTGCGGGTTTAAATATACTTTTTTCTTCTACTTCTACTTCTTCTTTCCAGGTTTCTTGCACTCGGTAATTAAAAGTTGTTTCTGTATTTTCACCTGAAAATATCCAACTATTGGGTGCTTGAGTGCTTATGTTTACGGCAGTATTTTCAGCCGTCACCTGCTCAATAAATCTACCGAAATTATATATCTTATAGGTACCGGGCACCATAGCAGGCATCTTCCAGACGGCGGGTGCTGGCAATTGACATTGCACTTGTAAAATGCCTGGTTCCGCAGTATGCAAATTGACGCGATACCGTAAGGTATCTTGTGCTGTAAGCCCCAGTGTTAGCAAACATACATGAAGGATAATGCCTATACATTTCATACCTCAAAGGTAGTAAAGGATGATGCGGTTTTGATTCTTTGTTATTAAATTTTATTTCAAAATGGCAGGTCAGATATAAAGTACTATGGGCGTGCCCCAAGCATCCCACGGATGTGGGTGCTTGGGGCGGGTGCTACGTTCATAGGCCTCATGCACCTGCTACGCGTTGCATGAGGCGCTATCCACTGCGCCCCCTCACGCATGGTATGCGGCACCGCCGCAAGTGTACTGGGTATTTTATTGCAGCATCCATCCAGCTCTGCATCGCTGAGAAAAGGTCTATTCGAAAAGAGAAATCTGCGCACCACCGGAGAGCGGAAAGATTAGTTCCGGCCCATCATTGCGCACTGCATTTACTTTTTGCGATACGGGATATAACTCCGTTTTGAGCGTTAGAGGCCATTGCGAAATTTGGGTTTGTATCTCAGATAGATGGCCTTTTGAAAGCCAGCTGTTGGCATTCTCAGGGTTCAGAATGAGTGGCATCCTATCATGTAGTGGCCGAATGCTATCGTTTGCAGGAATGGTAATTATGGTAAAGGTTTCAATGATTGTGCCTTCGGTAGGCTGATATGCATCCCATAACCCTGCCATTGCAAATATGGGGAACTCAGGGAAGTGAATATAATAGGGTTTCTTCTCAGCCCCTTCTTTCTTCCATTCAAAGAATCCTGAAGCGGGCACAATGCATCTTTGGCGGGGAATGAGATTTTTGAATGCTGGTTTTTCATGTATAGATTCAAATCTAGCATTCATAATACCCTTTTTGTGTTCTGCATTTTGAGCCCAATGGGGTATCAGGCCCCAAATAAGGGATTCTAGTACAGGCCTGTCTTTTGTTTTGATAACGGGTAATGCTTGACCGGGTGCGGCATTCCAAGTTTGTGGGGTCGTCTGACTTGTAATACTCTCACCAAACCAAGCTTGCACTTCTTCCGGGGTGATGTGAATGGCGTATCTACCACACATGTCTAGTAGTTGAATTCTTGGGTTGAGGGTAGGGTGTACAATAGCATCGTATCAATAGTTGAATATGTACTTTGATTATAGTCTATATGCCGCGGACTTTATCGAGCAAGAAGCTCAGCATTTCAGCTTCATTATCACTAAGATTTTTAAATCTCTGCTCATCAGATTCCATATCCATATCGATATCGGAGAGTAATTGTAGACCAGCATCTGTTATAAAGGTATCTACCTGTCTTCGATCTTCAATACAGGGTTTACGTGCTACCAATTCTTTGATGACCAACTTGTCAACCAGTCTGGAAGCGTTTGACATTTTGTCGAGCATTCGATCTTGGATATAAGCTACAGTTGCTGGTTCGGGGTATTTACCTCGAAGGATGCGCAGTACATTATACTGTTGAGGTGAAAGGCCATGTTTTCGGAGGAACTTGGTTTGTTCAAGGGTGAGCCAACCGGAGGTATACAGAATATTTATAACCGCTTTGTGGTGTGGGTTACGAAATTGTTTTTGGTGTATCGCTTTGCCTATTTCCATGGATGCAAAATGGGAGATGTCAAGTATATGTAATTAAATAGAAATGAATGTATGTTGTTGTTGTTAGGCATTGCAGCTGGCACAAATACCTTCAGCGATCATATGTAATGAAGCAAGCGCATATCCTACTGGGATTCTGAAATCTGGCACTTGTACGGAATCTAAGCAATAAACTTTCTGGCATTGTGTGCAACTGAAATGCAGATGTTGGTCTTGATGTGCATGCAAATCACAGGTGTTATCATGACAAACCGCATATAGCACTCTGCCATTAGGGTTTCCAATACGATGTAATATACCATTTTGTTCAAGATCTTTGAGCACCCGATAAACGGTGACACGATTTTCAATATTATCGAGTGCCGTTTCAATCTCTTGTTGGGTAAGGGCAGATTTAAAATCTATTAAGGTGTTTAGAACACGTTGCCTTGAGAGCGTATTTTTCAACCCATGTTTTTTGAGCAGTTGTATTGCGTTTTGTGAAGTACTCATACAACAAACATACAAAAAGCAACTGAAAGTATGGTTCTGGGATTTTAATCTTAATGCAGAAGCCTTAACTTTACGGGTAGATTACACGCAATATGCCAAGACTTCTTAATTTTTTAATTCTCCTTTGCTTTGGAGTAAGCGTATTTGCTCAAACCCAGGATGTATATATCAATGCCGGTTTCAGGAAGATGGAGGAAGGGGATTATCCCTTGGCGTTATTGTACCTGAATAAGGCGGTAGCTTTCAATCCTAATTTGGCGAAGGGCTATTATCAAAGGGCTGTTTTGAAGAGTCAAAAAGGTGATTATAAGCTTGCTATGGCAGACTTAGATACTGCACAGCTTAAAGAGCCAGGTTATACTCCGATACATTTTTTGCGTTCTAAGGTTTATTATGCAGTTGGTCAACCAGAAATGGCGCATCGTGAAATTAGCCGTTATATTCATGAGAACCCCCGAGACTTGTCGGGTTATGAATGGAAAATAGAATTGCACAAAAAAGACAATGCAGACCGCAGCGCGCTGCTGACGGCAAGCGATATGGTAGAAAATAATCCTGACATGTTACATGCCTGGAAAACACGTGGTTTGCTAAGGGAATCAGCTCTGGATGCGCTCGGCGCCATGCAAGATTTTGACCGATGCCTTGAAATCAATACCCTTGATTCAATTTGTTTATCTAAAAGGGCAGGTCTGAGATTCTTTTCAGGTGATATGGCTGGCGCTGCGGAAGATTATAAACGATTTCTTAGTAAGCATCCAGATTATCCTGATGCTTGGATTAATTTATCAGAAGCCCGAGTGGCGCTGAAAGACACTGCAGGAGCCGTTGCGGCTCTGGATACGGCCATGATGTTTTCAGAAAATAATGTCAATTTATTTATGACTCGCGGTTATTATTTGTTGACGCTCAAGCGCTATGCGCAGGCAGAGGCAGATTATACCTCAGCACTCATGATGCCATCTGATGAGAAACCCGTTGCTTGGTTTAATCGGGGCTTGTGCTTTCATTATATGGGTAAGAAAGCAGATGCCTGCCATGATTGGCAGCAGGCAGCAGAGGCAAATCCGCCTATTGAGGACGCCAAGAAATGGATACAAAAGCATTGCAAGTAGGACCAAGCGAAATCACAGCGACTACTATCTCTTTTCTTTTGAAAACCATTTATAGTCAGCCCAGAAAGTGCCAAATGGGATCACCGATACGAATAGGGATATAAACAGTTTTGAAGCGCTCCATTCACTGATTCTGCTACTTTGCCACACAGCAAGGATGTAGAATACGAAAAACACGCCATGTAACATACCGATTACTTTATTGGGGCCTGGCATGTCCAACCAATACTTCAATGGCATGGTAACCCCAAGAATAATCAAATATGATAGCCCCTCAATACCGGCTATACTTCGTAAACGGCCCTTGGGCGTGGTAATCCATTCTGAGATTTTCATTTTTTTAAATTAATAAATTGCGATTGTATACGTAGTACCCATACCAAAGGATTAAAATTCCAATCAAAAGTAATCAGGCAGGTGCAGTATTTTTTGTTTTTTTTCATTGTCAGTCAATTTGAATCTTCGACAGATAATGTATACTATTGGGAACACCTGTCTGTATGTTAAAATATTTGTATATCAAATTATACACAATAGGAATTTAATGCTGTAGAGCCAATAATTATCATACTCATCCAATGTGAGTTGAGTATTTTTGCACAGAGGAATGACGATTATGGGTTTGCTTTAGGGGTATTTGGAGCTTATGCACCCGTGTG
>Ga0247832_1006983_pt1 | contig 12067 bp, 16 predicted proteins | sample LaCruzMarch2015__10_FD_192407 | JGI IMG/M metagenome (GOLD analysis project Ga0247832, IMG submission 192407) | Freshwater microbial communities from meromictic Lake La Cruz, Castile-La Mancha, Spain - LaCruzMarch2015_4m | ecosystem: Environmental > Aquatic > Freshwater > Lake | place: Spain...
TATCATTAACAACAGTGCACTTTACATCCTCTAAAGTTTTATCTTTTTCATCTTTTACAACAATCGATATAGGCTGATTATTATCTGAAGTAATAGATGCACAATTTGTTAAAATTAAAAGGGAAGAAATTAGTAAAATGTTTTTAAGATTCATAAATTAACAATTCAAACTTAATGCAGAACAAGTGCCTTTGTAGGTATTAGTTCCGCTTTTTCCTGTATAAGGATTAGAGTTTCCTGAAGTGCTCCAGTTATCGTTCTTATATTGATTAGGTGAGGATCTGTAATGTGGCTGAACATAAGTCCCATTATCTTTAGTATAACCTCTTACCGCTACATCCCTAGCCTCAACAGAAGCTAGAGATAATAGGGTAATAAAAATAACAAGAAATATATTTTTCACGTCTAATAATTAAAACTTATAACCAATACTGATTATTCCAGAAACAGTTTCAGGTTTAAAACTTCCAACATTGTTATCAGATCCACCTCCCTCACTGTCATAATCTACATACTGTACTTCAGCTTGAATATAAGTGTTTTGATTAATCAACCCTTTAAGACCAAAACCGTATCCAATACCTTTAAATTCTCCAGACGCACTTCCGGCTGCTAAACCGTAGTTTTGATTATTTATAAAAAGATTTTGAGTTAATGTCACTTTTCCATCCATTTCGTGGTACCCAATTTTTCCATAAGCGGCAAATGAATTATTAAAAGCATAAGTTGGTTGGATATAAACTGATTTTTGATCCTCGATTTTAAATTTTAGTATGCTTGCTACTGTTCCTGCGTCAGTATCATTAAGGCCATAGGTAAAACCAAGTCCAATTAAGAAGTTATTATCAATAGCAAATGCATAAGATAAATCTAAACCAAACCCTATATCGTTTCCACCTATATCAGCAACATGAGCTTCAGCACTTCCACCAGGTCCATCATTATAATTTACCTTAGTTGTACTGCTTATTTTGCCACCTGTAACTGCTAAGCTTGGTCCAGCAAAATTTTTTGCCTGTGAAAAAGCAAAAGTTGGCATTGCGATTAATGAAATCATTAATGCAATTATTTTGTTTTTTATTGTCATTATATTTCCTTTTATTTTTTTAATTATTATGGAAGCTTTAAGGGTTGGGGGTGGGTTAAAAATAACAATTATTAGTAATGAAAATTACTACTAACTTTTAACACTAATATTTTTCCTAAAAATAAATTATTTAACGTCTATATTTGACTCTAGGAAAAACATAGATGATAGAAGATAAGGTTATTGCAGATAGAAGTGAGAAGTATTTTAAGGAATTTCTAATAAGCAACAATAAGTTTAAAAAGTTAGCTTTTTTTAGAAGGACGCCTGGCGGGGCATTGATGATGTTTAAGATTATGCATTGTCATTTTCTAAATAAGGATTTGCATGTGGAGGAATTAGTAGAGCAAATCCCAACCTCTATTGTCTCACGTCCTAGCGTATTTTCTTATATTGATAGTGCTGTTGAGTATGGCATTTTGGTCAAAAGTGAAGGTAGGGATGACAAGAGAACTAAGACAATTAAGCCCTCAGATTTACTGATTAAGGAATATAAACAATGGATGTTGGAGTTGGATAATTAGATCTTTTTATAATCTGTCTTCATTTCCCAATTATCATCACTGTAAAACTCTTCTGACCATTTTTCAAATTCATTAACAAATTCTGGGGTAGGTTTTACAATCTTAATTCTTTTATCGTGTGGACTTGCAGTTTTTGTTAAAATTTTTCTTATTGCACAGTCTGTTAATAAAGAAAGTAATGTGGCACGAGAACAAACTTTGCCAGGGATCATTGATATAAGCTCTTCCACATGCAGTTCTTTTTCTGCATAATAATATTCCATCAATTTATTCATTAATACCCATCCCTTTGCATCTCTACGAAGATAGGCAAGTGTTTTATATTTTACCGTAGTCACAAAGAATTCATTAAAAAGATATGAAGTTCTCTTTAAATTTATGTTTACTTTTTTTAAGGAAGGTAATGGTTTTTGGCTTTTTTTAGCAGGCATTTCAGTCATTAATTTAACAAAACTTATATATAAGGACAGAATATTCTTGTGAAATTAAGTCTAAAAGTTATTACTAATTTTCAAAAAAGCAATCTACTTTAGCTACTAATTCCCCAAGGGCATTTTAGATAAGAAACTGTTGTGGTATTCAAAATTTAAGATCTAATATATAAACTATTCAATTAGTCGCTAAATTTTAACATTAATTATGACTATACGAAATAATTTTTTATTTTCGTTTATTTTCATTTTAATTTCTTTTATTTCTTTATATCTACCTGACATTGATCAGAGTATTTTATCTTTCTTGGGCCATAGATCTTTAATAACCCATAGTTTTTTAATACCGTTTTTATTTAATCATTATTTTTTAGATAAAAAAGACAAACCAAATATATTTTTTCAAATAATTGCTATTAATCTATTTTTTGGTTTTTCAGTAAATTTTTGTGCCGACTTAATCTCTAAAGGGTGGCGAGGTACTGCTTTAATTACTGTTCTAGGAATGCGTTTTCCAGCAGTAATAAGCATAATGTGGATTTTTATAAATGCAATAATTTGTATGGTATTTGCGAATAAAATTTTAGGAAAATTTTTTAATACTAAATCAACATCTTATATTTTTTACTTCTTAGGAACTGTTATAGCTTTCATTTATTTTAATAATGATTACGTAGCTGAGCCTTTACCGCAATTTATTATATTTATTTTAATTCATTCAGTGATCTTTTTTTATTTTTTAAAAAAGAATAATAAAAAAATAATTAAAAATGAAGTTAAAGTAGAACAAAAAATTAAAGATTTTAGGGATGGAAAAAAAATTAAATTAATTAAAAAAAGTAATATTAATAATTATACAGGATTAATAATATTTTTTGCTGTAGCAATATTTTTATTACTTATATTGATATTTTTTTTTCAAGGGAAAGATAATAAAAACTCAAAAAAATCTATTCAAGAAAGTTATAGATCAAAAGGCGTCTATCAAGATGAGCTTGATTTGTGTAAACTACAAATAATAAATACTTATCCAAAAGTTTCCTTCACAAGGATTGAATTTTCAGGCTTTACAGCACCGCAGAATAAACTTTCTTATAATAAGGCAATTCACATGTGGATGAATCATAAGCAGTTATTTTTAGATTTTTCATTTGGAAAAATCGATTGCAATATAAGAGTTAACGACGATCAATCGATAAGTTTTACAAGTTTAAGCGCTAAATATGATAACTAATTTAACCATTTATACCCCAAGGGCACTTAAGATAAGCAACTGCAACAGTTCTTCTGTCATAGAGTAAGGACTCATAGGTGGATATAAATCCTGGTCTTACTTTATTATAGTTCTCTCTAGCCTTAGGATTAGCCTTCATGTAGCTCTCATATCTTTCTATGGCCACTTCTGGCTTTACTAGATCCACATAATCTGTGTCCCAGCTTTTATCTACTGGTAATAGATCTTCTTCCTTTGCTAACCAAAGATCATAACAATCATTGATTCTAGCATTATCATCTTCAGGGTTTAGTTTATTAGATCTAATAAACTTTACATCATTGGCATAGGCCATGTTTGTCTCCTTTTGGGTTGTTAATTTGGAATATTTTTAAAATTTTGAGAACTTAAGAACTTTTACAATTTTAATATAATGATAAAGTGTGGCTATAATTTGTTAATTTAAATGTTTAATTTTTTAAAAAAGAAACCCACTATTCCTGAAAACGAATTTGGTATTACTCAAGAAGATATAAGACATATTTTAACTGGCACTCAAACATGGGGCACAGATAGAAAAGTGTATGATTTATTTATTGAGCATATGGCAAAACAAACTCCTGTTTTAGAATTTCAAAAGATTTTAGATAATCTGCCAAAAAAACTATTCAAACTTGCCTATTACTATCTAGTAACAAGGTATTGGCAGACTTTTTCAACTGTTTATCCTTACAAAAATTATAAAGATAGTTTTTATTATTTTTTGCGGGTGCATAACATCACTGATTACAAAGTTATTTATCATGCAAATACATCAAAACTTGCTTATTTTTATTTAAATAAAATAAGAGTTATTAAATAAATTTTAAAATTCTTAAAATAGCTAACTTCGTTTTATATAACTCTATTATATAAGTCGGGATAAAATAAAATTAAAAGAAAAGCTAAAATATAAAAACCAATTAAACCAAAATAAAGAAAAGTGTAAATTTTTACACAAGTTGATCTTAATCTTAAAGTATAGTCATCGTAAAACTGAATATCATCTGGCTCCTTTATTTTTGCTGGAAAGATAAGAAGAAAAATAATTAAGATTAAAGTTAAGTGTATAAAGGTCATTAAGGTTTAGGCATTAAACTTGCTTGGATAAACTTGTCTTTAAAAGTTACATTTGCAAATTTTTTAATATCATTTTTGTTGATTGATTTTACAATGTAATCAATGGAGTTGATCATTTGTAAGGGTTCATTATCTTCATAGTATCCGCTTATAGCACTCACCAACCAACGATTAGTTTCTCTATTAACCAAATAACTTGTAACTTGTGCTTTAATAGCATCGTCTAAATAGTGCTGAGGAAAATCTCCTTTTTTTATTTTCTCAATAACTTTATCTACTTCAGTAAATATTTTGTCTTTATTCTTAGGATCACAATCAAAAGTAATCATGAGGGTATATTGTTCCTCAGGTATTTTAGTAATTCCATAATCTCGAACTGAGATTGAATAGACTAAGTTTTGTTTTTCTCTTATCTCTTCATGTAGCATTCTCTTCATTAGACTCTGCGTTACATAAACTTTAAATCTATTTTTGACGTTATTTTTAAAACTATTTACATATACTTTAAAATGAGTGCTTTGATCCTCTAAATTCTCATAAACTTCATATTTTACCAGCCCACGTTCTGCTCTTACTCCATCGTCGACGTACTTTTCTTTTCGCCCTGTATTTGGAAGACTACCTAAATATTTCTCAATCAATAATTTAAATTCATCTATTTTAAAGTCGCCAACAAAAGTAAATCTAAAATCACTACCATCTTGAAACCGTTCTCTATAAAAATTTTTAACATCATCAATATTAATTTGATCAATATCTTTATCTGTTAAGTTTTTAATACGTGGATGATTTTTATAATAAGTTTCTGCAAATTTAATAGAAAACCTTCTTTTAGGATCAGCGGCTGTAAATTTTAAGGACTCTTTTAACTCTACTTTAAGTTTTTCAACTTCAATCGGATTGTAATTAATTTCCTCAAAGTGAAGATAAATAAGTTCGAATAATTCTTTTTGGTAAGCGGTGATACTTCTTCCATATAAGCCTTCTCGTTCATCTGAGAAAGAAGCTTCAATGGATATAAAATCAGGATTGTATAAATTGTTAATTTCGTTTCTAGTAAAATTTCCAAGTCCACTATCATTAATAATTCTTTGTGCATTTTGCGCAGAATATAATTTAGGCAATGGGATGTGTGAGTAACCACCTGGACTTCTGGCATTGAAATTAAATTCTTTTTCTTTATATTTATTAGGCTTTAGAAAAACTTTAACACCATTTGCAAGATGCAATTCGGTGATATCTAAATTTGGATATTTAATTTCTTTTACAATTTTAGATCCAGTGAGTTCTTTGTTAATTAAACTTTTACTGGCTAAGGCGAAGTCTGATTGTGGAATTTTTATTTTAGCAATTTCACTTTCAAAGTTTAAAAACATTTCTTTTGTTATTAGATTTTTATATTTTTCAGGACCTTTAACTAAAATTAATCGGTCATCGGGCTGGTAAAACTTTAAAAAATATTTGTTAATATCTTCAATTTGAATTGTTTTGATCACTTGTTTTGCAAGTTCAAATTCATAATCAATTCCACTCACCATTTCCTTTTCTAAAAAATGGCTCTTATATTCAGCTAAGATAGCTTGAGATTTTCTAGAATTTTTTTGATTAAGGGAGATTTCTAAATCTAATAATTTATCTTTTTTTGCAAGTTTAAGCTCATCCTCAATAAAACCATTTTGCTTAATCTTCTCAATCTCAGTTAATAAAAACTTAATTCCTTTGGTAACATCCTCATCCTTTAAGTGTGCTGACACATGATACATCTCTTCATTGTCTGATAGTTCATACGTGCCAACATTAACAGAAACTAATGGAGTATTTTGTTCGCGAAGAATTCTATTCATTCTTTTTTGAAATATATTTTCCATGAACTCACTAGTTAAATAATCTCTATAATTAACCCCTGTTTCTAAAAATAATCTTTGCTGTCGGTTTAGAATTTGAAAGATTACAGCGCCTAATTCGGAATCGGTAATGGTTGCAAATTGAGTTTCATTATATTTTGGAACTGATGCAATTGGTGGATCAATGGGCGGAAGTTTTGCTTTAATATTTGCAAAGTATTTTTTAATAATTTCCTCTGCTTTTTTCTGATCTACATCACCAATGACGAAAACTCCCATTAATTCTGGTCGATACCACTGATTATAAAAATCTTTTGCAGTTTGATATTTAAAGTTTCTAATAACTTCCATCGTTCCAATAGGATCGCGGTATAAATACTTTGAATTTTTAAAAAGGTAAGGTTTTTGTTGATCTAAAATTCTATCAACGCTTCCCAAATCTCTACGCCATTCTTCTTCAACAATCTTTCGCTCTCGCTCAAAAGCTTCATCCTCTAATGTAAGCTCACTTGCAATCTCAGATAAGATATGAACTCCGGTATCTAAGGGTTCAATAGTATTAGTTGGCACCTGCAATTTATAAATTGTTCTCGTAAATCCAGTGCTCGCATTAAAATCAGCACCGATTGAAAGACCTAAAGAATTTAAATAAGAGTCGATTTTATTTTTAGGAAAATTTTTAGTTCCATTAAATGCCATGTGCTCAAGCAAATGAGCAAGTCCTTGTTGGTCATCATTTTCATGCAATGATCCTGCTTTAATAACTAATTCTACATAAGCTTTATTTTTTGGTATTTGATTATTTTTTACATAATAAGTGACCCCGTTTTCTAATTTGCCATAAGTAATTTTATTATCCATAGGTAATATTTTATTTAAATCTATTTCTGCAGCATTAACGTTAAAGATTATCGCTACAAAAACTAAAACCTTTAAAAGCAGTTTCACTAAAGAAAGGTTATTGAGATTCGCAAACTTCATATATTTTAAATTAAACCTCAATTGTGGCTGTGAATTAAATAAATCAACCTATTGTGTTGTGTATAATAATACACTTAAAAAAATTACTTTTCTTTATATCCTTTATTAGCTTTTTCTCTAATGACAGTTTCCGAGTATTTTTTAGCTTCCTCAGGAGTTCCAAACTCCTTTATCATACTTGCAGGATTAGCGATCCCAATCCTTCCATATTGTATGGTAACTTTTTTTCCTTTAAGTTCTATTTGCCAAAACTTAAATGAATTAGCTGCCTTATCTTTAAATTCAAAATATTTTTTCATTTAATTCTAAATAAGGGTCTTTAATTTATAAAAAGACCCTTATTTTATTATTTTAGTTAATTGTTCTGCTTTTCTCATTATCAACTACCTCTCTTGGCTTAATTGAGTAATCATTATTTAAGTGCTCAAGGTAGTTTTGTTGAGCTTCTTTTGTTCCCCAATTTAATGCACGTTGATAACTTCCAATTGGCATTTTATCGAAGATCAATTCTTGACATAGATGAAATGAGAAGTTGTAAATTTTTGTACCAAAATCAACATCTTTCGATCCTTCAAAAAGATTTCTAATTTCACCTCTAATGAGCTCTTTACATTTTTCATTAAAGTCTTGATAAGCCTTATCTTCATCTTGTTGTTTTTTTGTTTCTATTTTAACCTCAGTGTTATCAACCACTTTTAACAACTTAGAGTTGCTCCTTTTAGCTTTTCTCATTTTATCTCCTTTTATAGTTGGTGGTTTTTTGCTTGAACTAACCAACAGAAAGGACAAAGACATCCAAGCAAAAAAACCATGATTTACTTAATTGACATATAATCATGTAATGTTTATATTGTCAATATACATTAAATTATTATTATATGAATTTTAATTGGTCAAGTACAAAAGAAGTTAATTTACTGTTTTCTGGAAACCTTAAAACTGAGGGATTGTTAAAGACGTTGGATGTGGATGCTTGTTGGAAAAATTATCTGTCGGCATTCGATGACTTCAGCTGCTTAAAAGGCCAAGAGACTACAAATCAACATTTATTAGAATTTAATAAAAGAGAGACGGTTGAATATAGACCGAATAGCTCAATAGTTATTGAATTTGCAAATACAGATTTTTCATTAGATGGTATCTACGAATTTGCTCAAAAATATGGACGTTTAGGATTGGGTTATAGTTTTGACTTAGCAACAACACATGTTGAATTAGCTAATGCCTGGCTTTGGGAACTCGCAAATATAAAGAATGTTCTTGGTCTTATTCTTTATAAACAAACTTTAGAAGTTGATAAATTTTCTAAGCTTTTAAAAATTAATTTACAAACCGGTCTTTGGGAGTATGAAAATAACAGATATAAAACTGCTGAGGTCAATTTTCCTGTTTATATTTTTCCAACTGGAAGTTTTGAAATAGGTAACAATAAAGAATTAATAAGATTTAAAGAAGATTTAAATAGTAATAATCTTTCACAAGTCATTGACGATATTTTATCTGTGCTATTTTTTAATTTTTACCGAGATAGAGTCAAACCTGTTATTTCAAGTAATAATAAATTTTCATCAGAAGTTAAGCCAATTAGTTTAATTGGATTTATTTGGCATGAACTATTTAAAATAATAGAAAATAATAATCTCATAAAAAATTGTAGATATTGTAAAAATTTCTTTCCAATTGGAACTGGAAGCGCAAGATCTGATAAAATTTATTGTTCAAACTCTTGCGTTGTAAATGGAACTCGAACAGAGGCTATATTTAAAAAATATGAAAAAGATTTGGAAAAAAAGGGTTACGTTGTTCGCAAAAGTAATGGGAATACAGACAAACAATTTGATTACTGGTTAATCGATAAAAAAAATAAATTATTTGGAGGATTAGATATTACTCAATCAAGTATTTCTGAATTTAGCCAAAAGTGGAATTCTCAATGCAAAATTATACAGTCTAAACTTGAAACAAACGAACTTCCTATTGCTTTTTTAATTAATAAAGAAGGAAGGAAATATTTATTTACCCAAACTTCCCCCGGTAGTTTTATGGAAGAAATACCAAAGCTATCTAGTCTCGATGAACTGATAAGTATTTCTGAGATTGATAAAAAATTTAAAATGCAGTTAGAACAGTCAAAGAAAGATTTAGATGAAACTAAAAAGAAGTTAAAAAAATTACAGGAAGATCTAGAACAATTTCAGGAGTTATCTAAACCTGAGGATTTTTTCAGAGATACATTGACTGATAAGGACCTTGAAATTCCAATCTTAGGTGAGGATCAAAAATATAAGAAAGATGTCGCTTAAATGATAAATGGACTAAAAGTTAGAAAAGGTAGTACTTACAATAAAAATGAGATTTTTAGAATTTCAAGAAGCAAATTTTCCTCCTTTTACCTACGTTGCAAGTTATGTTTTTATTTAGAGTATAAGAATGGCTTAAAGCCAATTCCAGTAATTCCTTACACTTTAAACAATGCGGTCGATCACAATTTAAAATTATCTTTTGATATTTGTAGAGAACAAAAAATTCCTCATAAAATTATGACGGATGAAGGGTTAAAAAATATCATTCCCTATCATCATAAAGATTTGGAAAAATGGAGAGAACCTCTTCGTCAAGGTATTCAATATCTTCATCCTAAAAATTTTTTACTTACCGGAGGTATAGATGATGTATGGATAGATTTGACGACTAATGAGTTAATTATTGTAGATTACAAAGCTCAAGCTAAAAGAATTGAAGATTTAAAACCAGAAAATTATTGGTCTATTCCTAGTCATGAAGATTATAAAGTTCAATTAAGTTTTTACAGATATCTTTTTGAAAAAAATGGATTTGCTGTAAAAAAAACAGCATACATAGTTCATGCTAATGCTAATAAAAATATTCCATTCGAAAACTCCCTAGATTTTTACACTAGCCTTATCCCATATGAGACGAATGATAAATTTATTGAACCTACCCTAAAAGCCTTAAAAGATTGTTTAGATAGTGATCTCTTTCCAGAACCTCATGAAAATTGTCATCAATGTGCAAATTATTTAGCAAGAAAAAAAATTTTAAAAGAACTTTCTTTAAAAATTAATAAAAGAAGTTTTTTTGTAACTATTAAACAGGCACTGAAAATTTTGGTAAGTAAAATAATAAATTTTTTTTCAAAATATAAAAAGAATATTACTTAAATGATACCAGAATTAAGACAAACCAATGATTCAAAAAAATATCATAGGCCACCGATCATAAAATTATCAAAAAAAACTAAAAGAAAATTAGCAAATATTGAGCTTTTTATTTTAGGATTATTTGAAAAAGTCTATTCATTTATAACTCTATCTTTAATTCGAAAATCAATTGATAACTTTCTTTTTATTAGAAGATTACATCTTATTAAATTTTTTGAGAAAAAAAATAAAGTTGATCGTAAAGCTGAGAAGTGGGCAAAACAAAACAAGTGGTTCGGTACCGATATGCCAATGACTTATACAGCCTTTGATATTCACAAAAAATTAGTAGATGAGGAGGGTATTAACCCTAAGTCAGATAAATATTATGAGGAATTAGATAAAAGAATTTATACTGAGTTTCCTGATAGAATTAAAAAATATTTTTCCAGTAATAATTGATAACATAATTATTTAAGAGCAATTAATAAAAATAATAAAAGATTTTTATAATTAAATGAGAAAAAGTGCTGCTAAAACATTTCATCGTAAAGGAATTGGAGAGTTTTTTATATCTACACCTGATGTAGTCAAATCTAAGGAAAATTTGGAATTTTTTTTTAAACGAGCAGAAAGCTTTGCCGATAATTTTTTTTATGGGTTTCCTGACAAACTCTTTTTTAAAAAAGAGTTGAAAAATAATAATATATATTCAACCTGGAATGTTAAGGATTCTTCAGTTTATATTGAAGAAATAAAAAAAAATAATCTTCATAAAATTATTTTTTTCGCTCACGATTTTTATCTATTTAGATATAAGGAAATTTTTTCTACAATTTTTAAAGAAACTTCATCCAAAATAAATTATCTTGGAGATTTAAATGTTACCGAAAAAAAAATAGTTATTTTTGATTTTTCAGTATTTTTAGAAAGTGAATATAAAAATAGTAAAAATTTTGAATTAAAAAAAGAAGATGAAAATAAAACATCAATTTCGATTCAAGCGGATATAAAATATAACTATGATGAAATATTTAAATTTATCGAAAATAATAAAATAGAAATATCTCTTATTTCAAGAGATAAAAAAGAAAATGGCAGTATTTATTTTATGTCTTTTCCTAAAATTAGAACTCAAAAAAGGTTAAAGTATGTTGATATTCTTGATTTAAACAAAGAATTATTAGATCAAGCCAAAGAAATTTTACATAAAAATAATATTATATTTAAAGAAAAACTTCCAATACCTCAATATATTTATGATGAAGATAGAATTTTAAATAGTTTAAAAATTTTTTATAAAGATACAGTTAGTAATAAAAATAATCTTATGAAAGACTCAGTTAATCAATTTCACGAGATTGATGTGCCCAATGGTATTTTTCAAGTTTATAAATTTTTATATGAAGTAGAAGACAATGAACCTGTGTACGGATTTTGCATAAATATTATATGAGCAAAGACTATTTCACACTACTAAAGAAAGCAGAGAAAGGCGATGTCGATGCTCAATTTTATGTAGGAGGTCATTATTATAAATTACGAGAATTTAAAAAAGCGTACAGTTGGTGGCTGCGATGATCTAAGCACAATAAAAAATTGGGACCACTTTTTAATATTGGCAACCTTTATTATAATGGCTGGGGATTAAAACAGAATATTAAAAAAGCTTTTTATTATTTTAATCTCGTAATTAAAAAAGCCCCC
>Ga0247832_1006985_pt1 | contig 12066 bp, 11 predicted proteins | sample LaCruzMarch2015__10_FD_192407 | JGI IMG/M metagenome (GOLD analysis project Ga0247832, IMG submission 192407) | Freshwater microbial communities from meromictic Lake La Cruz, Castile-La Mancha, Spain - LaCruzMarch2015_4m | ecosystem: Environmental > Aquatic > Freshwater > Lake | place: Spain...
GCTGTCTCTGCAGGTCCCTCGTTATAGTCTCGAAGCTTTTCGGCAGATATGACTGCGACCGGCTCGCAGCCGCCAGATATGGGTCCATTCGTACAATGATAGTGATCCACCCATCGGTCACACGCAGCAGGTAAAGGCCCACCGGTGCAATGTGGATCGTAACTGGGTGTCACATCTGTGTTCGCCCCGACAACATTATCGTAGCCTAGTTCGCCGCCAACACAGATCATTCGGTCATTGGTATCAGCAACATTGCAGTTGGGGGCGGTATAGATTACAGGCAGCATTAGCATGTACCAGTGCTCAGGAGTAGTAATCTTGTGTGTGAAGATGTCTCGCATTAGGCCACCTTCCATCTGTGGATATATATATTGGTTAGGACGTAAACAAAATACATTGAAAATGGATGTTCCTTGGAAGATCAAGACTTACATAATAATCAATGAACCATCTGAACGATATGAGTTGTAGGATGATGTACAAGGAATGTGAGATTCCATGCATCATATTAGTATTAGTATTCGAAAAAATGCTGAATGCAGAATAACTCACCCATACCAAAATATCTCATCCATAACTCTCAAGTCTCTCCAGGCAAGGAAGTCCTGCACACGTATCACAGCGAATTATTACGATGAGCAGAGATGCAAGGCATAAAACATCTGGTCTTGCAAAAAATAGCTCTTACCTCAAGTGGGGCTTGCGTACTATACAAGTTTTCAAGGTGAAGATTTGCTTCCTCCCAGGTCTTGGCGTCTAATGTAGGTATGCGTAAGGAAACAAATGTGGCGTTAGAATTGGAGCAGGGAACCTTTTGGAAACAATAATATTTCATGGTCATTTGTACAAACTCACAATCAATATCCCAAAGGATATCGTGATCTGAATAAGAGATGTTGTGATTTGTAAAGAGAAATTATCGTCGTTAGAATCTATCGACCCATGAAAGCAAAGTCTCATAGGAATGGAAACAAATTAAACTCACATTCTACCATCGATTTGCGAATGTTCCGTACCATCATAACAACCTGGTCAGCCGCATCATCCCAGCCCCAGATACCCTCATGATGGGGGTAGTTTGCCTTGATGAACGGATGATTCGACATTCCCAAACCCCAAAAGTCCCACTCATCCTTGGCGGCTGCATAAAGTATCTCGCATTGTCAGTGCAAAGGATTTGGATGGTTACAACACCTAGATAAACATTCTGAGATAACAATAACTTACGCCAGCCCGTTAATGCCTCCATCTGCAAGAAAATCATCCGTTTATCACCTGAGGGATAACCGGCGATAAGTGTCTTGTGAAAATCGATGTTTGCCGGGACGTCATACTCGGGAGGTGTCCAATTACATGCCCCACCGCCAAGGTTGATACTGAGTACTCTTTGTCCATCCTGAAAACTTAGAGAATGGGGGATTTTTAGGCTATGATGTTTAGCAAGACCGGATTGTCGGGCTAATCGGACAGAATGACGTTGGGAAGCGTTTGGAGGCTGCTAGGATAAAACATCAAAACATGATAAGAAATGCTGATTCACTGACATACACCGAAGTAAGACCGATATGGCAAGAGTTCAGACTCACCGATGACAACCTACCAGCGGAGATCAACACCATTGCAACCACAGCACCTGGTAGAATGGCTCTCTGGTACCGCTTGATCCTAATTTTACCCATTCTTTTCAATGAAATCTACCGGCTCCAACGCAGCCGATTCCACTAATATTGTGTCGCTCACAAATTCACGATGTGAGAGAAGGACGAGGGAGATCAGTGGATTGCTATTACTAATTACAGGTGTCTCTTGTCTCTTGTCTCTTTTCTGCGAACTCCCAGCCATGCCTCCGAAAAGACATTTTTGTACGACTCCGATATAAGGAAGACATTGTTCCCTCACTCTGAGCGGCGCGACTTGTTGCATACCCAACTCCCATCTCTCTCCCGGACTCCTTGCGCTGGGAAGGCAGTGGGATCTCGGCTTAAGTTCATCATCTTGGCAGCATCAATGTCAGCGTCTGCGATCAAAAATACACGTTGGAAACGGAGGAGTAGTGATGATGGATTTGTTCGCCATCAAGGCGTTGCTGGAAGTTCACTTGTGCCTCGCTTGAGTAAAATGAGGATCAAGTGGTCACAAAAAGCGATTCTATCTGGTTTGGTAGCATTTGTATTCTTCGCCAATGATAAGTTGACATCGGTGAGTCTATACACATGCCTCTTCAACAGTCATTTATTTCAGATTAATCAAGGATCTAAATAATGAAGCTTTCGGTGCAATGACCCCAGCTCCGAGGAGCCCGGCACTCCGGTAATTTCAAACATCATAGCCTTTACATCCCCCATTCTCTAAATCTTGAAGATGGACAAAGAGTACTCAGTGTCAACCTTGGTGGTGGTGCATGTCAGTGGAAACCTCCCGAGTATGACGTCCCGGCAAACATCGAATTTCACAAGACACTTATCGCCGGTTATCCCTCAGGTGATAAACGGATGATTTTCTTGCAGATGGAGGCATTAACGGGCTGGCGTAAGTTGCTATTATTTCTAATGCGTGTCTATTTATTGTAATGTGATTGAAGTCTTTTTCGCTAATTACACGAGATACTTTATGCAGCCGCCAAGGATGAATGGGAGTTTTCGTATCAGGGTTCGGGAATGTCGAATCATCCATTCATTAAGGCAAATTACCCCCATCATGAGGGTATCTGGGGCTGGGATGATGCGGCTGATCAGGTCGTTATGATGGTTCGGAACATTCGCAAATCGATGGTGGAATGTGAGTTTAACTTATTTCCATTCCTATTACTTATGTGGATTTGCTTTCATGGGTCGATAGGTTCTAAGTCCAGTGCCTTATCTCGACAATTTATTCATTCTGCAGATCACGATATTCTTTATGATATTGGTTGTGAGTTTGTACAATATTAACAAAAACTATCGATACAAAATTATCCTTTCTCACCCAATTATCTCGTCGACCAGTCGCCACAACATGGGCGGAAGCAAAACTTAACATTCAAAATTTGTACTCTTCGCGACCCACCATGTCTGTAAGTGCTGTTTCTTGCAAAATTTAGTTGTATTTCATCGCTGCTCATCGTAATAATTCGCTGTGATACGTGTGCAGGACTTCCTTGCCTGGAGAGACTTGAGAGTTATGGATGAGATATTTTGGTATGGGTGAGTTATTCTGCATTCAGCATTTTTTCGAATACTAATTCTAATATGATGCATGGAATCTCACATTCCTTGTACATCATCCAACAACTCTATCGTTCAGATGGTTCATTGATTATTATGTAAGTCTTGATCTTCCAAGGAACATCCATTTTCACTGTATTTTGTTTACGTCCTAACCAATATATATATCCACAGATGGAAGGTGGCCTAATGCGAGACATCTTCACACACAAGATTACTACTCCTGAGCACTGGTACATGCTAATGCTGCCTGGTACCTATACCGCCCCCAACTGCAATGTTGCCGATACCAATGACCGAATGATCTGTGTTGGCGGCGAATTAGACTACAATACTGTTGTCGGGGCGGACACAGATGTGACACCAAGTTACGATCCACATTGTACCGGTGGGCCTTTACCTGCTGCTTGTGACCGATGGGTGGATCACTATCATTGTACGAATGGACCCATATCTGGCGGCTGCGAGCCAGTCGCAGTCATATCTGGCGAAAAGCTTCGAGACTATAACGAGGGACCTGCAGAGACAGCAGCAATTGCTACTGCATTGATGAAAGATGCAGGAATGGGCCAGTACGTGATTGACCAAGAGGCATGGGACTGCATTTGGACCGAGTTGATTGTGAACAAAAGAGGTTTGAAGACTGTCTATGATCGTCCTGGCTACGGAGGCGAAGACACCTATAATTTCTCAAGTGAAATGCTTCAAGCAATGATAATCGAGCTGACTCGTTTGATTAACAAGTATGATGGTCCAGAGTGGGATACAAAAGAGACTGCCAACCGCATCGTCTCCTTACTAACTGAGCATCGAGCATTGATTCAGATGGAACTAAACGAAGTCAATTCTGGTGCACGGACGCTCACAGAAAGGGATTTTCTAGGACCCAAGGAGCGAGCAGCACGACGCCTTCAATCTGTCGGCTTAAATGCTACGGACGAAAAGCAAGACTATACAAGGTTCTTCCTTGCTGCCGAACAGAAGTTGAAAGACAAAAGAATGGCCGAGATGAAACAACGTGGATTGAAGATGCGAAGGGAGGAACGAATAAAACAGCGAGAATATCGGTTATTGGAAAAGATGATAAGGGAAACCAGATTCTAGAAGATGAATGAATGTATAGATCAAGTATACAGGTAGAATACTAATTATTACGTTAGAATACTAATTATTACGTTTTTTCACACTACTAGGATCTTGGCTACAAGGCCTACAAACATTGACGCTGATATCTGTAATGCACGTTCATCAAAGTCAAAAACACTCTTATGATGTCCTCGTATCTCACCCGGCAATGCAGCACCAACGAAGAAAAAACAGCCTGGACGTTGGAGCAGGTAGTACGAAAAATCCTCAGCACCCATTGTTACCGCGCTAGTACTAGCACGTTCTTTCCCAACAAGTTCCGTCCCCACCGATACGACATGTGCACAATGTTCGGGGTAGGCATTAACAGTGGGAGGATAACCGTACTCATACTTCATATCAATCTGTCCCCCAAAAGAGAGCGATATGCCCTCACACATGCATCTCATGCGTGTTTTAATCATCTCTTGTACTGCCGGCTTGAACGAGCGGCATGTGCCAGTAATCTCAACATGATCTGCAATTATATTATATCCATATCCACCCTTTACAGTCCCACAAGTCACAACACCAGTCTCTAGTGGGTCTAAATTACGTGATATAATAGTCTGTAATCCCTGTATCACAGACGCAGTTTCAACGATGGCATCTACAGTAGTATGTGGTGCGGCACCATGTCCACCTTTGCCACGTACATCGATGGTAAATCGATCACTTGCGGCCATGATTGGGCCCTCGGTGGCCGCAATAGTCCCAAGTGGATTATGACTCCATAGATGTATGCCATATATAACATCAACTTTGGGTCCCAATGGTCCATCGTCAAGCACACCATCATTAATCATGGCCGATGCCCCGTTATACCCCTCCTCGGCAGGTTGGAAAACCAGCTTGACAGTTCCATGGAGTAAATGTCGCCGTTCATACATGACGCGTGCTGCACCCAAAAGAGCTGCCATGTGTCCATCATGTCCACAGGCATGCATCTTTCCATCGTGTAATGATTTATAATCAATGTTTGCGGTCTCAGGAACGGGCAGGGCATCCATGTCAGCACGGAGCGCGACACACGGTCCATCATCCCCTTCACCACGACCTTCACCTCCCGCCCTCGATCCACGAATCAACCCAACCACACCGGTTTTACCCACATTCTCATATATCTCGGTAAGACCGATATTACGCAATGTTTCCACAACTTTCGCGGCCGTTTGATATTCCTCGAATGCCAATTCTGGATGTGCGTGGAACCATCGTCGCAAGTCGACCATTTCTTCGACTGCGACTGAACCAGTTGCCACACCGTCACGGATGTAGATGCGCGATGTGGCAGTACTACTGGTGGTGGCAGTGGTGCCATTTAGATGATGATCATCATCTAGTGATACTAGTTCTCCAAGGAATTCACATTGATTCGCCGTACGGATCGATTCGGACGATCCATCGAGTGTTCCGCTTTGTTTTTCCTCCATTATTTAAGGTAGCGTTGGTAATAATAATGTTGCCGTCGTCGTCGCAAGGGAATAACTTCCTCGTGTCAATTGGACTTCGTTTCTGACTTTTATGATTTTTTGGACCAGCTTCCCGCCCGTCGTCATTCCCGCCCGACGTCATCATGCGATTCCTCGTCGTCGTCGTCATTATCGTCGCCGCGTCCGATGCTGTCGTCGCCTTCGTCGCACCCACGATGGCGCGAGGGCTAGTGGCTAGACCTTCATCACCGTCATCGTCGTCTTTAGTATCATCACCAAAGACGACGACTATCCGCGCTGTGCCGACGCAACGAAATGATGAAAGAGACGACACCCCCAACAACAACAACAACAATGTCGTTACGGGATCTTCTGGGTCATCATGGATGTCCGGGATGGTTCTCGCTACCGCTCTTTGGGCGTCACCCCTAGCAATAACTGCTATCCCTCCTATCATGCACATGTCGCCGTCGGGGGAGAACAATGCAGTCGGGGCAACTACTGTCGCGTCATCAATATCATCATCAATATCATCATGGACAACCTCCTACATTTCAGCATCGGCCAAAGAAATGGCATCTGGATCAGGCACACGCGTTAATAAAGATCCGGAATCCTTACTCCGATGGGCTTTGCCCATTGACAATAAGGATGCACGTGACTTACAAAAGAGTGTTGAAGATTTGAAAATAAACATACAATCCAAGCGAAAAATTGCCGCCAGCGACGACTTGAAAAAGATTAAGGGATACCTCAAATCCAAAGAAGGCAAACTAACCGCCTCCTGTCGTGAAGCTACGGTCTGTACCGAACTAATACAAAGCATGAAAGATGAAATCGAACCACTCGAGGGCATGTTAAAGGCCTCCGCGGACTCACAAACCGGGAGCGATCAAGAACGCGATGCATTAGATAAGAGCTATACAACACAAGACCGCATCCAATCCAAATTATCCATATTGCAAGAACAAATGATCCCACGGGGGTACGTCACGCCGGTCCCGGAATTATATGCCGATTTGCCACAATTGAAGGGACGTGCGACCGTCGAGATGATACTGAAACGACCGGGAGGCGAACAGTTTAATATCGAGGGACGATTGTTTACCGACGCCAAGATGAAAATGATTATTGATGGTTATACTGGTACGTAACGAACTAAATATATATATGTATCACTTGTTGCTGCTTTGCTTAATTATGATAATCCACACATTTACACCAAACTATTCTTACATATCCAAACAATCATTGGTTTTACTTTATTTTACTTTATTATAAAGCACCCGTGACGGGCGGGAACTTCATCGAACTAGTAAAGAAGGGATTCTACGACAATATGGACATTCAACGTTCGGACGGATTCGTCGTACAGACGGGCGATCCCAAGGGCGAGGCGGATGGCTACGTCGCGCCCCCGTCGAAGAGTGTGGGGTCTGGGAAGCACGGCGAACGTCTCATCCCGCTTGAAATATTTGCCAAGGGCGACAAGGGTCCATTTTATGAAAGTGGAATCGAAGATGAAGGACGAGGGGGAGAGGCTACGGTATTACCATTCTCGAGTTATGGTGCACTTGGGTGGGCACGAGAGGAGTATGATGCCAATTCGGGCAGTAGTCAATTCTTTTGGTTATTGTTCGATTCTGACTTGACTCCCGCTGGTAAGAATGTGCTGGATGGACGATACCCATGTTTTGGATATGTCGTTGAGGGTGCAGACTTCTTACGTGATATTAAAGAGGGTGATGTTATTGTATCGGCCAAGGTTACATCGGGGATAGAGAATTTAGTATTACCTAGCTAAAGCTCTAAACTCCAAGGCTCAAAATAGTATGACGTAACTCGGATATTCAACTGAGTTTGCACATATAAATACTTTTAATAAGATTAAAGGTTTGTCTCTTCTTTTGGGGGAACTTTGTTACAATTCAATCTCAGCTAAACTAATTCATTATCTTCGTCACTTACTTGTAGGCTTCTTCGTCGATGGCTTCATTGTTGATGGCTTACTCGTGGGAATCTTTGTAGTTGGCTTACTTGTGGGATTCTTTGTAGTTGGCTTCATTCGAGGATTCATCGTTGTTGGACTCTTCGATTTTGGAGGCTTCACAATGACTGAAGGATCTAGAACACACTCCCCAACCATTGAAGAGTTCCCAGAGAATGGACACCACAAATTATTCGTAGCAATCCTGAAATAAATAGAGAGGAGCAAGGTAAGTATTAAAAGAATCCATTACTCAAGAAATAACTATGTGGAATTGAACCCTACCTTGAACGATTACAAGACTCTGCATAAATTTGCTCATTAAGCAGTGGATGATGGTGATTACTCATGCATTGACTTCCTTTGGCGGGGAATGGTTTAATTTCCATCGCATATCCAACACCAGCCCGTTGACCAAAGAACTGCTGCTCTTTAATTGTGCTGTCGCATGGTTTGAGGAATATCTGAGTGTAGTTTGTAGTGAAGTTTGCACCACCAGTCATCTTTGTCAAGCAAAGATTCGTTCCTTGCGCTTGGATTTGATCTCCATCGAAATCATCCGTCGCCATGTTGAAAGGCACCGCAGAGCCATTCTTCAATTTCACAAATTCCGCCACGTTGGGGGGCACCAATGAGGTAGGTTTGCAATCTACAAATGCAAGCATCATGTCTACCATGCAGTTCGATGATTGTATACAATTCTTTCTACCTCCATACTGCCCGGTGGGATTGCAAGTAGCACAAGCAGCACAAAACCACTCTTCAGTATTAACTTCTTGCCACCAGTAGTTAGACTGCCAATGTAACCGCAAGCGAAATGAATCCGATGAGGTATTCGTTATATTTGTCATTCTCGTCATATTCGTCATAATCGTAGTATTCGTCATGTCCGTCATATTCGTCGTATTAGTTATATTCGTCATATTCGTCATATTGAGACTTGTTGGAACATTGGACCTCGTTTCGTCACCTGTCATTTCAACAATACCAACAAGTCCAGCCTGAGTACCACTTGGTTCTGAACTGGCGCAGTTCCATTGACCATCGCTTACACATTTAGGGATGATATATATTCCTAGCGCAACACTAGCAGAAACGATGGTGCCTCCGCCTATAAGTACTGTGACGACGGTCGATGTTGGATAAGTCCAGCGCTCTTTGTGTCGACGTATCATTTGTATTATTATTTGCGCTATATGATCGGGTTCGACACGTGGCTGGATCCTCACCGCACGATCGTATCGTACCAAATCTTCCGCAAATTAACATGAATCGGTGAGAAGCGTCGCAAACCATGCGGGTTCGACCAAAACAAACGATTTCGATTCCAATGCTTCAGTTTGAGCTCACTCAGAGACGTCGCATTTTTTGCAGAAAAAAAATTCCGTCTCCGTTCATGCTGGGGCATATGGGGACACTCGACGCGAATATCGCAGGCAAGTAGGTGATGACGAAGATTATAATTATTACAGAATAATAATGACACCACCAAGGCGGGAGCAGCAACAACAGGGAGGAGGTGGATGGGTGATCATTGATGATAATGCACGCTCCCCACCTCTCATCCGTCGTAGTGGAGGCGTCGTAGCCATACTTTTACCACTTGTAATTTCTGCATTTTGCTTTGTTGGTCTTGGTCTATTCTGGAATGCATCCATGCTTTCGTCGAATTCGTCTTATGCGCAGATGCAACAACAGGGCTTTGAATCGCCTTCGTTAAGAATAAGAACAACAATGAATGTTAATGCAACAACCGACGGTGCCGAAATCCTTCTAGATAGATATGAGAAACGGATTGCCGAGTTAGAGAATGCATTGCTAGTATATCAAAGTAACAGCAATTCTAACCTTAACGTACAAGCAGTGTTGCAACTGAACGAAGCGAATGATACGATGTCTTCTACTACAGCTACAACTACCAAGCATCGCACAAACAAGCATCGCATAAACAAGATTGATAAACGGCATGTTCATGTTACATGGGATGATTCTATCAAGCCTAGTATACTATTCTATCAAAAATTAATGAACTTGACTGCACAACAAGAGGCCGAATATGATGATGACGACGATGAAGAGGATGAAGACAATATTCAATCTTCGCATCAAGATGACAAAGAATGTATAACCCCTCCAATATTAGGAGCACGTACCTCCCATCCAAATTGCAATACAGTACATGAATTATCTTTCACAATCGATGCACTACTAAATGGTAATTTACATTACCTTATTTCGGGTGGGTCCAATGATGTCTTTCGTGTCAATAATTATGATGGGAATGATGATGATCTAGCACTGAAAGTCTTCTCACCAGGGAAACGACACAAGTTTTCAATTCCAAATTCGTTCGATTACAGTCCTAAACATTATGAAATTGTGGATCAAGATGCATTCGTTATGGATCAATTAACAAGCTCGGTCTATGTCCAGTCAATACATGTACATTGTGGCTTTGCGATTGCTGTCCCATTTGCATCTGGGGGGACATTAACGGGTATGTTAGAAAAGAAGGCGTCAAAGTATAATATGACATCTATTAAACGATTACAAATTGCAATGGAGGTTGCACATGGCTTGGCAGATGTACATGACCTTGGTTTGGTCCATGGTGACTTGACAGTCAATCAATACTTTGTGGGGAATGATGCGGGAGTATTGCAGCTTGCTGATTTTAATCGTGCTGTATTCCCAAAAGTCAATGTCACAACAATAGATAACTTGACGAGGAATCAAATAACACCAACATCGTGTAAGTTTTACTTACCAAGTTTGGGCAATCCACGTAGTCCAGAGGAATACAAGGATGAAACACAATTAACAAATGCCGTGGATGTTTGGGCCTTGGGGTCAATACTATACCGATTACTTACTGGTAATACAGTATGGAGTCGTAATGATTATACCAAAGAGGAAGTTCAGGAACGTGTGGTAAAGGGTGTACTACCTAGAATAAGTAATTCAATATTGAATAGTACTGATCCTGTGGATAAAGTTATGGTAGAGGCGTTAGATATGTGCTATACGTACGATCCTAGTGAAAGACCATCGGCGAGAGACATTTCGGTCTATCTTACAACTGCATGGAGGAAGTACGAGTTAGGGTTAGGCGGCAAGCAATCGTAAATTCAAGGGAATAACAAAAATAACCTTGGTAATTTCTATTCACAAATTAGGTATTTCGTGGATACTGAAAAATATTGAAGTGATTAAAAATGACAGGTGAAAAAAATGACCGAGAAAATGAGAGGCAGGACTCAATGAAGTACAATACAAAATCCCAGGACACCGAGAGGAATAGCCATGATTCGGGCATCCATGGACATGAAAGACCGTCGTCGCCCCTCTGCAACTATCATGACGATTGTAGGTGGATTGTACGGAATTGGCGAAGTGAACGGGGTGCGATCGCAATCATTGCGTCGTTTGAGTACCGAATCATCAACTTCAACTTCTCCCTCCCACTCATCGGCTTTCACGGCGAGTCCATCCGCACACCCATTTATCACAGCTCCCACGATGTCTCCCACAGCTGTCATGGAAACTCCAACGACATCACCCACAACAAACTCGACGGGATCGGAATCATTTCGACTGCGATTACATTGGCAACCTGGCTATCGTTGGCAAGAGAGTGACGAGGAATCATGGTTCTGTGCTGCATGCGCTGTTTGCAATCCCAAAGAGTTGTTTGGCGGTAGAAAGAATTGTGCACTACAATTGGAATGCAAAGAGGATCATAATCTTGCTATTTGGGGCTGCGATCCAAGCAAACCATTACATCGAAATGTAACAGAATTTGTCAAATTGAAGAATGGCTCTGCGGAGCCTTTCAACATGGCGGCGGATGGCTTTAACGGAGATCAAATCCAAGCGCAAGGAACGAATCTTTGCTTGACAAAGAAGACTGGTGGTGCAAGTTTAGGATTTACATCTATGAAACTAAAGCCATGCAATAGCACAATCAAAGAGCAGCAGTTCTTTGGTCAACGGGGTGGTGTTGGACAAGCGATGGAAATTCAGCCGTTCCCCGCCGACGGACGTCAATGCATGAGTAATCACCATCATCCACTTCCTGAGGAGCAAATATATGCAGAGTCATGTGATCGCTCTCGCTTTGCTACGAATAATATGTGGTGTCCATTCTCAAGTGTAGCAGACACCGTAGGACCACCATGCGTTCCAACGAAAGTAAGCGCCAAGCCAACATCTACTGCTCCGACAATTGCACTAACTCAGAAGCCGACTACAACTCCCACGACATCCAAGCCGACAAAGAAGCCGACGTCCAAACGGCCATCGTCCAAAAAGCCAGTCA
>Ga0247832_1006989_pt1 | contig 12059 bp, 9 predicted proteins | sample LaCruzMarch2015__10_FD_192407 | JGI IMG/M metagenome (GOLD analysis project Ga0247832, IMG submission 192407) | Freshwater microbial communities from meromictic Lake La Cruz, Castile-La Mancha, Spain - LaCruzMarch2015_4m | ecosystem: Environmental > Aquatic > Freshwater > Lake | place: Spain...
GGGCATCGAGTGACGGCCAACGGTGCACGTCGCACTTGTCCCAATAATCCATCCCCGCCCGCCGCAGGGCCGCGCCGTCAAGGTCGAAGCCGAGCGGCTCGACCAAGTGCAGCCGTGCGCCGGCCGCAAGACAGGTACGCGCAATGTTGCCCGTATTCTGCGGGATTTCAGGCTCGACCAGAACGACGTTGAGCATGCGCGGTCAGACCCCGCGTTCGTTGATGATCAGCGATTTGATTTCGGTCATGTCCTCCATGGCGTAAGGCACGCCCTCGCGACCGAACCCACTGTCTTTGACCCCGCCGTAGGGCATGTTCTCAGTGCGGAAGGTCGGGACCTGGTTGATCAGGACGCCACCGACCTCGAGTGCATCGTATGCTTGGTAAACTTTCGCCAAATCCCCGGTGAAGACGCCCGCTTGCAGCCCGAATTTCGAATCGTTCACCGCAGCGAGGCCGTCGGCGAAGGTCTGGTAGGATTCCAGCACCACGACCGGAGCAAACGCCTCCTCGCAGGCGATGGCCGTATCGCGTGGCACGCTCTCCAGAACAACGGGATGTAGTATCTGGCCGTCGACTTTGAGCGGGGTAAGCAACTTGGCCCCGCGTAATACGGCGTCTTTGATCCAAGCAACAACATTGTCCAGCGCCGCTTTGGTGATCATCGGACCGACCAGTGTCTTGGTGTCACACGGGTCCCCGGCCACGGCCTTCTCACGCACTTGGGCAAGGAACGCTTCTCTGAATTCCCCGTAAATCGATTCGTGCACGAAGATCCTTTGCACACTGATGCACGACTGCCCCGCATAAGCGAAGGCGCCGACTGCCATTTTTGCGGCGTGCCGGCGCCAATCGGAATCGGGCTCGACCACGCAGGCGGCATTGCCGCCGAGTTCGAGGGTGATTTTTTGCTTCACCGCTTCGGACTTGAGCTTCCACCCGACTTCGACCCCGCCGGTGAAGGAAAGCATCTTGACCCGGGGATCACGCAGCAAGGGGCCGACGTGCTGGTGGCCGAAGGGCAGGAATGAGACCTGCCCTGCCGGTGCCTCGCATTCCGCGAGGACCTCCCCGAGGAGCAGGGCGCACAGCGGCGTCTTCATAGCCGGCTTGAGAATCATGGTATTTCCCGTCGCGAGGCACGGGGCGACTTTGTGGGCCACGAGGTTGAGCGGGAAATTGAATGGTGTGATGCCGAGAATGACACCGAGAGGGAAGCGTCGCGCCAGGCCAGAATGTCCCGCCCCGGCGGGTGTCGCTCCCATTTCGATGGGATGGCCGTTCGGCCTCAGTGCCTCCGCCGCCGCCAATTCGAAAGTCGATTGCGCCCGCTGCACTTCGATTCTGGCCAGCGACACGGGTTTGCCGGCTTCAGCGATGAGCAACTCGACGAATTCGTCGGCCCGCTGGCCGATGGCGTCCGCGATCCGGCGGAGCAAACGCGACCGTTCGACAGGCTCGGTCTGACGCGCTTCCTCGAAGGTGCACGCGGCCAAGTCCAGCGCTTCGCCGATTTCTTTCGCCCCGGCCATGCAGACTTCGGCGACCAATGCACTGTCGTAAGGATTGTGCACCGCCGCCGTTTCCTCCGTGCGAACGGAGTGGTCGCCGAGAAGAAAAGGGCGGGGTTTCATATCCGCTCAGTCTCGCGCTTTTCGACAAAAATAGGGAGGCCTTCGTGGCTGAAGTGGGTCATCAATTCATCCGGTTGCAGCGCTTCCGGCATCATCACCCCGCGTTCCTTGATCTTGCCCTCGATGAGCAGGCGCGCGGTCAGCGCGGGCGGTATGCCGGTCTGCACGAGGGTGAGCGAGTAGCCGTATTTTTCGTAGCAGTCACGGTGGTTGTCCATCGTGTAGATGAAATATTCGACGCGCCGCCGACCGAGCGTCCCCCGCACTTCGGTGCCGACGCACGAATAGCCGTCGACGGTCGGACCCAACTGCGCCGGTTTGGGCAAGGCATGGGTGGCCACCCGCACGGGTGAGACCTCGACACCGTCAACCTTCACTTTTTTCCACGTGTCAAGATCGAGCAAGGCGAGGGACTTTGAAAGGTGTACGACCTTGTCGCTCACGCTGTATTTGAAGACCGAGTAGCGCACGCCTTTCTGCACAAACGGTGGATAGATTCCCAAGCTCACCCCTTCCTCGTGTGCTACTGCATAGGTCGGTTGCAGGCCGATCGGTTCGGGAAACCGGATCCACTCGAATTCCGATTCGAGGGGTTTCCCCGCCGTTACCTTGCCGTTTTTGACAAAGTAAGGCACCGCGCCGAGTTCCTCGAAAAAGGTCTCGGGGGAAAAAAGGACGGCGAAACGGTAGCCTTTGACCTCCGCGTTGTCCGCATCGAGCACCCGGATACTTGTTGCCGTGTCGAGGCGGTCCATCGCCCAGCGCGCGAAGATGTTCACCGCACCCGGATCCATGCCCATGCAGAGGATGCCTGCGAGTTTCTTTTCCTCGAAGATTTCGTTGAAGGCTTCGATCTCGGTGTCGAAAGAATTCTTCGACGTGCGACGCGCCCCGGGAGGGGCGTAGATGTCGGCTGCCATGTCGAGGTAATGCGAGCCGGCCTCGGCGCAGGCGGTGAGGACCGAATGGTTGGTCGCGCAGACCGCCGCGTTACAGGTCACCTTGACTTTGTGCTCTTTGATCAGAGCCGTCGTCCCCTTCACGTCCATGGCGTCAGCTTTGACCACGACGAAGCGGTTGTTTGGGATGCGTTTGGAAAGCTGCTCGGCGAAGACGGTGTCGCGGTCGGCGCAAATGATCCGGTCGATGCAGTCGTATTCGTGCAGTTTCTGGGCGATGACGGATCCTACCCCGCCCATTCCGATCACCATTGCGTTGGCCATAGTATGTGTCGCCGCAACGTCCGGTTTTCAGCGCCGCCGGCTGGCTTTAAGTTACCGGCACCACCTCAGGCGGCAAGGTGAATCGCCCCGCAAAGCCCTTATTTGCTTGATTCGCGGGTGTTTAAGGCACCCAAAACCGCAATGCCTCCCAGTGTCCAAAGCGGGTCAATCATGACTTTTCGCGCGATCAGTTTGGCCACCGCGCGGGAATCCCCGCCGGTGAAGACAACGCGCCTTTGGCCCGCACCGAGTTTTTCCAACAAATGTTCGACCAAACCGGCATAACCCCCGCAGATGCCGGCGCGCAGGGCGTCCTTCGTGTTTTTGCCGATCAACGTACGCGGCGACTTGGTGTCGATGACCGGGAGCTGTATCCCCCTCTCGGATAGAGCATGCACCAAGGTGGGCAAACCTGGAGCAATGGCGCCGCCGATGAACCATCCGCGTTCGTCGAGCACGTCAAAAGTCGCCGCCGTGCCAAAATCGGCCACAATCACGTTTTTGCCAAATCGCCGCGCTGCCTCGGCCATATTGGCCAGGCGATCGGCCCCGACCGTGCGCCGATCGACATCCGTCCGGAAGTTGAGGGCCGACGAAGTTTGGATCAACGAAACGGCCGGGCAGCTTGTGCCGAGGATGGTGGTGAGGCGGGGCACCACGCTCGAGGCCACTCCGCTGCGGGCGCGAGCTTGGCGACAGATTGTGCGCACCCGGGTCACGGTGAGTTTTTCGGTGGCAACCAGGCCGACGCTCTGCAGCTTCGCTCCGGGCCGTGTCACCACGGCGAATTTCACCGTGGAATTGCCGGCATCGATAACCAACCTCGGGTAGTTTTGTTTGGCAGCCACGCCTTCCTTTTAGCGCGCCGATCGGCGGGGTGACACCGCTTTCTTGATTAAAGCCTTGAGGGAGATTCAAGCCCCCCATCCAGCCTCCGCGGGGCGCCGCGTAAAGTTCAGTTGCTCCCCGGCGTCTGCAACTGCTGGAGAAGTTGCAACGCCTCGTCGCGTCCGGCCGGATTGCCGATTTCCTCTTCCATCACCGCGAGATTGCGCGCGGACCCCGGTGTGGGCCGAAGCATGACCGACCGCCGCATGAGGGCAACCGCTCCAGGCCGCCGTCCGAGTTTCCATTCCATGACGGCAAGATCGTTGTAGGCCTCGGCACTGTCGGGCCGCTGGGCAATGACTTCCTGCATGCGTTCCGCGGCCTCCGCGGTGCGTCCGCGATCGTCCAGGGCCGATGCGTAATTGTGCATCGCTTTCCAGCTCTGCGGGTTCACTTCCAGCGTGGCGGCAAAGAGTTTCACATCTTCCGACCAAAGTGGCAGTCGTTGCACCGTGCAGAAGAGGAGTGCCGTAACCGTGAGCACGGCCAGCACGGTAGCCGGGAGCACCGGAGAGCGAGCCACGATCAGGGACAGAGCCAAAGCCGGTCCGATGAGGGCGAGGTAGGCGTAGCGGTCGGCCACCGTGCTCACCACTTGGAAATTGAACGGCACCAACCCCAAGGTCGGGAGCAGTGCGGCGGCGAAAACAAGGAGGGGCACAAGGTAGATGCGCAGCCGCTTCACGGCGCCGAGCAGCACGGCAAGCGCCACCGGACCCAGCCATACCCACCAAAGCCAACCTGCCGCGAGCACAAGGTCGGGGGAGCGTCCGTAGTCGGCAGCCAGGCCGGATGGCCACAAAGTTTTGGCCAGGTAAAAAGCCAAGGCGTCACCAGCGACCAGCGGGCGCGTCCAGACAGGCACGAGGCCGACGGCGAGCTCTGCCGCCCATTGCGCGCTGCTGGTCAGGACAACCCACAGCATGCCAATGACCAGCCATGGTCCGAGGGAAAAAGCGATTTGCCGTCCCGACCAGCGGAACGGCATGACGGCCAGCACGCCGGCGACGAGCGGGAGAGCAACGCCGGCGGGCTTCGCCGCCAAGGAAGCGAGAAAGAGCAGGGTGGCCGCGGTCCAGCGCGGCGGGCCCGGACGTTCTCCCCCGAAGAGCACAACGAGAGAAGCCAGTCCGAGGCATCCGCCGAGCACATCGCGCAGCCCGGAGATCCAGGCCACGGGTTCGACTTGGAGGGGATGTAGGGCGAAAAACAAGGCGCCAAGAGCGGAGGCCAAATCCAGCCGTTGCCCCGGAGCACCAACGCAGAATTTCCCCGTCACTCGCCGCAGAAGGAGGAAAGCGAGCAGGGCGGAAATTGTGTGCCCGAGCACGTTGGCCCCATGGAACCAAGCAGCATTGAGCGCGCCGGAAGAGACCGGTAAACCGTCCGTCCAGCGCGACAAAGCCGCCAGGCCGGCCCAAGTGGAATAAGTGAGCGGAATGTAAAGTTGCTGCCATGGCCCAGACCAAAAGGCCCCGATGCTGCGCCAGGAAAGCTCGGTAATGTGCGGATTGGCGTGCACGTGGATGTCATCATCCCAAAAGGGGAAAAACGGAAACCGGACGGACGGCAGGAAGACAACTGCCGTGACCACGGCGACCAAAAGGCCCCAAGTCCACCACGGCCTGATTTTTCCCACCTCACTCATCCGGTCCTTTCTGGCAGCAAAAGGAGGTAAAATCCATCCTTACAAAGGCTTTGCCACTGCGGCCGAAGCGAGTAGCCCGTGTGCCATCCCGGCCGGTGCGGGACGAGGGATCGTTGCACCGATCCGCTTTTCCGAGGATGGATGGAGGCGAAAATTTCGCTCGTTTTGCCGGGATGGCTGCGCGATATAGCCTTTCTTTATGAACACTTCCCGATTCTTTCCGTTCGTCGCCTTGTTGCTCGCGTCCGGCCTGCTCACCGGTTGCGGCTACAATCGTCTCGTCAGCCTCAAGCAGCAGACCGACAGCAGTTGGGCGGACGTGGAAAATGTTTACCAGCGCCGGGCGGATCTCGTGCCGAATCTGGTCAAAACGGTCGAAGGCGCGGCCAACTTCGAAAAGGAAACGCTAACGCAGGTCATCCAAGCGCGTCAGCAAGTGAACAACATCAAGGTGGATCCGAATTCCCCGCCGGCTACGTCGGAAGCCATGGCGGCATTCCAGCAGACGCAGGACCAACTCTCGTCGGCTCTCTCGCGCTTGCTGGTCACGGTGGAACGTTATCCGGACATCAAAGCCAACGCGAATTTCCGCGATTTGCAGGCGCAACTCGAGGGGACGGAGAACCGCATCACGGTGGAGCGGCGCAAGTTCAACCAATCCGTGCAGCAATACAACACGGCGACCAAGCAGTTCCCCACGGTCATCTATGCAGGGTTTCTCGGGTTCAAGGAACGTCCGTATTTCGCGGCGCGGGCCGGAGCGGATCAGGCGCCGGAGGTGAACTTCAATTTCGGCGGATCTGGGGCGCCGCCGTCTTGAGGGATCAAAGCGGGGACAAAGGCGGGTCGCGTCCCGACTATTCCCACTCGATGCCGGCGGGGGGTTTGGTTGAGACGTCGTAGAGGACGCGGTTGATGCCGGGGACGCGGTTGAGGATGTCCTTGGAAACACGGGCCAGCACCTCCGCCGGCAGCGGGACCCAGTCGGCGGTCATGGCGTCAACACTGGTCACGGCACGGAGGCTGACCGCTTCCTCGTAGGTGCGTTCGTCGCCCTTGACTCCGACGGTGCGGACGGGCAGGAGTGCGGTACCGGCCTGCCAAACTTTGTCATACCACCCGCTGCGTTTCAGCTCACCGATGAAAATGGCATCCGCCGCGCGGCAGACCTCGAGGCGTGCGGGGGTGATTTCTCCGATGACGCGGACGGCCAGCCCGGGGCCGGGAAAGGGGTGGCGGTGGAGCATGTCGTGCGGAATGTTGAGGGCGGCGCCGAGTTCGCGGACTTCATCCTTGAAGAGTTCGGCCAAGGGTTCGAGGAGGCGTCCTTCGGCCTGCAACTCGAGGATGCGGTCGACGCGGTTGTGATGCGTTTTGATCCGCGAGGCTTTGGATCCGCTGGTCGCACTTTCGATCACATCGGGATAAAGCGTGCCCTGGGCGAGGAGCTCAATCTGCCCGGCATGGCTGAAAAAGACGTCGATGAATTCGTCGCCGATACGGCGGCGTTTTTCTTCCGGATCGGTGATGCCGGCCAGGCGCCCGAGGAATCGGTCGGTCGCATCAACCCGGTCGATGCCGATACCGAGCCGCTGGAATTGCGCGACGACCTCGTTGCCCTCGTCGCGGCGGAGGAGCCCGTTGTCGACAAAGATGGGATGCATGTCGGCGCCGGCCTCCTTGAGGAGCATGGCGAGCACGGTGGAATCGACGCCTCCGGAAACCGCGCAGACCACTCTGCGTCCGGCGATCTGTTCGCGTGTCTCGGCGATGAGCTGTTCTTTGAAGCGGTCCATGGTGAAAGCGGGCGCTTCACCGCAGAGGTCGAGAAAGTTGCGGAGGATTTCCGTGCCGTATTCGGTGTGGCTGACTTCGGGGTGGAATTGGATGCCGAAGAAGCGCTCATTCCAGCGTACGGCCACCGGGGTCCCGCGCGGGTTGACCGCGAGCACTTCGCAGGCGGCCGGCAACTCGGAGACGCTGTCCGAATGGCTCATCCAGATGGTGCTCTGCGCGGGGAGATTCTTGAGCAAGGCATCCGGGCGTTGCACGTCCATGGTGACCGGCCCGTATTCCCGGTCGCCGCAGTGTGCCACCGTACCGCCGAATTTGCGGTTTAGCAGTTGCATGCCGTAACAGACGCCGAGCACGGGGCAGCCGAGTGACTGCAGGCGGTCGAAGTCAATATCGGGGGCTCCGGGATCGTTGACCCTGGCCGGTCCGCCGGAAAGGACAACGGCCGCTGGGCGGTCGAGGTCATCCCAATGTCCCGGCAGGTAAAGCTTGGCGAAGTAACCGAGCCCGCGCAGGCGGCGGACGATGAGTTGGGAGTATTGCGAGCCGTAGTCGATGACGGCGATTTGCGTGCGCATGGAAATCAGGACGAGTGATAGTTGACCGGCTCTTCGGTGATGGTGACGTCGTGCGGATGACTTTCCCGCAAACCGGCGGCGGTGACCTGCATGAAGGTGGCTTTGGCGCGCAATTCTTCGAGGTTCGAAGCGCCCACGTAGCCCATGCCGGCGCGGAGTCCCCCCATGAGATGGAAGACGAGTTCGCCGAGCGTTCCGCGGTAGGGGATGCGGGCCTCGACGCCTTCGGGCACGAATTTGGCGGCACCCTCTTGTCCGTAGCGGTCACGGGAGCCTTTAGCCAAAGCCCCGGCCGATCCCATGCCGCGGTATTCTTTGAAGGTACGGCCCTGCCAGCGGGCGAGTTTGCCGGGACTTTCCTCGGTGCCGGCAAGGAGGGAGCCGAGCATGACCGCGTCTGCTCCGGCCGCAAGGGCTTTGACGATATCACCCGAGTAGCGTATGCCGCCGTCGGCGATGAGCGGGATGCCGCGTTCGCGGCAGACGCGGGAGACCGTGCGGATGGCGGAGAATTGCGGTGTGCCGACGCCCGCGATGACCCGCGTGGTGCAGATCGAGCCGGGGCCGACGCCGACTTTGATCGCGGCGGCACCGGCGGCAATGAGATCCGCTGCTCCCTCCGCGGTGACCACATTGCCGGCGATAACAGGAACGCCGGGCCAGCGACCGGCGCACTTCTCAAGCTGTGCGAGCATGGATTCGGTGTGGCCGGTCGCGGCGTCGATCGCGATAACGTCACAGCCGGCCTCGACCAGAGCATCACCGGCCTCGAGCGCGCGCGGTCCCACGCCGATGGCGGCTCCGACACGGAGGCGTCCTTCGGCATCCTTGCTGGCTTGTCCATGCTGCATGGTTTTGACGATATCCGAAGCAGTCATCAGGCCGACGAGGCGACCGTCCGTGTCGAGGAGCGGCAGTTTTTCGATACGGTTGCGGTGGAGGATGGTTTTGGCTTCCGCTTGGGTGCAGCCGGGGGAGGCGGTGACCAGGCGTTCGCGCGGGGTCATGACATCGCGCACCAGAATGTTTTCGTCCTCCTCGACCCAGATGTCGCGGCGGGTCACCACGCCGAGCACGAGATTCTGCCCATCGACCACGGGAAAACCTTCGATGCCGGTCTCGCGCATGCGTCGGCGGAGTTGGCCGAGGGTGGTCTCGGGGGGGACGGTTTCGGGATGGGTGATGACGATGTTCTCGGCGCGTTTGACCCGGCGGACCATGGCGACCTGTTTTTCCAGCGGGCAGTTGCGGTGGATGATGCCGAGGCCACCTTCGCGGGCGAGGGCCATGGCCAGGCGCTCTTCGGAGACGGTGTCCATGGCGGCGGAGACCACGGGGATAGCGAGGCGGATGTCACGGGTCAGATGGGTGGCCAGTCCGGCCTGTGCGGGCAGCACGCCGCTGCGTCCCGGCACGATGGTGACGTCGTCGAAGCTCAGGCCGATGGGAAGTTGTTCATTCATTGATCATGGTCCGGAAAGCGTCCGGCAGCGCGGTTGATGGTGCGACGAAATTCATCGGCTGCCCGCGCGATGTGCGCGGGGCCGTCCGCCGGGTAAAGAATGGAGCGCGAGGCGTTGACCAACCATGGCGCTTGTCGCGTGCCGAGTCCGGCCAAGGCAGCCGCATCACCGCCTTGCGCCCCGAGTCCGGGAACAAGCAGTGGAATATCGGGTAATGCGGCGAAGTCGGCCGCATTCTGGTGGGTGAGCCCCATCACGGCACCGAGGGTGGCCGGGCCGAGCGAGGTTTCTCCGCATAGATCGACGAAGACGCGCCAGAGAGGACGGTCGCCGAGGTCCCGGGCGAGGAAGTCGGATGATCCCGGGTTGGAGGTGAGCCCGAGCAGATAGGCTCCCTTGGTTTCGTCGGCGAGGAACGGGCGCAGCGAGTCGCGTCCGAGCAGGGCATTGAGGGTGACCGCGTCGGCGCGCATGACTTCAAAGTAGGCGCGGGCATACATGGCCTGCGTGTCGGGAATATCGGAGCGCTTGGCGTCGAGAATGACCGGAATCCCCGAGGGAACCATGTCGCGCAGACCTTCGACCAAGCGGTAGCCGTCCGAGCCCATGGCTTCGAAGAAAGCGATGTTGGGTTTGTAGGCGGCGGCATAGGCCGCGGTCTCGCCGATGACGCGCCGAAGGAAGTCGGCGACCGAACCGTCAATTTTTCCCGGCAGCGGATCCAGCCCGACGCAAAGATGCGAGCGGCGTGTCTCGATGGATTGCCCCAGCAGTTGGCGATAAGTCATGGCTGTTTCCTCCCGAGTAAAAGTTCGGCGCCGAGTACCACCTGCACCACGGCTCCCGGAAGGGTTTGGCCGAGGAAGGGTGTATTGCGGCTTTTTGACTCCATGGTATCGGCCGAAAAGTGGGTGGACGCCTCCGGGTCGAACAGGATGAAATCGGCGGGCAGACCTTCCCGGAAATCCGCAACCTCGAGGCCGAGGATGCGGCGGGGTTCGCGGGAGAAGGCGCGGACGAGAATGTCCCACGGCAGCTTGCCGGTCCGGACCAACCGGCTGAAGAGCGAGGGGAGGGCGGTTTCCAATCCGGTGATACCGAACGGGGCGGAAGCAAAATCGAGATTTTTCTCGAACTCGGTGTGCGGGGCGTGGTCGGTGGCGAGGACGTCGATCGATCCGTCGAGCAACCCTTCGAGAAGTGCCGCGTTGTCTTCCACGGTGCGGAGCGGTGGGTTCATCTTGAAATTGGTGTCATAGTCCGTGATGTCATCCTCGCTGAGCAGGAGGTGATGAGGGCTGACTTCGCAGGTCACGCGAACGCCGTCCGCTTTGGCCCGCCGGATGATGTCGAGCCCGCGTGCGGTCGAGACATGCTGGATATGGATGCGTCCGCCCGCCAGGCGGGCCAGTTGCAGGTCGCGGGCGATGCTGATTTCCTCGCTGCAAGCGGGGATGCCGGGCAGACCGAGCCGGTAGGAACGGGCACCCTCGTTCATCGCGCCGCCGCGGCTCAGTTCGGGAACTTCGCAATGGCAGGCCACGAGCAGGTCGAAGTGGCGGGCGTATTCGAGGGCGCGGCGGAAAAGGTAGGCGTCGGCCACCGGGTCGCCGTCATCGGTGATCATGACGGCCCCCTGTTGTTGCATGTCGGCGATGTCGGCCAGTTGCTGGCCGGCGCGGCCCTTGGTGATACAGCCGGAGGTCCAGACCGGAACGGGCGACTGCTCGCGGGCGAGGGTGCGGACGTAGCGGACGAGTCCGCCGCTGTCGATCGGCGGGTCGGTATTGGGCATGGCGACGATGCCGGTGAAACCGCCGCGCGCAGCGGCCCGTCCCCCGCTCCCGATCGTTTCTTCATCCTCGCGTCCGGGCTCGCGCAAATGCACGTGCATGTCGAAGAGTCCGGGTAGGAGAATTTTTCCGGTGCAGTCGACAGCTTCGACCCCGGCGGCGGGCTTGATTTCCGGTGCGGCGCGCTCGATTTTGCCGTCGGCGCCCACGAGGACGTCGAGTCGCCGTGGCGCGGCGTGGTCGGCATCGACGGCGAGTCCGCCGCGGAATAAACGCGGCGTGCTCACGAGGCTACCTCCTCTTTTTCGTCGGGCAACGGAGTCACGGCGGGCTGCAGCCAATAGAGCACGGCCATGCGGGCAGCGATGCCGTTTTCCACTTGGCGGTTGATCAGGCAATGCTCGTAGGTGAGCACTTCGTCGACCAGTTCGACGCCGCGGTTGACCGGACCGGGATGCATGATGCGGATACCGCGGCGGCGGCATTCGAGGAAGCGCTCGCGGGTCAGGCCGAAGACATGGTGGTATTCGCGCAGGCTGGGGAAGAAGTGGGCGGCTTGCCGTTCGCGCTGCAGGCGGAGGAGGTAAACAAAATCGGGCGACCACTCGAGGGCCTCGTCAAAGGTGCTGAAGGCCTGCATGTAGTCGGGGCGGCCGGAGGGGATGAGAGTTGTCGGGGCGAAGATCCCGACGTCCATGTCCAGTTTGCGCGCCACTGTGCTGACCGAACGGAAGACGCGCGAGTGCAGCAGGTCGCCGACAAGCAGAATGCGACGTCCGTCCAGTTCACCCACGGCCTCGCGCATGGTGAAAGCGTCGAGCAGGGCCTGGGTGGGATGCGCGTGGTTGCCGTCGCCGGCGTTGATCACGGCGGCCGGGGTATGGCGTGCGATGAAGGCGGGCACGCCGGCCGCGGCGTGGCGCACGACCATGTAATCGACCTTCATCGACTGCATGGTATCGACCGTGTCGAGGATGGACTCGCCTTTGGTCACGCTCGACTGGGTGATGGCCAGATTGGTCACGTCGGCCGAAAGGCG
>Ga0247832_1006993_pt1 | contig 12049 bp, 11 predicted proteins | sample LaCruzMarch2015__10_FD_192407 | JGI IMG/M metagenome (GOLD analysis project Ga0247832, IMG submission 192407) | Freshwater microbial communities from meromictic Lake La Cruz, Castile-La Mancha, Spain - LaCruzMarch2015_4m | ecosystem: Environmental > Aquatic > Freshwater > Lake | place: Spain...
TTTTCTGGGGAATGGTGACCGGGCAGATTTCACGCGCCAAGTGTCCGGCTTGGATGGCCGCCACCGCCCGCAGTTGGCTGTTCATGGCCATCCGGTCTTGGGCTTCACGCTCAATTTTGTAGTCGGTGGCCACGTTTTCTGCCGTCTCTGGCATCGAGTCCACGCCGTATTTTTCTTTCATCAGCTGGTTGACGAAGCGCCACCCGATGGTGGTGTCGTAAACCGTATTGGCACGGCTGAAGGCGGATTCGGCTTTGGGCATCACGAAGGGCGCACGGCTCATGCTTTCCACGCCGCCGGCAATCATCAAGCCCGCCTCGCCCGCTTTGATGGCGCGAGCCGCTGTGCCCACCGCGTCCAGACCCGAGCCGCACAAGCGGTTGATCGTGGCGCCCGGCACTTCCAGCGGCAAACCTGCCAACAAGCTGCTCATGTGAGCCAGGTTTCGGTTGTCTTCACCGGCTTGGTTGGCGCAGCCATACAGCACATCGGTCACCGCTGCCCAGTCGACATCTGGGTTGCGGGTCATCAGCGCTTTGAGGGGAATGGCACCCAAGTCGTCGGTGCGCACACTGCTCAAAGCACCACCGTAGCGGCCAAAGGGGGTGCGGATCGCGTCACAGATATAGGCGTGGCTCATGGCATTCTCTTGGTTGACAATCGGCAGCTATGTTCAGCCCATCTCAGGACGATGTCCGCCTTTTCTTCTGTCAAGTCTATGCCAAGCTGCAAAGCCAAAGCCTGGTCGACCCCCTGGAAACCTTGGCGGGTCAGTGGGTCGCTGAGCACCCCGAATACCACGCCGATTTATCGGACGAAACACATGCCTTGGCGCAGCAATTCACTGGCGAAGATGGCCAAAGCAACCCTTTTTTGCACTTGTCCATGCATTTGTCCATCAGCGAACAGTGCTCGATCGACCAACCGCGCGGCATCCGCCAAGCGGTGGAGTTGTTGGCCTCCAAGCGGGAAGACCTGCACGACGCTCACCACGAGGTGATGGAATGTCTGGGAACGATGCTATGGGAAAGCCAGAGAAGCGGCCGCCCGCCCGATGGCCAAGCCTATATCGATGCGGTGCAACGCCGCGCCACCCGCGACTGAATCATGTCAACGCCCACAAAAAAGCCCGCTTGAAGCGGGCTTTTGCCATGAAACACAATTATTTCATCGGAATTTCGACTGGGAAACGGTTTTGAGTTCGCCAGGTTGTTGCGCGATGTAGGCGGAGATTTCTTTCAATTCGGCCAAGGTAAATTGCTTGGCAATGCCACCCATCACACCGTTGTTGCGGCCCCAGGTAGCTTGGTTGTCAACCTTATAAGACTTGAGTGCGATGTAGAGATAGTCTTTGTATTGACCTGCGATTTTGGGGTAGCCAGGCACCATCGGTTTGTTGTAGTTGGCACCATGGCATGAGGCACATGCGCCCTTGGCCAGCAACTCGGCCACTTTGCCTTTGGGCTCGGCCGCTTTGTCAGGCAGCGCGGCGGCTGGGTCTTTGCCATGGGACTCATAGTAGGCAGCAATGTCGGCCATGTCCTTGGCTGAGAGTGGCGCTGAAACACTGCGCATGGTGGGGTGCTTGCGGTCGCCTTTTTGGTAGGCATTCAAGGCAGACACGATGTAGGTGGCGCTTTGGCCGGAAATCATGGGGACTTTGTAAACCTCGGGAAAAGAGGCTTGGTAGCCTTTGATGCCATGACATCCAATACACAAAGCGATTTTGGATTCGCCTGCTTTGGCATCGCCCGCTTCTTGCGTTTGGGCAAAAGAGGTCGCGCAAGCGACAACCATTAAAAAGGCCGACGTGATGTAATTTTTCATTTTGGAAAGACAATCCTTAAAAACTCACTCAATTATATCGATGCGATTTGTCAGCTTCGTGTCGGAAAACCTCAAGGGCTTGTTACATGAAATTTGCAGGATCGGAAAAATATGTTGCCACACAAGACTTGATGCTGGCGGTCAACGCCGCCATCACCTTGAAGCGGCCCTTGCTGGTCAAGGGCGAACCGGGCACCGGCAAAACCATGTTGGCCGAAGAAGTGGCGCAGTCTTTGGGCATGCCTTTGTTGCAGTGGCACGTGAAGTCCACCACCAAGGCGCAGCAAGGCTTGTATGAATATGACGCGGTGAGTCGTCTGCGCGACAGCCAAATGGCCGACCTCGATGGCGGCGAGCGGGTGAAGAATATCCAGAACTACATCGTCAAAGGCGTGCTCTGGCAGGCGTTCACCGCCACCGAACCCGTGGCGCTGCTGATCGATGAGATCGACAAAGCCGACATTGAATTTCCCAACGACTTGCTGCGCGAGCTCGACCGCATGGAGTTTTATTGCTATGAAACCCGCGAGCTGATCAAAGCGCAAACCCGCCCGCTGGTGTTCATCACCTCGAACAACGAAAAAGAACTGCCGGATGCGTTTTTGCGCCGCTGTTTTTTCCACTACATCAAGTTCCCTGAAGCCGACACCATGCGGCAAATTATTGATGTGCACTTCCCCAACCTGAAAAAAGACCTGCTGGCCGCCGCCCTGAAAACTTTCTACGACGTGCGCGGCTTGCCGGGCTTGAAGAAAAAGCCCTCCACCTCTGAACTGTTGGACTGGCTCAAACTGCTGGTGGCCGAAGACATTCCCCTGGCCGCCCTGCAAACCCAGGATGACAAAGTGGCTGTGCCGCCACTGGTGGGTGCGCTGCTGAAAAACGAGCAAGACGTGACCCTGTTTGAAAAACTGGTGTTCATGCAAAGCCGCAACCGCTGAAGCCCAGCCATGCTGATCGACTTCTTCTACACCCTGAGAGCCGCCAAACTGCCGGTGTCTGTGAAGGAATACCTGACGCTCTTGGAAGCGCTGCAAGCCAATGTGGTGGGGCCGCAAAGCGAATCGAGCAGCATGGACGATTTCTACCACCTAAGCCGCATGATCTTGGTGAAGGATGAAAAGCATTTCGACAAGTTCGACAAAGCCTTTGGTGCGTATTTCAAAGGCGTGGAAATGCTCACCGACTTCACCGCCGATGTGCCCCTCGAGTGGCTGAAGAAAACCCTGGAAAACGAACTCACACCCGAACAAAAAGCCGCGATTGAAAAAATGGGCTGGGACGAGCTGATGGAAACCTTGAAGAAGCGCTTGGAAGAACAAAAAGAGCGTCACCAAGGCGGCAACAAATGGATTGGCACCGGCGGCACCTCGCCGTTTGGCAATGGCGGCTACAACCCGCAAGGCATCCGCATTGGCGGTAAAGGCGGCGGCAAAAGCGCTGTGAAGGTGTGGGAGCAACGGGCCTACCAAGACTATGACGACAGCGTCGAGTTGGGCACCCGCAACATCAAAGTGGCGCTGCGCCGACTGCGCCGCTTTGCCCGCGAAGGCGCGGAAGACGAGTTCGATTTGGACAACACCATCCGCAGCACCGCTGCCAATGCGGGTTACTTGGACATCAAGATGCGCCCCGAGCGCCATAACAACGTCAAGGTGCTGCTGCTGATGGACGTGGGCGGCACCATGGATGAGCACGTGTCGCGGGTGGAGGAGCTGTTTTCAGCGGTGAAAGGCGAGTTCAAACACCTGGAGTTCTTCTATTTCCACAACTGCGTGTATGACTTTTTGTGGAAGAACAACCGCCGCCGCTTTGCTGAAAAATTCGACACCTGGGACGTGATTCGCAAGTACAACAAAGACCACAAGCTCATCTTTGTGGGTGATGCCACCATGAGCCCGTATGAAATTTTGCAGCCCGGTGGCAGCGTGGAATACAACAACGAAGAAGCCGGTGCCGAATGGCTGCAACGCCTAACCCACGCCTACCCCAAGTTTGCGTGGATCAACCCTGAGCCCCTGGGCGTGTGGCAATACCGGCAAAGCATCAGCATCATCCAACAGATGGTCAGCAACCGCATGTTCCCGCTGACCTTGAAGGGCTTGGAAGACGCCATGCGCATGCTCAGTAAATAAGCAACCCTACAATTCTTTGCCAGCCACCGTAGTTCAATGGACAGAACTCTCCCCTCCTAAGGGAGTGATACAGGTTCGATTCCTGTCGGGGGCACCACCTACTAGTTTCAAGCAGTCTCATAAAGCATCAAAAACCCCTATGTTTACTAGCTTTCAGGGGTTTTTATTGCCTTATGCTGTCTCAAGCACTCTTACTTCAGATATCAAGGCTCTGGCTAAGCGGCGCACCATCCGCATACTGGGTACGAAGGGGCACTTCCCCAAGCGACTGTTGGCGTAATTGACAACAGCATCGAGTGTTGGCATAATCGCCAACATGGCAGCCCAACTAATCACCTCACTCAAAAACATCAACCCTGATGGCTCTATCTTAGAGATTGTGATTTGGAAAGTACCCAAGCCTGTGCCGCCGACTGAGCATGGCTTCAAGTACAGGGCTGTTTATGTAGTCGATGGTGTTCGCATTGTTGGCTTTGACAATGAGCGCGGCAAGGGCGACCATTGTCATATTGATGGCAAGGAAGCGCCTTACGCTTTCACAAGCGTTGACCAATTGCTTGAAGACTTTATTGCAGCCGTAGAAACTAGGAGAGCATCATGACTCAGAGAAACCTGACCATTACTTTGCAGCCAGATTGGAAAGCTGCAATTCGTGCTGTGGGCGTTACAGCGAAAGCAGATACATATCAAGGTGAATTTCTTAACTTTGAAACGCCGGCCCAGTTCTTTGGCCAGTTGTCAGAGAAGCGTTGGAACATTGTTCGTGCAGCGCAAGGCAAGGGCGAGATGTCGGTGCGAGAGCTGGCGCGAGTGGTAGATCGTGACGTGAGGCGTGTTCACGATGACATTGTGGTCTTGGCTGAACTTGGCCTGCTTGAGCGTACTGAAGGCGGTGGTGTGACTTGCCCTTACACGTCCATGCACATTGACATGTACTTACAGGCAGCCTGATTCAGCTCATTGAGCTAACAGAGTCTGTCCAGCAGGGCTTGCCGACACCATCGGCACAAACATCCCGCTCAAAGCTGTATTGACCGAATTGGTTGCGTCTAGCAGTGTGTCGTGGCTCAGGTGTGCATAACGCTGCGTAGTCTTAACTTGTGTGTGACCAAGGATGTTCTGGACCTCATAGAGCGTTCTGCCAGCGTTCACTAAGAAACTAGCATGTGAATGCCTCAAATCATGAATTCTTACATCACCTAAGCCGATACTTTTGAGTGCAGTGTCCCAAGCGCAGAAGATGCTCACAAATGGCTTCTTGGTATCTGGATTGGGGAACGTCCACTCGCACTTCATTTCTCTTGGCGTAGTGCTCAAGATATTGAGTGCCCCGTCTGACAACGGTACATGCCTAGCCTTACTGATAAGGGGTGGGGGTACGGTGGGGGTCTGTCTGTCTGAAATTTGCCCCCCCTATGCTTGTTTCACTTACCCACTAAGCTCTGGCTAAGCGGCGCTTAATAGGGTGCGCTCTCTTGTGAGGCACAGTACTTCGCACCTTTACCGATGCAATCGGACGAATGCTAAGCCCAACTCGCATCCCTGCACTGGTGGCCATGTTCACCAAAGCATCAAGGCTGAAGATTTCGATCTTGCCTTTGAGGAGTTGATTAAAGCGCGGCTGGGTAATGCCGAGTGTCTTGGCAGCCGAAGCCTGTGTCATGCCGCTGGCGTTAAACCATTGCACCAACGCGATCATTGTCTGTGAGCGCAGCAGCAGGTTCTGTGACTCTTTAACATTAAAGCCAAGGTCCTCAAAGACGTTGGCGCTGCCCTTGATGATTTTTAGTTCTGTCATTTTGCGTTCCTCGCTCTGATCAATGCTTTGTAGCGTTCGGCGGACAGGTCAATGTCCTTTTTGCTGGTCTTTTGGGTCTTTTTCACGAAGGCATGCAGGACGTACACAGCTTCGCTGAACTTGGCCACATACAGCACACGGTATGAGGTCTCAACACGGATACGAATCTCTTTCACACCTGCGCCAACGGTTTCCATGGATTTCCAATCCAGCGGCTCAAGGCCAGCTTGAACTAGCCCCAACTGGTGTCCTGCGGAACGTTTGGCCTCATCGGAGAAGGTCTTTACGTCTTTAAGGCTGTCACCTAGCCAGCGTAGTTGTTTGGGTTACGTCTTCATGTTTAGTCCCAATAATATTCCAAATTTGGAATAATTTCAATACTTTACTTTGATTAACCTAAATTATCCCGCCATCAATGCGGGTGCTACTGCTACAGATACTGTTGGCATCATCGCTGCCCCCAAAGCTACCGTGGCTGAATTGGCCGCCGCAATTGCTGAAGTAGGCATAACGCTGAGTTGTTTTGAATTGCGTGTACCCTGGGGCCTATCAAAAAGTACTTTTCAATTGAATGATGGTGGATGACTTGACCACAAGATCAAAGAGGTACGAGACACCAATCGATTTGCGTTTTGTTGGTATTTTTGTTGGCACTTTTCAGACTGAATTGTGCATAACCTAGCAATGGTAAAGCCTGTAGGCACGAATAGGGTTCCTGTCGGGCCCAAGATACGCTTGAAATACCCTTATAGGATAAAAGCAGTCAGCCTATTTAAAACGATGAATTTTTTCATCTTTTGTGTCATCTATTTTTCAAAAAAGTGACATGTATTTGTCATTCATGAAATCGCCATATTGCTCGGTTGAGATATCTTTTTTTCAACTCAACCAACCGGTCCAAGCGCAGACTGAGCAAGCTTTGAGTGGTTGGCAGCTGAGCTTAGGTTGGCAGGATTACAGCGAACAGCTAATGAACTTGAAAGGTCCCTAACTGGGCGTGCATTGGCAAAGCCGAAAATTGGGGCCCTTCACATTGGAAGCTAATGCGCATCTGGGCTTACAAAACTACCGCAGCGTGCAGTCGGGACGTTTGAACTCTGTGCTCAACGTCGATACCTGCTGGCAAGCTCTCAGAGCATCAACAGTCCTACCCCAGTGGCAGTTTGGTCTGGCTTTGCACAGCCATACCAATTTTCTTCAAGGCACGACCAGTCTAAGTTTTAGGGGCTATGACCGACTGTCTACCCAAGTGTGGTTAGCTGTGCGCTGGCACTCGGACAATTCTCAGCCTTGGGCGGTGGATGCAGGTTGGCTTTTGTGGGGAGTGCATGTTTTCCTCCCATCACAAGTCAACCCGAATTTGCAAGACGTCGCCAACCAACACCGCAAGGGCGTTTACCTTCAAATCAGCAAGGAAATCCATGCCGACTCAGGGGACATGGAGCCCTATGCACGCTGGAATTGGGTGGACGATTCGGAAATAAGCTGGGTAACTGTTGCTCCCGGACTAGCCATCGGCGACCATGAGCCACGAAACAACAGGCTACAAGTGGGCTTAAAGTGGCACATTTTCTGAGCTTGGCAATTGTTAACCTAAAGGCACGATTGACAACGATTTGTGACGAGGCCCAGCAAGGTGCCAAACTGGAGCTTATTCCGCAGGCGACAAAATGACCTCAATGACGTACCGCGTAGGGAACGAACCGGTTTGCTGAAACCAGAGTGTCATAGGCCCTCCGCCCAGTTTCGACTTGGGCACATCGGCCAACACATTGCGTGACAAATCGCCGGGTCCCATGTGGCCGTATACCAGCATGCGTGACACATTGTTTCCTGCATCAAACACTTTGCTGGGCTGCAAAGCATAAAAGGCGATGGCATCTTCCGACACGTACTGCACCAACCTGACAGACATCAGCTGTTGACCTGTAGGAATGTCCCAGCTTATATAGTCAGCATCACCGCGAACCACCACGCCATGGATCAGATAGGTTTGCAGGCCAGGCGCTAAAACGCTTGGCTGCAAAGGGTCCCCTGAAGCTTCATGTGAAAGCACGCTTGGGTTCTGCAAGTCAAAACCCTGGGCCGTAGAGACGTTACCGGCCATGTCCACTTGGCGCAGCCAAACCCTGCTCAAGTGGTTACCCAAAGCACCGAGTGCGCTGCCTTTCCCTGCAGACCATGAGCTTTGCTCATCCAGTGAGTACTCCCATCGCGCACCCGGTTCAATGCCCGACAGTTTGAAAGTATTGGTCACACCTTCGGATTGACCTGATATGGCTATAGCAGCGGGGGGCGTGGTGTCCAAAACACAGTTGACGCGCACGATTTCAGAGGTGTTGCCCGCATTGTCCCGCGCACGTACCCAAATCATTTTGGCACCGTCGCCTTTGACTTCAAAAGAGCCACCTGCCCCGCGCATCCACGAAGCGCCTTGGTTCAAAGAAAACTCCCAATCAACGCCCTGACTCTCAACACCCCACCTGCCGTTGCTTGTGACGCCATCGGTCACATTTAGCCCTGTATCGTTAAAAGACAAAACAGGTGCTTTAAGAACGACCGAGCCGGCAGCCGGTCTCTGACCATCTGGCGCTGTGGTGGCATCAGAACCCCCACCTGAACCGCCACAGGCCACTAATAAAAATGCCACAGCATGCACTGCAACAGACCAGCGCAAAAATGGTTGGAATGAGAACATGTGAACTAGTCCAAATTTTTCAAAAAATTAGTTTCGCGATCTGAAGATCTAAAACACCTGAAAAAAACCCCCACAAGAAATGATTCAAGTGAGGGTTAGTTTGTTGCTCTATATAGTAAAAATGAATCTACTCATTCGAGGGGGCAGTGAATCCGCCTGACAGATTAGGGGTGTTTCAACGGCGACCGTTGAAACACCTATCCGTTATGTTACAGACCGATCTTGCCGCCATCGTTTTTGGTGATGATGATGGTGGCCGAACGTGCCCGGGTGCCTGCACCGTAAGCGCCACCTACGCCGTTGTCGGAATTGGTGGGCCAGACACCCTTGGTGGTGTCGTTGTAGGCCGCAGCATCTTCACCTGGGTGCTGAATGCCCACAAAAATCGCTTTGCCATCAGGGGTCTCGGCGATGCCCGTAACTTCACTTCCCTTGGGGCCAACCAAGAAGCGGCGCAAGCGTGACTCGCCCAAGATACCGCCAACAAAGGTGGCTTGGTTCTTTATCTGCGCTGCGCCGGCCACTGTCATGTTGTTGCTGACGGTGAAGGCACCGCCATCGCCCACAGTGCCCGGTACAGCGGCGACCAACATGCAGTTGGTTTCGTCAGTGAAAGCGCCATCGTCGGTCTGGATCCAGCAAATGCCGGTGGACTTGCTGAACCACAAGCCGTCGGGTGAGGAGAAAGAGTTTGCCAAAGTCAGGCCAGAAATATTGGTGTTAGCTGAAGGTGCATCTTCTTCGGCGCCGAACAAGAAAATATCCCAAGTGAAGGTGGTGGCTTCTGCCATGTTGCTGGTTTCTTTGAAACGAATGATGTGTCCGTTGGGATTTCCGTCACGACCAATGCCGTCGTTGTCTTTGTAAGCGCGTGGGTTGGCGGCATCGGTCTTTTCTGGCGTTCTGTTCGTTGCGTTGTTGTTTGTCAATGCAAAGTAGATCTCGCCATTGGTGTGGTTGACAGCGCCCCACTCTGGCCTGTCCATTTTGGTGGCGCCTGCGGCATCAGCGGCAATCCGCGTGTGCACCAAAATTTCAGCCTGGCTGGTAAAGCCGAAGGCAGCGGCCTTGATCAAAGGATTACTGATGCTTAGCTCCAACCACTCACCTTGGCCTGTGGCGTTGAACTTGGCGGCATACAACTTGCCCTCGTTGAGGTATTTGTCGCCTGCAGCGGTGCCACCGCCGATGTCGGATGCGTCCCAGGTCTTGGTGCTGACAAATTTGTAGATGTATTCGTTGCGGGCATCGCACCCCATGTAGAAGGCCAATGGCTTGCCGACCACGGGGACACTGCAAACGGCGGCCTCGTGCGCAAAGCGGCCCATGGACGTGCGTTTTGCAGGCATCGAGGTTGGGTTGGCTGGATCGATTTCAACGTTGTAGCCAAAGGTTTGTGGCTCGTTGCGGAAGTCAGCGGCGGCAGTAGCACCCGAGGCGGACACGTTCCAACGGGCAAACCTGGAGGTAGGGTCTGCGTCGGTCACGGTGTGCCAGCCTTGCGTGCGCGAGGTGGTGGCCGTGGCGGAAGTGGCGGTGGCCTGAACACCATAGCGTGTGCGTGAGGCGATCAATTTGGCGTCGGTGGGCACCGTGGAGCCCGCTGGCATGGTGAAGTAGGTGGCCCAGTTTTCTTCACAAGTGATCAAGGTGCCCCAAGGGGTGATGCCGGTGCCGCAGTTGTTCAGCGTGCCGCGCGTTGTGGATCCGGTGGGGTCAAACTTGGTGACCATCATGGCTTTCAAATTGGCCAATTCAGCAGCAGGGCCCGTGACAGTCATGGGTGTCTCAGGGGTGATTCTGCGGTTCAAGGACGATGTCGCGTTGTAGCCGGTGGGTTTGCCGCTTGAGTCCAAGTTCACCTCAACCAAAGTGACGCCGTGCATCAAGATTTCTTTGATGGCTTCGGAAGCAGGACGAACACCCATGGGCCATTGGCCAAACTGGTCGAATTTTTTACCGATGGCAGCGCCAGAGGTTTGACCGGTTGGGTGAAAGAAGTGAGCTTCTGCCGAGCTTTCGTTATTGACCGCGAGCACGGCCTTGTCGCCAGCTGCGTAGCTGTAGCTGCCTTTGGATTTGCCGTCGGAGCCGATGTAGAAAATTTCAGTGCCGTCATGCTGGTCACCCACGCGGTTAGACCAGCTTTCAGCGTCGTCGGTACCTGCGTTGGAGTAGGCGGCAATGCCTGTTTTCATGGTGTCGCCAGTGGCATGCAAAATTTTGGCGGTGTAGCCAGCGGGAACCCATACTTGGTCGGCAATGCTCTTGGCGACCGGAGTGAATTTCATCAAGGAACTGGCGCCCAGCAATGGCAAGCCATTTTCGGCGAAGGCGGGTCCACTAGTACCGCCCCCGCCACAACCTGGCAGCATGGGCAAAGCAAACATAGATGCCAAACCCAAACCGCCGCGCAAAATATTACGACGTGAAGGATTGCTAATGGCTTTATCGAGAACTTCCTGAAAGTGCTCGTTGTTAGATTTGTTTTCAATGGGGTCAGAAGAGTTAGACATGTTAAGTTCCTTAGTTAAAAAATTCATTCTGCATTCTGAATAGCTATTGTTAAATTTGTATGACGGTCAACGTCACCTTTAAAAAATCAGGTTACTGCGCTGTTATGAGAGGAGTTGGCAGTTGCCAGGTTTTTCAAGTGGGTTATTGTTGTGGAGGCAGAAATTCAGACACAAAAAATTCAATACACTTGTAATAATATTTAACGAGTCGCTTGATGTTCGGCAAAGCCGTAGACACACTCCCGACCAAAATTTTTCGCAGCCTGGCCTCACCTACCAGCAATTGGCCCTATGACAACAGCCCCACCAGCGATGGCAACCCACCAGCAGCTAACACTTCTAAAACCAACCGTCCACGTTCTGCCACCATTGTGCTTACCCGCAAAGATGGCGGTGTGATCGGAACTGACTTTACGTTGTATTGATTAAAACCACCCTTGGGCGCTGGTCAGGACTGTCAAGGCCCTGCCAGCGCCTTTTTGCTACCGCGGGAAAACCCATCTCACCTTAATCTGCTGCTACTTTTTCTCCATTTTGATATTGATAAACTATTATCATATTTATTCGGGTTTATCCCGTCCATAAAGCATCCAAACGACCTTGTACTTGCACAGATCGCCTATTAAATTAGACGTTTATGTCAATGCTTGGTTCATGTTCGTGAAAAATCGTTTTTGGGGTTGGTTCTTTAGCGCTCTTTTGTTGTGCTCAGGTTTGGCTTATGCCCACCCACATCTGCGCTTGGCCTACCAAATCCAGCCCTTGCTGGCCAATGGTGCGTTAAGCGGCTTTCACGTCAGTTGGCAAATGGATGCGCCCAGCAGTCTCCAGGTACGGGAAAACATCGATTTAAACCAAAACAGCGTTCTCGACCCCGATGAGTTACAGGCCTTCGCCGACAGCAACAGCCCGCTGATGCAGCCCTACAACTATTTTTTAACCATCGAAGATGGCAAAAGCGCAGCGCCCTTGCCTTTCGAGGTGCGTAACTTTTCTGCAAGAGATGGCGGTCGCGGTTTTCAAGGTGGCATTTACTTTGAGTTCGATGTGCAGCTGAGCCAACCCATCAGCCATA
>Ga0247832_1006994_pt1 | contig 12049 bp, 20 predicted proteins | sample LaCruzMarch2015__10_FD_192407 | JGI IMG/M metagenome (GOLD analysis project Ga0247832, IMG submission 192407) | Freshwater microbial communities from meromictic Lake La Cruz, Castile-La Mancha, Spain - LaCruzMarch2015_4m | ecosystem: Environmental > Aquatic > Freshwater > Lake | place: Spain...
TTCTTTGTTATCATCTACACCAATCAAGCAACAGCTGGCATAACTTTTTGAGGTTGTTCTCAATCCTGCCATGATGGGAGTGGGTAGATTTATCTTGTGCTTGGATGTGGCATTGTAGAACCGATGTACATACTCCAACCGCGTATCTTTAGGGTAATTAATAAATGCATATGCAGCAATCAAAGCATAAGCAAATTGTGGTGTCTCAAAAATAGTTCCAGTGACACGATTCTTGATCAGATACTTGTCACACAATTGCTTTATGCCTGCATAGGTAAAGGTCAAGTCTCTGTCGTGATCAATAAATTCACCAATTTTGTTTAGCTCATCTTCAGAGTATTTTTCAAGAATTATATCATCATACACTTTCTTTTTTATACCTGCATGGATGACGTCAATAAGCCGGGGTGCATGCTTTCCACCCCACACATCTTTTCTGAGCTGGTAGTTGAGCAATCGGCTTGCCACATATTGATAGTTTGGTTTTTCTAATGAAATTAAGTTAGCAGCTGAATCAATAATAACTTGATGAATGTCATGTGTTGTTATGTTCTCTGTGATGTTGAGCTTGGCATTGATCTCAACCTCAGATAAACTGACGTCAGAGATCCCGTCTATGGCCCAATTAATAACTTTGTTAATTTTTTCAATATTAAATTTTTCAAATTCACCGCTTCGCTTCTTGATCATCATTTGAGTATTCATGGCTATCAGAGAAAATATTTAATCTTTCTTATCGGGAAAAAAAATTAAAAATTATAATTTTTAACTACAGAGTGAAGAAAGTTTTTTGTTGTTGTATTGTAAATATTTTTGTTACTTAACACATAAATAACAAAATACCCCAACGCTTGAAAACTATTAACTTCCTGCACGTCAAGTAATTTTGTGTACAGATCAGACTGATTCAATTTTGTATTTGAAAACAAATCCAAATGCTCACTATCAATAGGATATATGCCTTTGCGCAAGTAAGCAAAACAATTGTTGCAGCTAAGATTGTGCTCGTTAAGTGTCTCCACATAGAAATCTTTATTTATATTTTCTGTTTTACTTGAGCCAAGAGCTTCAAGCTTGGTAATGAGATAATTGAAGCGAGCATTAACATCGATCTTGATGCCTCTGAAGAACTTGGGCATAATGGACTCACCTGGCACAAAGTGTATCACATCAATGGGGTTATACTCTGGCTTTATGATCAGCCGCTTTTGGTCGTACAGGTTTTTCAGTTGAAACCCAAGAAGCACCAAAGGATAGTCCTTGTCATCAAGATAAGAAAAACAATCAATGTCTAAAGGTTGCTCTACAAGGTCAATGCCCAACAAATTCATAACCAGATTATATGAACTTGTTTATCTATATCAACCGTTTATTCGCTTGACAAGCTCCGCCAATAATACAATAAAAATAGATGTAACAGATGCAAGTGCAGATGTTGTAAGCGCCGTTTTAAAATTCCATTTACCAGTTACCTCTGTATTGCGACGTCCAAATTCGCTTGCTATTTGTGTGGAAATGTTATTGAATCTCTCAGTAACCACCTCAGTGATATGCTTGAACTTGAGTTCCATTTCTTTTTCTAAATTATTAATCTTAGCCTCAAAATTATTATCGATATTTTTAATCTTATCATTTACAAAATTAACCAAATCTCCTGTGCGTGTTTTAATTTCACTGTCTAAATCTTCTATTTGTGCGCCAAGGCTTTCATGATGCGACTTAAGCTTGCCTTCAAGATTGGAGAGCTGTGTTAAAATTGAAGGCTTGCCATTGCCCTGATAAACAACCCTGTATACTTGCTGCACATCATCTTGTAACTTTTTTATTGTACTATTTCCAGATTTTTTACGCATATTATTTTACCTGAAATGAATAAGAAAGAATACCTTTGGGAAGCGAGTACACTTTGCCACGCAAAGATCCAGATTGGTCCTTAACAACTAAAGTCATTTTATTTTGTGTAACTATGGGACCATTAACTACTTCCACATTACCCAGACTGATGCTATAAGACTTAATACCCTTTGTAACATCAAACACATTCACTGTATTTTTTCCTGCTAGAACTGCGGAATAGAGCTTATCCATATTAAGTATTTATCGTTGTTAATTGAAAAATATGCATAAATAATATAAAATATGGCCAATACAATTACAAAGATATTAATCCGTCAGGGCACAGATGTTCAAAGAAGAACAGCAGAACTAACTGGCATTGTGTTCAGTAGTGGCGAGCCAGGTTATTGTGTGGATACCAAGCGCTTGTTTATTGGCGACGGATCCACATCAGGTGGTTGGCCAATTGGCATTCAAAATTTAGGATCAGTAGAATCACTGTATGGTACTTGGCAAAACGGATTTTCGTTTGATACCATAACAAAATTCAATGACAAAGGCGCATCAGTAGGAGATATTATATATGATCGAGACACACGGTCATTGTATTCATTGACCAGTGTTTCAACTTTTCCACCCCTATCAACTGATGTGGTTAAATATGATTTTGCCACGCTCATCAATGATCAACAGTTTGTTTTTGATGAAAATAATAATTTAAACATTAAGAATGGTGGTGTTGGCAATGCACAGTTAAGCTTGAGCATCGTGGATGGAATCACGCTTTTCAAGCCATCATATGCAGCTGCTGTGTCTGTGAAGCTCAAAGGAATAGATAATACCCGGCTTGCAAATGCTCCAGGTTACACAGTCAAAGGCAACAGCACTGGGGTTGACAACTCACCTGCAGACATTTATGTTGGTCCAGGGCAATTGGTGGGCAGAACTGCAACCTCAGTGCTCACAGCATTTCCATTCAGTGTGGTTCTGTCTGAGGCCAGCTTCAATTACACAAATGGCATCATAGTTGATCAAGCAGCTGCGCCACCAGTGTTTAAGCTGGATGAAGCTAAATTTACAATCACATCCACAACCATAGCATTGCTCAAGCCCACCACAGTAACTGGTAATTTTACTGTCAATGGCACATCACAGGTGAATGGTACACTAAGATGCACAGGTGATATAATTGCTTATTATTCACCCTCAGATATTAACAGCAAAGAAAATATTAAACTCATTGAATCACCATTGCAAAAGATTCTGGGCATAGCTGGATACAGCTTCACATGGAGGGCAGGCATAGAGAATGATGATGTACTCACAGGAAAAGATTATGGTGTAATAGCACAAGAGGTTGAGAAGATAATTCCTGAAGCAGTTGTTACTCGTGAGAATGGCACCAAATCCGTTAATTATATCAAACTGATACCTCTTCTCATAGAAAGCATAAAAGAACTCAAAAAAGAAGTTGACATTTTAAAAGCAAATAAATGAAGTTTGATCAAACAGTGAAACAGTTGCTGGAAGGGTTCAATGTGATGCCTCAGATGCAAACAGCTCCCAGCACTGGTCCTGATCAAGGCATGACAACAGGTGATCAACAGAACACATTTCCTAGCAAGATGGAGACATTGCAAGTAACATTGCCTAGGAAGAAGAAGAAGAAAAAACGTTAGCGAACGTTTTTTAGAAATGTGTGATGTCCAATGGTGTTGGTTACAACAGCTTGTGGGTTCTTGCCACCTACTGCAGGATTGCTCCACTTGGGGTTCACTTTGCCTGGACCACTGGACACATGATAATGTGTTGCACCATCTGTAATATCATTAAGTTTACCGGATAAACCTGCAAGAGCTATGCTACGAGCTTTGTTCCAGTTGGAGTGCTTTGAGGCACGTTGAATTATTTGATTCATTTCTTCTTTACCTGCATTATAGTTATTAAAAAAGCTAAACTGCTTAGGTTTTAAAACATTACTTATAGCACCACGGACAAGGTCATTAGACCCTTTTGCTCTGTTGACAATAACATTCATTACAGCATGCATACCTTTCTCGCCCTCACCACCTGCTTCACCAATCAATGCTGCTGCAATCACATCAATGTTGGTTGCAGGCGCCTGTGCTTTCTGCACAATGGCAGGAGGCGGCGGAGGTACATCCGCAGCTGCCTCCAACAACTTCTCAAATGTCTCTTTGAATCGCACCTAATTATTTAATTTAAAATGGCCACCTTTACAATGTTTGGATGTGTGTCTGCAAAGTCAATGGCATCACTCTTGTTGACAAAAAACACATCAATCACAGGCAGTTTGCCTCCAGAAGCAACCTTGTTCTTCACTGCAGTGCCAGTGTCCACTGCTCTCACCAGGCCCACATTGGGTATGATCACTTCTTTGTCATAAGGAATGATGCGTGGATCCACTGCAATAGAGTCACCTTGTTTGAGTGTGTAGCCTGTGGAGCTTCTCATTCTGCGACTGTCAGCATCTGTGTCACCACCCCGTGCCCAGTACACAGTCAATCGGACTGTGATCACTTTGTATTCACTGCTGTCAGTCTTGGGAATGAAGATGCCATTGTATTTTATGCCATCTTTTTTTACTTCAATCTGCTTGGCAGCTTGTTGTTCTTTGGAGGGGGTCAGAGATTTTAATTCTTTCTTCATGTCACCAACTGTGAGCTTCCTTTCAATGCGCTGAAAAGCCGACATGCTTATAGGATTGGCTGTTACAATCAGTCCTATGACTATTAATAATAGCTTGTTTGTTTTTGTGTTTTTTGTTTTCATAAATTAAAAGAGTCGCTATGCGACAGGCCTGAAAGCGCTAATGTATGGTTTAATATTTAATCTAGTTTAACGGATTCCCAAGGGAAGTCAAGCCAGATGTGGTCGTCAAATTGTTTAACATAAAAATTAGGAATAAACTGTGTGGACTTTTTTATGTACAATGTGGCAAATTTAAAATTAGTAAATGCACAAGATTCAAAATAATCTCTTGCAGCTACAAGTGTTTTGCCTTTGTCAGAAAGATCATCAATGACAACAACGCGTTTGTCTCTAAATTCCGAATTGAATTTTAATCCAGGTATTTGGCCAATCTGTAATTGTCCTGCTGCAAATTCTTCATAAGATTTGATGGCAAAATTAACAACTGACACATCATGTGCATGGGAAATAATGGTGCTTGGAACTAGTCCACCGCGACCAATGGCCACAATAGCATCACATGGTCCAATTAAATTTGCTAACACTTTACAATCGTCTTGAATGTGCTTCCAGGACAAATTGACACGCTCAGGCATGTGCACATTATATGTTAAAAATTTAAAAAATCAAACCTTATCAAATATGTTGGCCATGTCTTTGTGCAGAGTGTTCATGTTGATCATGATGTATTCATAGTCTTCTTTGAGACCGCGTGCAGCTCTCTTGGACATGTTGTTGAGTTCCAGAGCAATGCGCTTTTTCAACACATCTGCTTTCTCTTCATTTTCACTTCGCACACTGCTGTATTCCCGAGGAGCATAGGTGTATGAATCAGTGTTGCCAGTGGTATGATTGATGCCTGCATTGTATGCTTCAGCTATAGCTTTATGATCTGGATTCACCTAAATATTTATGCTGTGGCTGACTCCGAATCTATTAAAAAGCGCAAAGCTGCAGCCAAAAGAATACTCAGAGACATTGAACATTACAAAGTGTGTGTGGGTTGTGAATCTGTGATATTAAAAAAAGATGCTTTCTGTCCAGTGTGTGATACTTACAGATTCAATGATGATGCAGAGTACACCAGAAGGGTTGTGGAAGAATTGTCCAAGCGTGAACAAGTAAGTGTACTACCGAGTGATTTTATTTAAAGGAATATAGTCGTTGAGATACTTGGAAAGCAAAATGACTCGCTTCATCATTTCATCTTTCTTCATGCCTGTGTTCTTCTTGGCCTTGTCATACAGGTCCAACACTTCGTCAGCAGTGACTTTTTTTCTGTCCTCTTTCATGATATTATTTATTCTTAATCCAGTTGCATTCCTATGCAAGCATGTTAATATAAACATATGTCAAACATCAATCCCCTCACATTACAAGAACATGTCGCAACCTTCACTGCCGAATACGAAAAGTTTTCTGGTGGCAACAATGCAGCGGGTACTCGTGCCCGCAAAGCTCTTCAAGAAGCAATTAAGTTTGCTCGTGAAGCACGCAAGGGTGTTCAAGAAGAAAAGAACGCTCGCAAAGCTATTAAGTCTTAATTTAGACTGTCCTCATTATGTACGCAAGTGCATAGTAGGGAGGTCGGTTTTCATGCGCTTGATTTTCACCTGTGTTAAAGAGGGATATACTGCCACCTATATTTGGTGATCCGCCGACCATGGGCCATGGTCCGCTTCCTCCGCCACTGATGTTGAAAGATCTATTGGCAGCAGTATGAGTGTGTGCAGGCATCTCACTTATGGTGAGTTGCACAGCAGACAGACCACCTGTATTGCTTGGGCTGTATGCATTACCTGCACCTATAATAAATCTGTCTTGTAAGTTGGGAGTCAACTGACCGTTGGCTGTCTGACCGTTACACAGTGCCCACCCTGCAGGTATGGAAGCAACTGAACCAGACCATATGATGATGCCACCCACAGGCACTGGGTTATAAATTGCTTTGCCAGTAGTTGTGCCATCGGAGATAGGCACATATGTGTTGGTTGCTGGAGCTAATGCATCCAGGGCTGTAATTGTTACATCTGCCATATTATTTCTTCGCTAAGCGTTTACGTTCGTTTCGATGCACGGAAGCTATAGCCTGTACAACTTGTGTTGCACGATCTAAGTTATCTACTGTTCTATAAATTGCCTCAACTATATCATAAGCTGCATGTATAGCTTTACGATCTGTATCAACATCTTCCAGAGTGATTGTTTTAGTCTTCTTGGACTTCTCTGCATCTTCTGCTTTGATGGCTGGTGCTGCAGGTCCTACTGGCTTGGAAATTGATTGTGCCAAGGGTGATGTCTTGTTAATGGGTGGAGCCACAGGCACCCCTGGCATGGTGTACGCCTCATATATGACATGACAATCCCTGTGCATGTTAATATTTATGGATTTGTACTGCTATATTACCAATGATGTATGGCGTTGGCAATGATGAAACCACATGTGATGAAGTTGACCAACACAATGAGTGTACGAATTAAAAGACTAATATTAGCATCACGCACTTTGAGAGTGGGCACATCCGGCTTGCAGTCATCAGTTAATCCCACACGGTGATCCACTGCACGAGACCAAATGAGCCAAATCTTGGTAAACATTAATATTTCTTGCGCTTGGTGCCTTTATCAGAACGCTGGGCCCGGGCCTTTTTTATGCCACATGCTGTGCGCAAATATTTGGCATAACTCTTGTTTGCACTGTTGCCATAATATCCAATGATCTTGCTTGTGGCCATGTGCCTATGATACAGGAAATGTGTTACTTTGCAAATGTTTTCTTCACCATCAATTCTTGTTGTCGCTGCAACACTTGTTGCACATACAGACAGTGCACTTGGCCACCAGTGTTCTGTATGATCACTTCACATTCTTTGAGAGTGAGCTTGTTCACTTTCTTGTTGCTCTTCTCTTTGGACATGTAATTATTTAATCTTTTCAAATGCATAAATATTGTCGTGTCCAACAATAGCAAAAAATATGTGATCAACACTTATCATCCTTCTCCCTACACTTCAGGGTTAGCAGATTTCATGAAAGGCACAGTCACATTGTTGAGATTACTGGACAACACAGACATCAATGTGTGTGTTGATTATGCATCACATCCCATTGCAAATTTTTTGCACAGCAAACACACATATGAACAAGGCAAGCCAACCGATCTTTTGAATCAAGTTATATGTGACAGCACAGTGTTGCAGCTGCTTAATGCTTGTGACCAGGTAGCGAGAGTCACTGTGAATTTTTGTATATGGCCTTTTGTGCTAACAAAAAAACAGAAGCAGATCATAAGAGAGATGTTTCAACCAAAGCAGGAATTTCTAGAATATTTAAACAAACAGAAAGAAAAATTAACTGCAGAGTATGTGACCCTGCACATAAGAGCTGGCGATTTGCACATGCACAGTGTCACAGACGTGGCCAAAGTCTTCATGCCACAAATCAAGCGCCATGTACAAGCACATGATGCACAAATGTCCTTGTTTGTGGCTTGTGACAATTATGAAATAAAGAAAGAGCTGAAAAAGAGTTATAGTTTTGTGCATTGCATGGACAGTGTTCCTGTGCACCTGGGCACATTAAAACCACATGCAGATGACATGCATAAGGCTGTGCAGGATACATTGTGTGATTTCTACATGATGATGGGCTCCAAGCATACCACGTGTTTTAGCAGCTATGGAGCAGGATCCAGTTTCACACACCTGTGCACAGAGATATATGATGTGCCTTGTGTGTTTAGTGAAAGGTTAGATGTATGACAGATGTTGTTACATTGTTTGGCAAAGCTTGCATATATGACAGGGAGCACAGTAAAACTGTTCTATATGGCCAATCAACAACCACAGTAGCAAGTGTTTGCATTGCACCAGATGTGAATTTTGAACTTGTCGTATCCAATCAAAGAGCTGGCGATTTTTTCATAAAAATAGACAATCAAATTTCATGTCTTGAAACAATAGATTTGCATCTTAATAACGGGCAAAGAATACGTTTTTCTTCATTGCAACTTTATTTTCCGTTTGAAAATTGTAGTTTGTTGTTAAATGAACATTCAGCAATAATCAGTACCATGTGCAAAGATTATTCGCATCGTCTGGATGAATGGATACAATACAATCTCAAATTAGGATTTTCAGGTATAGTTATCTTCGATAATGATGCAAATAAAACAAACAATATGAATGAACCTACAGAGAATTGTAATAACAAATTATCAATACGGCAGGTGTGCGAGAAATATTCAGGCAGAGTGCTAGTTGTAGACTTTCCCTACTCACACCATGATGCTAGAGAATGTCACAATATACAGCGCATGAGTCTGCACATTGGTGTGAATGCGCTCATGAAGAAATGTAGAAACATTGCATTGATTGATGCTGATGAGTTCATCTGCACTCCAACATCTCCACATATTAATATACAGCAATTCTTGAGCAGTTATGACACCTCAATAAACATGTACAGCAACGTGTTGACAAATAAGAATGATGATGATTTTCTGGATAATAACATATTGAAGTTGGCAGAATACATTGGTGAAAGTCTTTACACCAAAACAATATTGTATACAGAACATATCAAAGAGGGTGAATTTATAATAACACCACATTTTCATAATCTGGGTACATATGTGCACAGCGATTTGATCATGCATTATCATTGCTTCATGAACACAAGATACAAGTACAATGATGCAATGAAGAAGCTGGAGTATTTCAAAATACTTACAAGTGTAGTAATATGATACAGCTCGAAGCATAAATAAAATATATCAAATGAACACACATCTGGATCATATCTATGCAAGTGCAGCCTTTGGTGAGGAATGGTTCAACTATGCTGGCGTCTACCGCAAGATGGTGGCACAGTGTGCACCTGATGGCAAGATTGTGGAAGTGGGCAGCTGGAAGGGCAGGTCCACAGCTTTTCTGCTAGTGGAGGCATACAACAAATCTTCTGACATTGAAATCTATGCTGTGGATACTTGGTTGGGTAGCCAGGAACATGGATATGAAGGCATGGCGTGCATAGAGAATGGCACATTGTATGAAGAGTTTTTAGCTAATGTAAAACCGGTGAGTCATAAGCTCAAAGCCTTGCGAATGACCAGCATGCAAGGTGCCAGTCTTTTTGCTGATCAATCTCTGGATTCAGTCTTCATTGATGCAGCCCATGATTATGAAAACGTAAAAATGGACATATTGGCTTGGCTGCCTAAAGTAAAACCAGGTGGTCTCATAGGCGGACATGATTATGCAAGTGGCTTTGGTGGTGTGGATCAGGCTGTGCAGCAAACCATGGGGCATGTGGAAGCTCAGGAAAGCTGCTGGCTCAAGCAACTGTAACAACACTTCATGTGACTCATAACCAGTGGGCTCATGAGAGCACCAGATATGCATAGAGCGCAGCGAATAGGCACTGCTGAGAACATAAATAAGTGATATGGCAGATGTAACCATCTCTGATCTAATTGCACAAGCACCCACAACAAATGATGTGTTTCCTTTTAGTACAGCAGTATCACCTAGCACATACAAAGCTTCTTTAGCACAGATAAAGACGGCTTTAGCAATTCCCACTGCAGTGAGTCAGCTGACCAATGACAGTGGATACATCACTGCATCCAGTCTGCCGACTAGTCAACAATTAGCCAGAGCATGGGTTAATTTTGATGGAATTAATGGTAGTGTAGTTGCAGGTGAATTCAGATGCAACATACTTAAGAACTATAACATTGATAGAGTTGTAAGAACTACTACTGGCAGATACACTGTATACTTTGCAACACCTGCGCCAGATGCACGTTATGTTGTAACTGGTGCTTGTAATTTCAATAACGCCAATAATGACGCACTAACTATTATGAGTATAGGCTCACAATATACAAACTATTGTCAAGTGGTAAGCAGGGGATATGGCAGTGCGGCAGGCCACTATAATCCTGGCTCCATGCATGTTGTAATCCATTATTAAAATTCAGCGCACTTTATAAAAAACAGCTATACTCACGAGCGCAGCGAACAGGCACGGCTTGGAGCATAAATAATACATATGGCTGATGTGGCGATTAATGAACTAACAAAAGGTACTCCTACTGGTAATAATATACTGCCATACAGCACAGGAACAAATACACTGGGAGTACCTGTATCTGCTTTGTTTCATAATGCAGGCAACATAGGCATAGGTACTGCAACACCTGCAGCTAAGTTGGATGTAGTCGGAGATGTGAGAGCCACTAGCTACAAGACAGGATCATTGCCCATGTTTGGAGCCAATGCTTTTGTTCATTTCCATGGTGGTCAAGATATAAATGGCAATGCAAGTACTAACAATACAGAGCGTCGCATCTATGCAGGTGGTAATGTGTCCAGTGTGTTGCGAAATGCCCTAGGCCTATACACAATCTATTTTACCACAGCAATGACTAGTACAGAATATATGGCTGTATGCTCTGCTCGGCATTTGGACGGTGTAACATTTGATGTACAATGTGAAGTTAGTGATCGTCTCACAACCAGTTGTGTGGTGAACGTGCAAAGCAATTTCGCTGGTTCAGGAGGTGCCACAGCATATGATTCGCGCGATGTGGATGTGATGATCATATGTTAAGCCATGCAGAGCACATTAATATATTTTTTTACTCTATAAGAAAGAGAGCTATACAAACGAGCGCAGCGAACAGGCACGGCTTGGAGCATAAATAATCAATATGGCTGATGTGACCATCTCTGATCTAACAGCTGGTACTCCAACAGGAACAGGTGTAATACCCTATTCAGATGGTGTAGCGACTACTAAGGTGACCATAAACCAGGTGTTAGCATTACAGTCAGGGGTACCTGCAGGCTTCATAGGACTGTGGTCAGGAGCAGCAAATGCCATACCTGCAGGATGGTTGTTGTGTGATGGATTAAATGGTACACCCAATCTGGTGGACCGGTTTGTGGTAGGAGCAGGAACTGCTGCACCAGCAGTGGGTGCCACAGGAGGAAGCAAGGATGCTGTTGTTGTGAGTCATACACATACAGTAACAGATCCAGGTCATTCACATGGAACTGATTTCTGGAGGGGTGTATATAGATCTGGAGATGTTTTGGTTAATCTATACCAATGGTTTTCTCAGAATTCTAAAGATCGATCAGAATGGTATGGAAGAAGCAGCACTACTGGGATATCCATAGCAGCAGCAGGCCAATCAGGTACCAATGCTAATTTGCCTCCTTATTATGCCCTTTGCTATATAATGAAGTCATAGTATTGAAGTCATAGTATACTTTACCGCAAAGTAACCCCAATAAGAGCTATATAAAAAATCTGCAAAAAAAATTATAAAAATTTTTTGGCATGCACCTATATAGATTCAGAACGCTTTCTTCTATATGTATAAATTCCCGTACTGGGGTCTATATCCCCGTGCAGGTTTTAGAACCCCTTGTCGGTTTCTGAAACACATACTGTATCCAGATACCATGGACGAGCATTGAAGACCACCTCT
>Ga0247832_1006997_pt1 | contig 12044 bp, 6 predicted proteins | sample LaCruzMarch2015__10_FD_192407 | JGI IMG/M metagenome (GOLD analysis project Ga0247832, IMG submission 192407) | Freshwater microbial communities from meromictic Lake La Cruz, Castile-La Mancha, Spain - LaCruzMarch2015_4m | ecosystem: Environmental > Aquatic > Freshwater > Lake | place: Spain...
GTTCCATGAGTTTACTCAAACTATCCATTGGCTGATGCAAACTGTTCATTTTTTGCTCAAAAGGACGCATTTCGGCTTCTATTTTCTGCATTTCTTGCTCATAAATCCTCATTTGCTTTTCTAATTCACGCTCTTTTTTCTGCAAATCAGCTATTTTTTGTTTGACATCGGCTGGCATTTTTCCATCATCATATTTCATTTCTAATTTCTGTATAGCCAAACTTGCTTCTTGCATTTCTATAGAAAGTTCTTGAATCTTTTTCTGTGGAAGCTGCTTTTTGCGAGAAATTTGCTCTATTTCTGCACCATATTTTTCCATCTGCCCGCCATATTTTCCTTGCATCTGAAAACCATATTTTTCCATTTCCATACTATATTTTTCCATTTCTTTGCCCAATCGCTCCATTTCGACTTCTACTTCTTCGAGTGAGGCAGAGTCCGTAACAATTAAAGTAGTTTTGGAATTTTGATTAGTTATTGTTGTTTCAGAAACACTTTTACCAATAACCGATTTACTAATAACAGATTCTTCTTTTACTACCTCTTTCTGAGCATAAACTACGCCCAAAGCCACCACCAAAATCATCCCCAAAACCGCAGCCCAATTACCATAACTCATTGGTTTTGAATCATTTATTCCGATAATACGTTTGATTCTGTCCATAAAAGTTTGGCGTTTTGCACCAAATGCCATTGCCAAAAGTGGCTGCTGCTGAAAACTCGCCACTTGCGTAAGAGCTTTAGCCAACACCAAACTATCGCCACAGATTTCTACCGCAAAATCATCGCAACAGTTTTCTCGTTCGTCACGCACTTTACCCGAAATAAACCAAGTTGCAGGATGAAAGAAAAACAAGATTTCAACGAAATTTTGAAAGATATTTACCAAATAATCGTAGCGTTTGATGTGTGCCAATTCGTGAGCCAAAATGGCTTCTAATTGATTGATTGTCAGACCAGAAGCAATACCGACGGGCAGTAAAACCACAGGTTTTATCCAACCAATAGTCATCGGTACAGTTGCACGTGCCGATTCCAATAGTTTGATAGTAGCCGGCATTCGTGTTTTTTCGATTAAAGTATTCATTAATGCCTGAATATCGGCACTTATCGGATGTACTTGTTGTACTTTTAGGCTCTGAACATGCGTAAAACCAACGACTAATCGCAACAACAAAAGCGTAGTTCCGACCAACCAAATCATGACAAATACATCCAAATTGTTTTGCAGAAAAAACTCAATTTGTTGTAAAAGACTAAGTTTCTTTTGTGTGAAAATCAAGTTTGGATTATTCAAGAAGAAATTACCAAATACTTGATTGTTTGACAATGCTGTGGAAGTACTTGCTGGCTGATAAATCGTAAAAAAAGTAGCGATAGCAGCCACAAACTGCAAAGTTAAAGCTCCAATTCCGAGTCGATAACGAGTTACGGATAGCTTGAACATGTAGTACAAAATACCGAATACCAACAAAATGGCAAATCCTTGCCAAATTGAGTGAATGAGTGTCCAGCCAAGAGCCGAACTTGTGTTGTAGTTGATAATATCAGTTAGCTTTTTCATAATTACCCCATGGAGTTTACATTATATCTTACGAGGTAATAAGATATAAAATTTCGATTTTATAAATTCAAATTCTTTTCTTTTTCGGCAATTAATTTCTTGATTTCATCCAATTCATCAAGACTAACTTCCTGGTTACCAAGTGCTTGCATGACCAATTTCATGGCTGAGCCTCTGAAAGTAGCATCAACAAATTTTCCGAGTAAAAGTTGCTGAGTCTGCTCTTCGCCGATTTCGGCTTGATAAAGATGATAACGCCCTTCTTCGGTGCGACTAACGATGTGTTTTTCGTGCATAATCTGCAATAATTTAAGCGTAGTTGTGTAGCCTACCTCCTTCATCTTGGAGAGTTCATTGTTTACTTGCTTGACCGTGGCTTTGCCCAATTGCCATAAAATCTGCAAAATTTCTAGTTCCGATTCGGTAGGTTTTATTGATGGTATATTTTCCATAATTTTGTTTACGAATGATTTCGTAGCAAATGTAATACGAAATCATTCGTAGTTCCAAATTTAATTACGAATAATTTCGTACATAGTGTTAATTTTTCTTATTTATAAAAATTATGATTAAAAAAACTATCTTTGAATATATATCAATTAAGCTCATCATGCCCCAAAAACTAACACAAATCATTGGTCGTAGTTCCTTTAGCCTAACTTTGTTTGCCTCTATCACGGCTTTTTTTACCTATATGTGTTTTTACCCATTTAGACGTGCATATACAGCAGCGACCTATGAAGAATTGGCTTTTTTTGGGGTAAGTTTCAAAATTCTGATCATCACGGCACAGGTTTTGGGTTTTGCTGTATCAAAAGGCTTAGGCATTAAATATGTTTCTGAAATGTTACCCGCCAATCGCTCACGTAACTTACTGATAATGATTACGTTATCTTGGATTTGCTATTTATTTTTTGCTCTAACCCCAGCCCCGTTCAATTTAGTATTTATCTTCTTGGCGAGCTTGCCACTGGGCATGGTTTACGGTACAATTTTGGGGTTTTTGGAAGGTCGAAAAACAACCGATTTATTGGTTGCCGTACTCACGGCTTCCTTTATTATGGGTTCTGGATTTGCGAAAAGTATCGGAAAATGGGTAATGACGACGCTCGAAGTTAGTCAGTTTTGGATGCCATTTGTGGCTTGTGCGATTATGATTGTACCGTTTGGGATTTGTGCGTGGTTGATGGGACAAATTCCGCCACCGACAGAAGCTGACAAAGAAAATAGAACTGAAAGAAAACCCATGCAAAAAGCCGACAGAAAAGCATTTATTAAAGAGTTTGCTTTAAGTATGTTTATTTTTGTGGTGTCGTATGTGCTACTTACAACTTTCAGAGAATTCAGAGATAATTTCACGCCTGAAATTTGGAAATTACTTGGATATGGCAATAATTCGGCAATTTTCACACAAACCGAAACCCCAATTGCCATCACTGTTTTACTGATGATGGCTGCTATGCGTTGGGTACAAAATAATTTTAAAGCATTTGTGATTATTCAGCTTTTGATGTTGGCAGGTGGTGTTCTGATTGGTGTAAGTACGCTGCTTTATGAGCAGAAAATACTCTCGCCTATGGTGTGGCTAACTAGTTTGGGTTTGGGCGTGTATATGGCTTATTCGATGTGCAATAGTTTATATTTTGAGCGAATGATTGCCGCATTCAAAAAATCTGGCACTGTTGGTTTCTTGATTACCTTTGCCGATTATTATGCTTATTTAGGCAGTATTTTGGTACTTTTTTATAAAAATTTCTTTCAAAAAAGCATCAATTACCTTGATTTCTTTATTATCCTATCTTATTGTATATCAGTTATTTATGTAATTTTAGTTGGACTATCGATGTGGAATTTGAGTTTAAAACGGGCAAAGTCGCTTGAATAGGCAATGTACACTTTTGTAAAAATCAAATAATCAAGATATTACAAAGTAAAAATACCAATTCTTTTCTTTATCGGGCAATTATTATTCCGCATTAAAATCCTTAAAAACTTTCTTTATATTATCGTCAGTTGCTTTGTTTTTTGACTCCCAAGCGGCATCTAAATCAAGTACTACTAAGCCTTTTAGGCTCATTGCATTCATAAAATCATCCACTTTTCTTATAAAGTCATTATTTCTACGAGATGATTTCAGTGCAAAATCACGAGCAAAAATATCACCTTTGCTTTGTAGTTCGTTCTTTTTTTCAATGATATAATTGAGTCGGTCTATAATATCTTTCATTGAGCGACCAATTACCTCGGTTGCCTCAAGAGTGCCGATTGTCAATACTGTTGTGCCACCTAACGTCGAAATCAGGCGTTGATTTCTAGGTTCAGTATTTAACACGGATGATAAACTTGTAGTTGCCCCCAAAGACGCATTGATGATTGAACGGTTTTTTTTGCCTTTCTTAGCCCCTTTATATGATTTTTTTAGCTCATCTTCTTTTTCTTTCATTTGTTCAAGTAATTCCCAACCTCTAAGCAATGTGCCACGATATAAATTATAAAGTTTCAAGTCTGTTTCTACTTCGTTGATGGCATTTTTTACTACGAATCTGATTGTTTTTACATCGCGTTTCTTAGTTTTATCTAATACAAAAAAGTCGATAGTAAAACCAAGCGAGTCGAAAGGGTCTTTTACAAAATCATAATTTGGATGCCAAGTAAACTCATATTGATTTGAGGTGTTTTTGATTAAAGAACTTTTACTAATCTGCTGATTATCAGTCAAAAAGTCAAATTCTTCAATATCGTCATCACCATTGGGGTCAGATAAATAGAATCTGATGTTAATTGTTTGATTTTCTTTAATTTTAAAAACTTGGTCTTTCGGCACAACCACTATTTCGGGAGGTAAGTCAATTTGAGTTGCCTCTATTTTTAGGCGACCCTTCGATTGGGTTTTGGCAGGTTGGTCTTCTACATAAAACTCCAGAAACATTGGATTTGCATCCAAAGTTTTTTCTTTTAGTTTCTTGAATTGTGTCAATGACGGCGACCATGAAATTTCACCTTGCGAAGTCATTTTCATACCTTCGGGCATACTCTCAAAAGATGGAATTACGACAATTGGATCGTTGTCTTCGTCATATACAAAATCACGGTCGATTTTATAGACATTATTCGTATTATACTGAACATAAAAAGGCTTCAAATCTCGAATAGCAGGACTCCGATTGACGTGCTGAATACGAAATTCAACCTTTGAGGAAAGCGTTTCATTGGTAGAATCGCACTTTGCCTCGAAGATTACTTGTTGAAATTTATAAGAATCAAGTCTATCGACCATCGAATAGGGAGGAGTCCAGGTAAAACGTCCGAGTGAGTCGAATGCCATTCCTTCAAGTTTGCCTTGAGGTATAGTGAAACGAAATTTTTCGCAGTTTTTTCCTTCTAATTTTAGTTCAAAAGAAACCTCAGAACCTTCTTTGAGTTGAGTCCATTCTTTTCCTGCTGGAAGCAATATTTTTGGAGTTTCTTGTGCAAAAATATGGTTTGAAAAAAATACTAATATACTAATTGTTAGGATTTTAAAATTCATTTTTATTGTTGATTTTTATAAATTAGCATTCTATTTGCCTTATTTATACATCATCTGTTTCGACGGCTATTTCTTGAACTTCTTTGGAGTATGCTGGTACCAGTACTTCTGGAATTACCACACATGGAAAACCAAATAGACAACGGTCTTTAATCATTTTTATTACTTCATCAGGTACGTTTTCTTCCCAGCCTTCTTCTCCTTTTCTAATGAGCTCGAGCGATTTATTGGTATTAATAGTGAGGTTTGTTTCATTATAATGATGAATGTCCTCAATTTTATTATTAGCTATCAGATAACGATACAAGTCAATCAGGTGCATCGGAGGATTAAACCTCATGCAATTCATGATATTATTGTTTTGGTAAGTTGGATAAACAAAAAGTTTAAGATTTCGACTGAAAAGTGTGGCAAATGACTCCAAAATGCCACCTGCTAAATCTTTATAATGGCTTTCTTCAAAAATATATTCCAGATTTGGATAACCGATGATTAAACCCATTTTGAGCTTGGTCAACCTTGAAATATACGCTACCAACTTATAATATTCTTGGTAATTAGAAATCATTACCATTTGTCCCATTGAGCAGAGAATATCTACACGGTCAAGAAAGTCTTTTTCGTCAATTTCAGCATCATCTCTTTGCAAATCTTGCAATGTAATTTCCGAAAGTACCACCACTTTTTCTTTGTCAACATCTGGTTCTCGCATGAATTGTTTTTTTCCATTGGCGAGCATATCCAAATGCACATTAACTAAGGGACGGAAACGGCCACGCAACACTAAAGCGTGTTTACGGAAAAGTACTTCCGAAGGTTGGAGGTTTTTGCCATCCGAGCCAAAAAGTGCAATATCCGAGAAACCGTACTTCACTAAATGCAAGCTCATCAAACGATTATCAACATGCTTAAAATTTGTCCCTTCAAAGCGAATCATGTCAACTTGGATTCTGTCAGGAGCTAGGTCATCCATCAACGATAATAAGAGTGTTTCGGGGTCTTGATAATAAAAAAAGCACCCATACATCAAGTTTACGCCCAAAGTTCCGAGGGCTTGTTGTTGAAGAATGCTATCATTATCGAGCATTTTTACGTGCAAGATGATATCGTTGTAGTCGCCATGTGGTGTGAGCTGAAATCTTACGCCCATCCAACCGTGAGCATCATTGTTTTTATGATAGTTTAGAGCCGCAACTGTATCCGAAAAAGCAAAGAAAGTAGCGTCATCGCCCCGTTTTTCGCCCAAACGCTCAATCAAAAGTCCGTATTCGTGGTCGAGCATACTCATTAGGCGAGGCTCACATACATAACGCCCGCTTTCCATGACTCCGTAGATGGCATCGGAGAAAGTCATATCATAGGCCGACATCGTCTTCGCAATAGTTTTTGAAGCACCACCAGCCTTAAAAAAATTAGCGGCTACATCTTGCCCTGCACCAATTTCAGCAAAGCTACCATAGATTTGCTTATTCATGTTGATACGCAATGCCTTTTGCTTAGTTCCGAGGTTTTTTTCGTGTATAATCTCCAAAGCTTTACTATTTAATTATTTGCTGATAAAGTAAATAGTATATTTCTATTTCCCCAACCAAATTATCATCAAAATTAAGTCAAAATGTTTTAAAACTCTCTAGTTTTTTAAACATTTTGGCTTAAAATGGGAAAACTACTATAATACAATTATTACTTTTTTAGATGCAATTTTGATATAAACTTAACAAAATCATAATTTACGACAACGATTTAAACAATTTAGGATAGTAATTTTGGGTCTGTAAATGGTATAAGAATTTTTTATGAAAAACCTAATCTTCAGAATATTACTCCTTATAGTTCCGAATGTAGTATTTGCACAGTCAAAGACTATTTTTCCTAAAACCAATCATCCATTTATCATCATTGCTCACCGTGGTTTTCATGTTGATACACCCGAAAATACCATAGAGTCGCTCCGAAAAGCTATCGAATTGGGCGTAGATTATGTAGAAGTTGACATACGAACCACTCTCGAAGGCGAGCTAGTTGTAATGCACGATGCCAATCTTGAGCGAACTACTGATGGAAAAGGAAGGGTTTCGGCAATATCAGCGATTGATTTCAAAAATCTAAAAATAAAGGATACAGATATTTCTCCACCGACTTTTTCTTCATTTTTGATGGAAGCCAAAGATAAGGTAAATCTGTATTTGGATATTAAGGAAGCCGACCCAGAGAAAATTATAAGTTTACTTGATAAATATCAGATGCGTGAGAGGGTCGTTATCTATTGCTCTTCGCAACAGATTTTTAAATGGAAAAAACTCGCTCCAACAATTCCTGTAATTATTAGTCCGTCTTCAAATATTAAGACTCCTTCAGATTTTGAGTCCTATGTTTTGAGTTTTCCTACATCGATTTTGGATGGAAATATCGAAACCTACTCACCAGAAATTTTACAAAAGCTTACTAAAAACAATATTCCAGTTTGGCTTGACACCTTAGGGAAAGACGATAACCCTCAAACATGGGAAGCCGCTATTATGCTTAATATCAAAGCATTACAGACCGATAAACCGAAAGAAATGATGGAGTACTTACTAAAGAGAAGTCATAGATATAAATGATATATATACGTAATATTAATTAACTCATAACATTGACTTTATAATAAGTTAATATTAGACCAATACTTTTGTGAGATAATACTCCTAATACCGTTTGATAAATAATTATTTAGGTAAAAGTTTAAAACTTTTTGCTAACAAAAAACAGCTTTATGAAATACAAATTTAAAATCTCCTTTCTTTTCTTATTTCTTTTCTCAATTATTTCTTTTGCCCAAACGGGTGTTGTCCGTGGAACAATTAAAGATGCTTCCACTAACGAAGACGTTATCGGTGCTACAGTAAAGATTGACGGCTCTACATTGGGAGCATCAACTGATATTAATGGATTCTTTTCAATTTCTAAAGTTCCAGTCGGTAAGAAAAAAGTAATCATTTCTTATGTTTCTTATAAAACAAAAGAGATTGAGATAAACGTTGAAGCTGATAAGATAATTGAAATAAATACAGTTCTTGACGAAGATAAAGTAGTTTTACAGGAAGTAAAAGTAACTGCCAGTCGCCTAACAAATACTGAAGTATCGTTGATTTCTGAAATAAAGGCTTCTCAAATGGTTGTAAACGGAATTTCTGCACAACAAATTGCCAAAACGCTTGACCGTGATGCTGCACAAGTAGTCAAACGTATTCCTGGGATTACGATTGTGGGTGAGCGTTTTATAAATATTCGCGGTTTGAATCAACGTTATAATAATGTAATGCTTCACAACGCTTTTACGCCAAGTATGGAAACTGACGTAAAATCATTTTCGTTTGATATTATTCCGAGTTCACAAATTGATCGTGTATTGGTTTATAAAAGTCCTTCGGCCGAATTGCCAGGCGAATTTGCGGGTGGTTTAGTGAAAATTTTCACGAAAAATATACCAGACCAAAACTCGTTGGTTCTTGACTATGGTACTTCATTGCGTCAAGGAACAACTTTTGGAGATTTCTACCAGCCAAATCAAGGTAAAAACTACTGGACAGGCTTCAATAATGGTTTTTCAGATTTACCACAGTTCTTCCCATCAAATATCAATACATTTTTAAACAATCCTGCACAATTGGAAATTACAGGTCGCTCACTAAGAAATGAGTGGACGGTAAACAAAACAGCAGCAACACCTGACCAACGTTTTGGTTTGACAGGAAACTATAAATTTAATATCGGTAGAATCAAAGTTGGAAATGTAACTTCTATGAACTATTCAGATAGTCGTACAAATTTCTTGATTGACCGTAACGACTTTAATGCCAATATTAAAAATACACAATCACCGATATATTTTTTCAAAGACACTCAGTATAGTCGTAATATAAGAGTTGGTTTGATTCATAACTGGGCATTCCGTTTTAATGATAATCATTCAATTGAGTTGAAAAACTTGTTCAACCAAATGAGTAATTCAAATTATACTCAACGTGGTGGTCGTGCAATTGAAGCGAATTATAATCCAGATAATCAATCGTTTAATCAAGTTTATCGTGGAATTTACACGGGTCAAATTACTGGTAAACATTCTCTCGCAAAAGGCAAAACTGTAATTGATTGGGTAGGTGGCTATAATCGCTCGAATCGTGAGCAACCTGATTATCGCCGTTATCGCTCAGATGTTGACTTAAAAAATAGTTCAAAAACTATTTACGTTCCAATCGGTACTGCACAGGCATTTTATTTAGGTCGTTGGTTCTCAGAAATGAAAGAAACAAGTTATACAGGTGCCGTAAATATTACTCAAAAAGTAACTTTATCGAAAGCAACCGATAAAGAAATGGAAATAAAAGCAGGTTTATTCTACGAAAACAAAGACCGCTCATTCGATGGTCGTAATATTGGTTATGTGCGTGGAAATAATTTCAGTAATGAACTTTTCACAGGAACCGTGACAAACCTTTTCAATAATATAAACAGTACTTCAGGTATCAGAATTGACGAACAAACCAATCCGAATGATTCATATACAGCAGGAAATAAATTATTGGCTTATTATGCAAATGCCAATATCCCATTGAGCAAAAAATTAAATATTATTGCAGGTGTACGAGTTGAAGATAACATACAAAGTTTACAAAGTGCTTTTTTAGGTGGTGCAAAAGTTAATGTAAGAAATCCAGTAACGAGTGTATTACCTTCAGCTAATTTATCTTATAACTTCTCTGAAAAAATGCTCGTTAGAGCGGCTTACGGACAAACTATTAATCGCCCAGAGTTTCGTGAATTGGCACCGTTTTCATTCTATGACTTTGACTTCAATGTTGTTTATGAAGGTTTCACCGGCTTAAAAGTTTCGACTGTTGATAACTTTGACGTACGTTGGGAGTTATATCCTACACCTTCTGAAATCGTAAGTTTGGCAGCTTTCTATAAAAACTTTACAAATCCGATTGAGTTAGAAGTTGAAGCAGGAAGTGGTTCTTTAGGAGCGAAAACTTTCATCTATCAAAATGCTCAAAATGCTAAAAGTGCGGGTTTAGAGTTGGAAGTACGCAAAAGTTTAGCAGGCTTGACTGTTTCTCCGGTTTTAGAAAAAATGAGTGTATTATTTAATGCTGCTTTGATTTATAGTAAAGTACAGTTACGTGAAGGTGCAGAAGGACAATCAAATAATCGCCCGTTACAAGGACAATCGCCTTACATTCTAAACTTTGGTCTGAATTATAACAACACTGAAAAAGATTTTCAAGTAAACTTACTATACAATGTAATCGGAAAGAGAATTTTTGCTATTGGTTTTGAAGGCTATCCAGATCTTTACGAAATGCCAAGAAATGTAGTTGATCTTACTTTTTCTAAAGGTTTTAAAGACCGTTGGGTAATTAAAGGCGGTGTAACTGATATTTTTAACCAAGCAGCTTTGATTTTACAAAATGGTAATCAAGATGGCAAATTCGACCGCAAAACTGATGAAGTAATGCAAAGCTACAAACCAGGCAGTTTAGTAACACTTGGTTTCAGTTATACACTATCAAAAAAATAAAATTTAGGTCGAAGTTCAATTCAAACAATAGTTTAATGCTTCAAATAAGTCAATTTAATAACACAAAAATTCAGTAAACCAAACTCAAAAAAACAATGATTAAGTTTCAAAAGTATTTTCGATTATTCGCATCAGCTACGATGCTTTTCTCGACAGCCGCTTTTATCAGCTCATGTAAAGAAGCAGAAGTGATTGCACCGGCACCAATCGTTTCAGCAGGTACAGAAGCTTCTGGAATCCCGGGTGCAAAAGTAAACGTTACGGCGTCAATTTCTGCTCCAGGCGGCTTAAAGACTGTAACAGTTTTAAAAAATGGAGTAGCTTTCGACTCAAAAACTTATGCAGATGGCGTAACTTCTGATAGTTACACAAAAGAATACACAGTTGAAAATTTGGCAGCTGGTGCAAGTGTAAACTTCACAATTATTGCTACTGACGTAAAAAATCAAGCTTCTGCTCCAACAACATTTACAGTAAAAGTAACGGCGATTCCACCAAAAGAAATCGTTACTGTAAGAGGCCTTTTGACAGGAAATATTTCTTGGACTAAAAATAAAATTTACAAACTTGTAGGTTTTGTACGCGTTGGTGGTGATACAACTGAAGTAACACCAACAGGTGTTGCTGTTGGTACACTTACAATTGAGGCTGGTACAGTAATCATCGGAGATCGTGCAACAAAAGGAACTTTGATTATCCAGCGTGGTAGCAAAATTATTGCACAAGGAACTGTAAATGAGCCTATTGTATTTACATCAGAAAGAGCCGTTGGCGAAAGAGAGCCAGGTGATTGGGGTGGTTTAGTAATTTGCGGAAAAGCAAAAAACAACTTGCCAAATGGTGTTGGTCAATTAGAGGGTAGCTATAAAGGCTGGCATGGTGGCACTGATGATGCAGACAACTCTGGTAGCTTAAAATACGTTCGTGTTGAATATGCTGGTGTGCCAATTAACCCTAACCAAGAAGTAAACTCATTTACATTTGGTTCAGTTGGAAACGGTACTTCAATGGAATATTTGATGGCAACTTTCGGTCTTGACGACTCATTTGAGTGGTTTGGTGGAAGTGCCAATGCTAAGTATTTGATTGCTTACAAAGGCTTAGATGATGATTTTGATGTTGATAACGGATATAGCGGAAATGTACAATTTGGTATCGGAGTTCGTGGAGCAACTCAAGCTGACCAATCTGGTTCAAACGGTTTCGAAGTTGATAATGATGGTCAAGGAAATGCAAGAGCTCCATACACTTCTGGTACATTCTCAAACTTCACTTTGATTGGTGCTAAAGGTTCAGCGGCTACTTCAATCAGCCCATTGTTCCAAAATGCATTCCATTTGAGAAGAAACAATAAATTGAAGATTCATAACACATTTGCTACAGGATAT
>Ga0247832_1007003_pt1 | contig 12034 bp, 16 predicted proteins | sample LaCruzMarch2015__10_FD_192407 | JGI IMG/M metagenome (GOLD analysis project Ga0247832, IMG submission 192407) | Freshwater microbial communities from meromictic Lake La Cruz, Castile-La Mancha, Spain - LaCruzMarch2015_4m | ecosystem: Environmental > Aquatic > Freshwater > Lake | place: Spain...
TCCAGGCCAGCAGCGGGGTGGGCGTGAACACGCATGTGATCTTCTGCAGCGCCCAGCCGCAGCTGTATCCGGTGGAGGCCTACAACGCCAGCGTCGAGCGTGTCGTGGCGCGCCGGGGGATCGAGACCCGCCTGCTCCACAACCTGATCGAGGTGCGCGCCGAGGAGCGGGTGGCCGTCTTCGAGGTCAGGGGCGAGGGCGGGGAGCCCCGGCGGGAGGAGATCCCCTACGACCTGTTGCACGTGGTGCCGCCGATGGCGGCCCCGGATGTGATCGCCAGCAGCCCCCTGGCGATCGCCGGGCCGGGGGGCTGGGTGGAGGTCGATCGATTCACCTGCCAGCACAAGCGTTACGGCGATGTGTTCGCCCTCGGGGATGTGAGTTCCCTGCCCACCGCCAAGAGCCTGGCGGCGGTGCGCGGCCAGGCGCCGGTGCTGGTGGCCAACCTGCTGGCCCACATCGATGGTCGGCCGCTGCTGGCCCACTACGACGGCTACACCGCCTGCCCCCTGATCACCAGCTTCCACGACGTGGTGATGGCGGAATTTGACTACAGCTTGCAGCCGGTGAGCTCGTTCCTGGTGGATCCCACCAAGGAGCGCTGGAGCATGTTCCTAGTGGAGACACGCGTGTTCCCCTGGGTGTACTGGCACCGGGTGCTCAAGGGGCGCCTACACGAAAGCCGCTTCCTCAAGCCGTTCGGGCCCCTGGTGCGGGCCCTAGGGCTGGCGCGCCGTGAGACTTGAGCAGCATCTGGGTGCCGATGGGCTGTCCGACAAGGGCTGCGATCACGCGACATTTCGCCTTGAAAAGAAAAAAGATCGGGCCTGGCTCCTCACTCAGGGATTCATAATTTCCCTGCCCCTTGGCGATGATCAGGTCGGCGGCAGCAAAGCGATCGCGCAGCTCCTGGCTGCAGTCCTGCAGGATGGTTCCCGGGGCATCCGAGCCGTTGTCAATGACCTGCACGATCTGATCAAGCCCCACCCACTTGGCATCCTCCTGAGTGGCATCATTGAGGATCGGTGATCCCCGTACAACCAGGGTGATCGTCCTGGGTAGCAGCTGGTCAATGAGTAGGCGATCAAGAGCGATTTCACCCGCGTTATCGGCCAAATAGAGGATCGTTTCAGCCTTGACCACGGCCGCGCGGAACGGTTCCACATCGCCATGGAAGGGATCCTCCAGAGCCCTCTTCAGAGCCAGCCGCACATCCTGCTCCGTGAGCTGGCCGTTGCTGCCCATATCGATGGCATTGCCGGCGATCGCCAGTCGGGTGGCCATCAGGAGGGGGTCGCCGGACGCCTTCACCTCAGCCTCAAGCAACGGGAGCATGTCCATCACGACGCTGTTCTGCCAGACCTTTGTCTCGCGGTAGGGGTCGACCACGCCCGTCATCTCCCGAAGACGCCGGTGCAGGCACTGCGCCATGGCAGGAGGTGATGCTGTTAGGTCCATGCCTTCGGCCCAATGCAGCGCCCCCCTGAGCAGGCGCTCGTGGATCGATGCATCAGTCGTCACCAGTCGGGCCGCCTCCAGTGACTGACGCAGCAGGCAAGGAATGCAATCCAGCGATGTGTTCATGGCGACGAACGATGCAATCGTGCTGCAGGATGATCTCAATCTGCAGCATCAGGACGACCGGAGCAGGTCGAGACTCTCTGGCAGCGGTTCCCTGGAAGAGTGGCACGCCAGGCGAACCATGGGGTTTTGCTCCCCACGCTAATGAAGGTGTGCACCTGCGCAAGCTTTGGATATCCGTCTGCGTCGCATTGAGCGATCCGATTAGGTTGACAATGTCCCCGCAGAGCACCTCAGAACAATGAAAAGAATTCTTGCTTTATTCGCCTCCATGGTGAAGACACCCTGGCGCCGCCTTGTCGGCATCAGCCGTGCCGGGATCGTGGCGGTCGGGCTGTTCGTCCTGGCTTCGCTCCTCTCGCCAGCGGCCGCCTCAGCCGCTGATACCGATGGCAACTGGAATCTTGATGACGGCGCTGGGCACCGCCTCGGCGGCATGATCTACGAATCGTCAGACATCAACGCGGCCAAGGGTCTGCGCCTACGACTGAACGCAGAATCTCCCAAGCTGACCCTGGACCACGCCCGACCCCTGCGGCTCAGTGATGGCAAGGATCAGGACTGGAGTCTCGCCAACCGCAGCGCTGAGCTCACGGCCTCTGCCGGTGGCGCGATCCCGGCCACGTCCTCCCAGTTCGACGCCGGCTGCCTCGATCCGACCCCTGCCGACGGCCTGCCCCTGAAGATCACGGTGCCGAGTTCCGCCGGAGATCTGAGCTTTGCCCTCTCCCCTGGCCAGGTCCAGACCCTCCACTCGCTGACGGACGCCTGCATGAACTGACGACCGCCTGGGTGCACCGCAGGCCTCGGTACGTTGTTCCGATGCGCCTGCTGCACACCTCCGACTGGCACCTTGGCCGCCGTTTCCACGGGGCCTCGCTGCTGGAGGAGCAGGAAGCGTCGATCGCGCGGATCGCCGACCTGACCCGGGAGCAGGCCGTCGATGCGGTGCTGATCGCAGGCGACCTCTACGACAGCCGCTTCCGCAAGACGTTCAAGCCGCTGGTGCGTGCGTTGGGGCTGGCTTTCAAGCAGCGGTGATCACACCGCCTGCAGTTGGCTGAGCTGCTGCTCCAACCGCTGCTTGAGCCGACGTTGCACCAGGTTGCAGAGGTCCTCCACCAGGGGGTCGGCCACCGCATAGATCAGCCGTGTGCCATCCCGGTCACAGTTCACCAGCCCGGCGCGCTGCAGCTGACCCAATTGGCGGCTGATGTGGGACTGGCTGAAGCCGGTGGCCTCGATCAGGGAGGCCACATCCATGGGCCCGCCGTGCTTGAGCTGGCAGAGCAACTGAAGTCGGGCCGACTCGCTCAACAGGCGGAAGAAGCTGCTGAGCTCATCGAGCAGCTGGGGACTTGGCAGGGACTGGGGTAGGGTCCGGCGCATGAACGGGCTTATGTCGATAAACGCATTATGCAGCACGCGTTAAGGGCGTGGGCCGTTGGCGACCAGCGGCCCGGACAGCACACATGGTCTTAACGCGCATAATGCGGCTATGCTCATAGCAGTTAGTGATCGATCACCCATGGCCGTCGCTCCCGCTCCCGCCTTGTCCCTCTCGGCCGCCGCCGGCGGTGGCTCCCTGCTCTTCCGCCAGCTGTTCGACGCCGACACCGGCACCTTCACCTACCTGCTGGCCGATGTGCCGAGCCGCAAGGGGGTGATCATCGATTCGGTCTTCGAGCAGCACGGCCGCGACCTCTCCCTGATCCGGGAGCTGGGCATCGATCTGGTGGCCTCGATCGACACCCACGCCCATGCTGACCATGTGACGGGGAGCTGGCTGATGCACGAGGCCACCGGCTGTGCCATCGGCCTGGCGGCAGCTGCCCGCGCCGAGAACGTCACCCTTCCCCTTGCCCATGGGGATCGCATCGACTTCGGCGGCCGCACTCTGGAGGTGCGTGCCACCCCGGGCCACACCGACGGCTGCATCACCTTCGTGCTCGACGACCACAGCATGGCCTTCACGGGCGATGCCCTGCTGGTTCGCGGGTGCGGCCGCTGTGACTTCCAGCAGGGCAATGCCCACACCCTCTGGAACTCGATCACCGGGCAGATCCTCTCCCTGCCTGCCCGAGCGCTGCCTGCTCTATCCCGGCCACGACTACACAGGACGGGGCGTCACCTCCGTGGCCGAGGAGAAGGCCTTTAACGCCCGCCTGGGCGGCGACGCCAGCGAGCGGGATTTCGTGGGTCACATGGAGAACATGAAGCTCCCCCATCCCCACAAGATCGCCGAGGCCCTGCCCGGCAACATGCGCTCCGGCAAGCCCCGCGAGGCGGCCACCGCGCCCGCCTGGGCGCCCCTCGCCCGCAGCTATGCCGGCCTGCCTGAACTCACCCCGGCCTGGGTGGTCGCCCATCAGAGCGATCTCACCGTGCTCGACGTGCGCTCCACCGAGGAATTCAACGGACCCGATGGCCGGGTGGCCGGCAGCCTGTTGATCCCCCTGCCGGAGCTCGAGAGCCGCTCCAGCGAGATCCCCGCCGATCGGCCGTTGGTGGTGGTCTGCCATTCGGGCAGCCGTTCGGCCCTGGCCACCCAGCAGCTGCTCAAGGCTGGCCGTTCCCAGGTGGCCAACCTCCGCGGCGGCCTGAGCCGCTGGGCTGCTGAGGGCTACCCACTCGATGGTGCCAACCAGGCCTGAAGCTTCCAGTTCCGATCGTCTAGCCCGTGCCATCCCTTCCTCAGATCTTCACTCCCCCAACCATGACAACCACCTCCGCGACACCAGGCGCCACCCGCATCAGCGCCCACGACCTGGCCGACCAGCTGGCGGCCCAAGGCGTCACCGTGATCGATGTGCGCGAACCGATGGAATACGCCTCCGGCCACATCAGCGGCAGCCTCAACGTTCCCCTTTCGCGCATCACCCAGGCCGACCTGCCGAGCGGGCCACTGGTGCTGGTCTGCCAGAGCGGTAATCGCAGTGCCAAGGCCTTGAATCAACTCCTCCGGCAGGGCCACCCCCACCCGGTGGCCGACCTGCTGGGCGGCGTGCCCGCCTGGCAGCAGGCCGGTTTTGACGTGCGCAAGCTCAAGGGGGCACCCCTTCCCCTGATGCGCCAGGTGCAGATCGCGGCCGGCAGCCTGGTGCTACTGGGGGTGATCCTGAGCCAGACGGTGGCCCCGGGCTGGATCTGGCTGAGTGGCTTCGTGGGCGCCGGCCTCACCTTCGCGGGCATCAGCGGCTTCTGCGGCATGGCCCGCCTGCTCGCCGCCATGCCCTGGAACAAGGTGGCGATGGGATCACAACGGACATGATCACGGCAACCATGGCGCTGCTCCTGGCGGGCGGCGCCTTGATCGGATTTCTGCTCGCCGTGCTCGGGGCAGGTGGCTCGATCCTGCTTTTGCCCCTGCTGGTGAGCGGTGCGGCCCTGCCCACCAAGGCCGCCGTGCCGCTCTCGCTGCTGGTGGTCAGCCTGCTGGCCCTCGGCAATGTGGGTCCCTACATCCGCCGCCGCCAGGTCGCGCTCCGCCCCGCCCTGGTGCTGGGGTTGCCGGCACTCGCCGGCAGCTGGATCGGCGGCTCCCTGGTGAAGGCCGGTCTGATCCCGGAGGCGGTGCAGCTGGGAATCTTCACGGCAGCGGCTTTGCTTGCGTCCTGGCTGCTCAATCGCCGCGTTGCACTGGAGCATCCCCCCAACGACGGACGCCCAGCAGGCTCCCCCGTGGCGCTGGCCAGCCAGGGCGTGCTGGTGGGCCTGCTCACCGGTGTCGCTGGGGTGGGCGGCGGTTTTGCGATCGTGCCGGCCCTCGTTCTTCTGGCGGGCCTGCCGATGCCGCTCGCCAGCGGCACCAGCCTGCTGCTGATCACCACGAATTCCCTGGTGGCCCTTGCCGCCCTGGGCCACTGGCCCACGGCCCAGCTGCCGCTCCTGTTTCCTCTGGTGGGTGGTGGCTTCCTGGGGGCGGTGGTCGGCCAGCGTCTTGCGCCTCACCTGCCAGAGGTGCGGCTGCGGCAGGGTTTCTCGGCCCTGTTGATCGGCTCGGCGCTGCTCACCGGATTTGAGGCCTGGCGACGCCACGACCACCCGCCTGCCGTTTCCACAGCTGCCGCCAGCCGCCAGAACGTGCGGTCTCCCTCCTGGCCAGCCTCTCCCGTCTCCGCTTCCTCAGCCGTTTCAATCGCACCATGAGTGAACGCTCCTTCCAGTTCAGACTGCGCAGCAGCCACACCGCTCCGGATCGCGCCACCGCTGGCCTAGTGGTGGAGTTCCTCACCGATTCCGGCGCCTGGCAACCCCAGCAGCTCAGCCTCACCATGCCGGGGTTCCGGATCTACCTGATCTCGCTGCTGCTCTGCCAGCACTTCTACCTGGTGGCCAATGCCAGGGAGAAGGCCATTCCGCTGCAACAGGTGGAGGCCGATTTCGTCGTCACCACCAGCAGCGATTGGATCGTGGCCAGCGTGGAGGGTGACTTCCGCATCCGCCTGGATGCCGCCGCCTCCGAGCAGGAACGGGGCCTTGCCGATGCTGACGCCATCGCCTACATGCAGGAGCGCATGAAGCTCTGCCCCATCTCCCGCAACCTGCCCGATGGGGTGCGCAAGCGCATCGACCTCACCTCCCTGGGCTGAATCCTTGAGCAAACCTTCGATCTGGTCGATCCGCGGCACGAACGGCGAACAGGGCCGCTGATCAAGCCGCTCAACGTTCCTGGGGCGATTCCCCGGAGAGTTCGGTTCAGGCCAGATCGTGCATGGTCAGGGTTTGCTCGGGGTTGAGATCGATGCGCAGCGGTCCGGCGCTGCTGGTCAGCGTGAGCTGTAGGGGAAGTGCGTCGCTGGGGCGAGGGGTAAGGGCGTCGAGGTCGAACTGGGCCGAACCAGCGGGAATGGGCGTGCCGTCGGGAGGCACGATTTCCTCGCTCCTGTTCACCAGGGTCCAGCGCTGACCCATGGTGTCGCTGACCTGCAGAGCGTCGGCGTGGTTCAGCTCGATGCCGGCCCCGAGTGCGTTGAGGCGCAGGCGCCAGCCGCTGTTGTACTCGGGAAAGGGTTACTCGAAGACTGAGGCCTGGAAGCGGTGGCCGGCCTCATCGCTCAGTGGCCAGCTGTCGACTGCCGCTGCCGGGGCGACCAGCACCAGGGAAGCCAACAGGACAGCCAAGAGGCTGGTTAGCCCCTGGCGCCAGCGACGTCCAAGCCGCTCGAAACAGATCGTCATATTCATGTTGTATTAGCTTTTATGTCGATAACATCATAGCGAGATTCAGGTCCTTCCTCCTGTCCACCCCGCCCATGGCCGTCGTCCATTTCCCTGCCCGGCCAGGTCTCGGCTCTCCCTCACGCGCTGCCTGCTGATGCTTGCCACTCTCGATGTCGTGACCCTGTCACGGCTGCAGTTCGCTCTGACGGCGATCTTTCACATGCTCTGGCCCGTGCTCTCCACCGGCCTGGCGATCTATCTGGTGGTGCTGGAAGCCATCTGGCTGCGCACACGCAACCCCCTTTACTACCGGCAGGCCCGCTTCTGGGCGAAGCTCTACGTACTCAATTTCGGCATCGGTGTGGCCTCAGGTCTGCCGATGGAGTTCCAGTTCGGCACCAACTGGGCGCCACTGTCGGAGTTCGCCGGCGATTTTTTCGGGTCGGTGCTGGGCTTCGAGGGGGCGATGGCCTTCATGCTCGAAGCCGGATTCCTCGGGATCATGTTGTTCGGCTGGCAGAAGGTGCCGCCGGTGATCCACTTCCTCTCCACCGTGATGGTGGCCTTCGGCGCCAACCTCTCAGTGTTCTGGATCCTCAGCGCCAACTCCTGGCTGCAGACTCCCTCGGGCGGCACTTTTTCCGATGGTCATTTCCACGTGCAGAACTACTTCGCCGCCATCAACAACCCCTTCATGGTGAGGAGCGTGATTCACATGGCCCTGGCCACAGTGGAAACCTCCATGCTGGTGGTGGCAGCGATCAGTGCCTGGTCGCTGATGCGCCAGAAGGCACCGGAGTTCTTCCTGTTCTCCTTCAAGCTGGCGCTGATAATCCTGCTGGCGGTGGCGCCGCTACAGATCCTGGCAGGCCACGAAAGCGCCGTGCAGGTGGCCGAGCATCAGCCCACCAAGCTGGCAGCGATCGAGGCCCTCTGGGACGACCAGGCCGCCGGCAGCTCCCCGGCCTGGACCGTGCTGGCTTCCCCCGATGAGGCCAGCGGCAGCAACCGCTGGAGTCTGTCGGTGCCTGGCGCCTTCAGCTGGATCCTGGAGACGCGGCCGCAGCTCAGCCAACCCCTGCGTGGGCTCAACAGCTGGCCCGCCGACCAGCGGCCCCACATGGTGGGTCTGCTCTTCTATGCCTTCCGGGTGATGGTGGCGATCGGCCTGGCTGCGGCGGCCCTGATGGCCCTCAGCCTGCTGCTCTGGTGGCGAGGCGGCCTCAGCGCCGCCAGCTTCGCCCAGTGGCCCTGGTTCAGCTGGGCCTGGATCCTTTCGGCTCCAGCCGGCTACCTGGCGATTGAATCCGGGTGGGTGGTGCGTTGCGTGGGCCGCCAGCCCTGGACGGTTTACGGCCAGCTGCGGACCGCCGATGCCGCCTCGGTTCTCCCGGTGGGCGAGGTCCTCACCAGCTTGAGTGTGTTCGCTGTGATTTACACGGTGTTGCTGGTCTTCGCGCTGTATTTCGGCTCCCGGATCATCGCCAAGGGACCGAATCTCACCCTTGAGCCGCCCCCTGGCCTTGCCACCGCCGTGATTCTTTCCGACCCATCGGCGAGCGCCTGACCATGGAGTTCCTCGAATGGTTCATGCCCACGGTCTGGTTTGTGATCCTGGCCCTGTTCCTGCTGCTCTATGTGATCCTCGATGGTTTTGATCTGGGGGTGGGCATCCTCTCGCTCACCTCCCCCAGCGAATCCCAGCGCACGATCCTGATGACGAGCCTCGGCAATGTGTGGGATGCCAACGAAACCTGGCTCGTCCTGATGGGCGGGGCCTTGTTCGGAGCCTTTCCCCTGGCCTATGGCACCATCCTCAAGGCCCTCTACGGCCCCATCTACCTGATGATCCTGGGGCTGATCCTGCGGGCCGTCGCCTTCGAGTTTCGCGAAAACGCCATCAACAAGCGCCCCTGGAACCTGATGTTCGGTACTGGCAGCGTGCTGGCCGCTGGCTCCCAGGGCATCTGTCTGGGCACGGTGCTCTCTGGCATCCCCACCGATGCCGCAGGCCACTTCATCGGCTCCGCCTGGATCTGGGTGAACCCCAGCAGCCTGGTGGTGGCTCTCACGCTCATCCAGGGCTACGTGCTGATCGGCTCCACCTACTTGATCCTCAAAACCAGTGGTGAGCTGCAGCAGTTGCACGTGCGCACCGCCCGCCTGGCGGCTGCCACCACCCTGGGAGGGGCCCTGCTGATCACCTTCACGGCACCGTTCGCGTCGGAAACGCTGCGGCAGCGCCTGTTTGATCCCGCCTTCCTGCCCTTCTTTGTTGTATTGCCGCTGCTGGGTGTCGCCCTGATCGTTCAGCTGTTCCGCAGCCTGGCGATGCAGCAGGAGGTATGGCCCTTCGTGTACACCGTACTGCTGTTCATCCTCAGCTTCGCTGGCCTGGGGGTGATGGTGTTTCCGGCGGTGATTCCGCCGTCGGTCACGATCTTTCAGGCGTCGTCGTCGGTGAGTTCGATGGTATTCATGCTCACTTTCATCGGCGTGCTGATTCCCATCATGCTCTTCTACAACATCTACAACTACATCGCCTTCCGAGGCAAGGTGAGTGCCGAATAGGGAAAACCGCTGGCCACCAGCACGATCAATCCCCCTAGAATGTATCGAAACCCCATATGTGTCGCCTTCGCTCGCTCCTGCTGGGGTTCGCCCTTGCCCTCTGCCTGCTGATCTCAGCGCCTCAGGGTGCCGCTGCGGCTACCACGATCGCCCCTCCGGGTGCCACGGTTGCTGCAGGCGAAGAAGCTGCCATTGACGCCGCAGTGGAGCAGTACCTCTCCAACCTGCCGGGTGATTTTCACGCGATTCGATCGGTATCTGCGCTGAAGCGCCTGCTCGCCAGCGGCAACGTGTCACTGATTGACGTGCGGACCCCTGCTGAGTACCGGGCGGGACACATTGCCGGAGCCATCAACAGACCGTTGAACGATCTCAGCCACCACGTGGCTGAGATTTCCCCAGAGCGAGAGGTGGTGCTCTATTGCTCCAGCGGCTTTCGCTCTGCCATGGGAGTGATGGCGCTGCAGCTGGAGGGCCGCCACCAGGTGAAGGGCTTTGCACCCAGCATCGAAGGCTGGAAGGCGGCCGGTGAGCCCGTGGTGACCACAGAAAGCGCGTAGGCCTGGCGAACGTTGGCGGGGTGCTGATGGTGGCCGGCGACTTCGGCGGCACTCACGCCGCGCCGGCCTGGCTGCAACGCCTCGAGCCATCCGCAAAGAACCACCAAGATCGCAAGGCCCAGGCGGGCTTGCTTCGCACACTGAAGGAACAAGCCTCCAGGCAGATGAACCCGTCGATCAACCAGGCCCTGCGGCTGATCACGCTCTGGATCGCCTGGCTGCTGGCGATGCTCTTCCACGTGGACCTGGGCCTGATGCCCCTGTTCCATGGTCAGTCGCCGGAGATCCACAGCCATGTGCAGGAGGGGGCCCTACCCCTGCTGTTCGGGGCGATGCTCGGCTACTTTCTGCTGCCGCTGATTGCGATTGTGCTGATCGCCTACGCCGCCACCACGGTCGGTCCGGCCACGCGCTGGCGGCCCTGGCGGCGAATCCACTTCTGGTTCAGCGTCGTCTATTCAGTCACCAACGTCCCCCATCTCATCGCCGACATCCTGGTGCCCGATGCCCGCCTCGATCAGATCGTGCTGATGGTGGCCCTCACGGTCTTCGGGCTTCTGATCAACGTTGAGGCCTGGCGCTGGTGGCGGCAGACCCCATGAGAACTCCATCACCTTGACGAGAAAACGATGCGCAGTCCTCGGAAAGGCTGGCTGCTGACGCCAATGCTTGGAATGGTGCTCGGCCTGCTGCTGGCGCTCACCCCTTCGCTGGCCCCTGCCCAGCCCGGCGTGGGGGGAGCGGAACTTCAGGTGTTCGTGCGCGAGGGCTGCCCCCACTGCGCCGCCGCCAAGGCCTTCCTCCCCGAGCTGCAGAAGCGACGCCCGGAGATTCAGGTGCGTCTGCGGCCGCTCGAATCCGATCCCGCCGCGATCGACGACCTGTTGCGCTACTCCCGACAGGCCGGTATCGGTGCCCCTGGGGTGCCCACGTTCGTCCTGGAAGGCCAGGTGCTGGTGGGTTTCGATGACGCCGATGGCCGAGGCAGGGAACTGCTCGACTTGATCGATCGACGGGAGCGTGCCTCCGGCAACGTGAACCTTGGCCGCTTTGGCAGCATCAGCGCCACGGCGCTCGGCCTGCCGATCTTCACCCTGGCCATGGGGCTGCTGGATGGCTTCAACCCCTGCGCGATGTGGGTGCTGCTGTTTCTGCTCTCGCTGTTGGTGCACTGGAGGGACCGTAGGCGCATGGCCCTGGTGGCCGGCACCTTTGTGGTCGTCAGCGGGGCCGTCTACTACGCCTTCATGGCGGCCTGGCTGAACGTCTTCCTGCTGCTGGGCTTCACCGCCTGGCTGCGGCTCCTGCTTGGATCCCTGGCCCTGGTGCTGGGGGTGGTGAATCTGAGCGAGTTCTGGCGCAAGGGTCCGGGCTTCACCCTCTCGATCCCCGCCAGTGCCAAGCCGGGTCTCTATGCGCGCATGCGCGGGGTCATGCAGAGTCAGTCCCTGCCGGCAGCACTGGCCGCGGTGGCAGGTCTGGCGGTGGTGGTGAATGCGGTGGAGCTGCTCTGCACCGCGGGGCTGCCGGCGGTCTACACAGCCGTGCTCAGTCAACAGAACCTTGCTGCGGCGGCCCATTACGGCTACCTGGGCCTATACATCGTGGGCTACATCGCTGACGACGCCCTGATGGTGGGGTTCGCCGTGCTGGCGCTGAGCAGCAACAAACTCACCGAAGGCACGGGCCGGTGGCTGAAGCTCATCAGTGGTGTCGTGATGGTGGCCCTGGGCCTGCTTCTGGTGCTTCGGCCCGGCTGGCTGTTCTGAACAGGCTCAATCAGCGGCGGGTCCAGGTACCAATGTCGACGACGGAATCGAGATCAGAGGTGTGACGATAAACAACCTGAATCTGATTGGGACTGATGATCTTGCCATCCGTAAATCCGTCCTCATCGACCATGTACATGGTGGCATTGTCATGGCCGAGCGTGCCGACAAACTTCTCCGTTGCGTACTTGGATTTGAAGACTCCGTGGAAAACCCGACCCTGTTGCTTGGTGATTTGAGCAACGGCATTCAGATCACTGAACTCACCATGATGATGGGTCTTGCATCTCGATGCTTCGACTTTGCAGAGCACGGCCCCCTTCCCTTCAACCGTCCATGTACCGATCAGGTTGGGTGTGACAGGGGCAGCCAAGGCAGCAGAGAAGGCTC
>Ga0247832_1007004_pt1 | contig 12032 bp, 10 predicted proteins | sample LaCruzMarch2015__10_FD_192407 | JGI IMG/M metagenome (GOLD analysis project Ga0247832, IMG submission 192407) | Freshwater microbial communities from meromictic Lake La Cruz, Castile-La Mancha, Spain - LaCruzMarch2015_4m | ecosystem: Environmental > Aquatic > Freshwater > Lake | place: Spain...
TCGACAAACAGATGAAGCGCGGCTGTGGCTTTGTTTGCGTGCACTACGCGGTTGAGCCAACCATCGAGAAGGGCAACAACGAGTTCATCGACTGGCTCGGCGGCGCGTTCGAGATCAACTGGAGCGTGAACCCGCACTGGGACGCCAACTTCAAGGCACTGCCCCAGCACCCGATCAGCCGTGGCGTGAAGCCCTTCGTCACCAATGATGAGTGGTATTTCCACATGCGCTTCCGCAAAGGGCTGCAAGGCGTGACCCCCATCCTGTCAGCCGTTGCACCGGATAGCACCCTGAGCCGTCCCGATGGTCATCATAGCGGCAATCCTGCGGTGCGTGAGTCGGTGGCGAAGAAAGAACCGCAGCACGTGGCCTGGGCTGTGCAGCGTGAAGATGGCGGTCGTGGCTTCGGCTTCACGGGGGGGCATTTCCATGCAGGCTGGGGCAACGCCGATCAGCGCAAGCTGGTGCTGAACGCCATCCTCTGGACCGCCCAAGCTGAGGTGCCTGCGACAGGCGTTGAGTCTGTCATCACTGACGAAGACCTGAAGGCCAATCTGGACCCCAAGCCCGCACCGAAGCCCAAGCCTCAGCCCGCTGCCAAGTAACCGTGGACGAAATCTCCGCGCTCTATTCCCAGGTCGGTGAGGACAAACTGCGTGCGATGGTGGCCGCATTCTACCGACGCGTCCGCAGCGATGACCTCATCGGCCCCATGTATCCGCCCGACGATTGGGAAGGGGCGGAGAAGCGCCTCGCCGACTTTATCGTCTATCGCCTCGGCGGCCCACAGACCTATCTGGAAGAGCGCGGCCATCCTCGGCTACGCGGTCGACACACGCCCTTCGCCATTGGCGAAGCCGAGCGCGACCGCTGGCTAGACCTCATGGGCCAGTCCATGCATGAGGCGGACATTCCCTCCGAGCAAGCTCAGATCATGGGAGCTTTCTTCGCCCAGATTGCGGACATGATGCGCAACCGCGAGGGCTAGAGGCGCTTCAAGAAATAGTTCGCCAAGCGTCGCGCATCGCCTTCTCCGAAGCTCGCTGACTGCGCGCATTCATCGTCGTGAAACTCGCCGCGATGGCCGATGCGACCCGCCTTCCACACCAGCGCTTTGGGGTTGTAAGGCCCGACCTTGCGAGGATCGCTCCAGGTATGAATGCCAAGTGTGTTGTCATTGACCGCTGCGGCAATGTGCATCGGACCACTGTCCACACTGATGATCTGCCGCGCACGGCGCATGATCCAGATGAGCTCTAGCAGGGTGGTCTGATTGGTCAGGTCGATGACATGCGCACCCCGCACCACTGGGGCCTGGGGCGACACGCCAACGATGACCACTGGCAGAGTGGTCAGGCAGTCGCAAATCACCTGCAATTCATTTGCCCCCAGGCTCTTGCCAGCACCCCGTGAATGCGGGTGCAAGAGCAGAAAGCCCTCGGGTAGCGCTTGGTCCACTGGCAAGCCAGCCGACAGCGGAAACTCCACGCCATCGACCGGCACATTCAGCGCACGAACCAAAGAAAGGTAACGATCCACAGCGTGCGCGTGCGCATCGACAGGGATCACCTGATCATAGAAGCGGAGCGCTCCTTCCCGTGCATCGGACAAGCCAACAATGGGCCGGGAGCCACGCGCTGCACAGATCATGCCGCTGCGCAGCAGGCCTTGGAAATCCAGCACCAACTCCGGCACATCTCGCGGAGCTGTGTTCCAATGAATGCCCCATTTTAGCGCCCTTGCAGCACCACGCAGACCACGAAATTCTTTCTGAGGAAAGGACAACGCCTCGTCCACGTCCGACGAACTCTCGATCAGTGGCAGCCACTCTGGCTTCGCCACCCAGCGCAGCTTCAGGTGCGGATGTGCAGCTTTGAGAGCGTGAACTGCTGGCAGGGTGTGAACGATGTCACCCAGCGAACTCGGCTTCACAATCAGAACCGAGGCAAATTCTTTGAGATTGAGTAGTGCCATGAGAATTAACGTCCCAGGGCAAGTCGCTCTGCCAGCAAAGGCGGCAGACCTGCGTCCAAGATCTTTTGTTGCGCGGTTTGAATATCGTATTCCACTCGGCGAATCGCGATGTGCTGCCGCTGAATGTCGTAAATCGCATACGCCGCACGCCAATCACCATCGCGTGGCTGACCGACACTCCCGACATTGATGAAATACTTCGTGCCGCGCACGACTGGCGTTTCCAAGCCACGCGCACCACGCACGGTGTCGTCTTTTTCGAAGATTCGCGGGGCGTGCGTGTGCCCGTAAAAACACATCTGTGTGAACTGATAGCTGAAGCTTGCCATCGCATCGAAGCGATTGGTCACATACGTCCAGCCACCGGGAGAGTCGAGCGTGGCGTGCACAATGGTGAAATCGCGCACTTGGCGCACCAGCTTCAATTCCGAAAGCCAACGGCGCTGCTCACGGTTCAGCTGTTCGCGTGTCCACAGCAGGGCGGTCTGCGCCAGCGGGTTCAAATCTTCCAGCATCGACTCATTCGCCGCACCTTCGTCGTGATTGCCACGCACCACCGGACAGTCCAGCGCCTGCACCGTTTGGAGGCACTCCACAGGGTTCGCTCCATAGCCCACGATGTCGCCCAGACATACGTAATTGCCGCATCCCTGTTCCTGCGCGTCCCGAAGCACTGCTTGCAGCGCTTCGAGATTGCCGTGGATATCGCCAAAGATTGCGAACTTCATTGCCAGAAATAATGGGCGTTCAACTTCTGGCCTGTCACCTGGAAATCAAGCACTTAGAAAGACCCAAAGTTGGGAAGATACTTCGGCAACGTTTAGGGCTTCAGCGCTAGCCACCGACTGAGAGCCAACCACAACCTGTTTTTTATGCCAGGATGCCCTTGTGCACCGAGCCCGCGACATCAGTCAGGCGGAAGTTTCGGCCCGCATAGCGATAGGTCAGCTTCACATGGTTCAGTCCTAGCAGATGCAGGATCGTCGCGTGGAGATCGTGCGTTGGCATCGGATTCTCAATCGCTACATCGCCGAGTTCGTCAGTTGAGCCATAGCGCAGGCCGCCCTTCACACCGCCACCCGCCATCCACATGCTGTAGCCCCGGGCATGATGCCCACGGCCCCCTCCATTGTCTGCATGCGGACCGCGGCCAAACTCACCGCCCCAGACAATGAGCGTCTCCTTCAGCATGTCGCGCTGCTTGAGATCGGCGATCAAGCCCGCGATGGGTTTGTCGATGCTCGCCGCCCTGGCAGCGAAGGTCTCGCCGATCTTGTTGTGATGGTCCCAGCCATTGCTCGTGACCTGGATGAATCGCACACCCTTCTCCGCTAACCGCCGAGCCATCAGGCACTGCTGACCAAAGCGATCTGTCTCGCCACCACCGATGCCATACATGTCGAGCACGCTCTGAGGCTCACCATCGGTATCAAAGACCTGAGGCACGGAACTCTGCATCTGGAACGCCAGCTCGTAGGACTGAATGATGCCCTCGATCTCCGGGTTACCCGCATCATGCTTGTCGAGCAGTCTACGATTCAGCTTCTGGACGAAGTCGAGCTGCGTCCGCTGATCACGCGTCGTGAGATGCGGGTTATAAAGGTTCGGCACCCCACCACCACCGCTGCTGCTCAGGCGCGTTCCCTGAAAAGTCGCCGGTAGAAAGGCAGAGCCGTAATTGCTCGCGCCGCCTTGATCGCCAATCGGATCGATCGTCACGAACGCAGGCAGATCCTTGGCCTCGGTGCCCAGACCATATGCCACCCAAGCGCCGACCGAAGGCCGCACGAAGTTTTCAGTGCCCGTGTGTAGCGCAATGACTGCCTGCTGGTGGCCAGGGTTCTTGGTGGTCACGCTGTTCAGCAAGCACAGATCATCCGCGTGCTGTGCCAGATTCGGGAACGCCTCCGAGATAAACAGTCCACTCTGCCCGTGCTGGTTGAACTTGAACTGCGGAGCCAGATAGCGCCCACCAGCCTTGGCCAGCTCTGGCTTCCAATCGAAGGACTCCAAGTGGCTAGGCCCGCCATTCATGAACATGAAGATCACCCGCTTCGCCCGCGCTGGAAAATGCGGCGCCTTCGGGGCCAGTGGATTGATGAACTGCGTCTTCGTCTCCGCAGCCAACGCGGAGAAGGCAAGCCAACCAAAACCACATGAACCAGTCTGCAAAAGATGCCTGCGGGTCAAAGTCGGATGTCGAACGTCGGAAGTCGGAAGTTTCATGGCGCGATGTCTTTGGGTTTTGCGATACGCTTGGATGTGGCCTTCGATGTTTTGATTGATGACACGATGATGGCCGTAATCTCACATGCCTCGACCAGAAGTGCCCTCACCTGTGCAGGCTTCATCAATTCCGATTCAGCGATCAGCTCGAGCCAGTAGACAGATTCATCAGCTTCCTCTTCGACAATACCCAACTTCGCCTGAAACTCTGCGGTGCTACGAGCCATCCTAGCGGCTCGATAATTTGCTCCGACAGATGTCGCTGATCGAAGCAACTGCTTACCGATCACCTCAGCGCTGCGTTTGCGTGGCAATGCATCCACCAGCCGAATGATTCGGAGCGCAAGCTGCTTCGTCCTATCCTTCAAGTCTAGCATGGCTGATTACTTTCGACCTTCGGCTTCCCACTTCCGCCTTACCAAGCATATCGAAACTCCGCGCTACCGAGCAACGCTTGGATCATCGTCGCCCAGCGATACGATTCTTTGTCGTTCTCGTCGGTCGGCGTTTCCAAACTTTCCAACATGCCCAGTGCGGCCTTTGCTTCATCGGCATCCGCTTCACGACTGAACAAGGCACGATACGCCAATTGCACGCGCTCTTCGCCGCTCGCCATTGATTCCAACAGACGCACGGCCAAGGCGCGCGCTGTGCTAACTACTAGCTCGTTGTTGAGCATGAATAGGCTCTGCGAGGGCACCGTCGTCACCTCGCGCTGACCTTTGATTTGTGTGGGGTTCGGGAAGTCCCAGGTCTCGTGCATCTCCGGCAATAAGTCGCGCAACACGGGCAGATAGATCGTGCGGTAGGGCGAGTCGATACCGAGCTTGCCTCGTGTGCGGCCCGTGTTGCCTTTGCCTCCGTTGCCTGTGACCTGGATACCTTCGGGCCGTTCGGTGGTCAGTTCGCCACTCAACTGAAGCAGTGTGTCGCGCATGACTTCCATTTCCACGCGACGCGGGCTCATACGCCAGTGCAGATCGTTGGCAGGATCGATGTCCATGGCGACGCCATTGGTGGCTGATGACAGACGGTAGGTGTGGCTCAGCATCAGCGCGCGGATGAACTTCTTTACCGACCAGCCAGACTCGACGAAGCGAATCGCGATGTGATCGAGCAACTCTGGCTGCACCGGCTTCTCCCCTGTGATGCCAAAGTTGTCCACGGTGTTCACGATCCCTTTCCCGAACAGGTGTGCCCAGATTCGGTTCGCCATCACACGCGCAGTCAGCGGATGCGTCGGCTGGCAGATCCACTGCGCCAATTGCAAGCGACCGCTTTCTTTCGGCCCCACTTTCGGAACGGGAGGCAGGCTAGGCACTTTCAGTTCACCACGATTCGGGGTCTTGCCCTCCTCATACGGATCACCTGCGATGCGAATCGGGCAGTCCTGCACATCTCCCTCACGCACACCCATCGCGAGCGATGAATCATAGGTGTAAGTGGTCGCATAACGTCCAGTCTTGGGCGTCATCGAAACCATGTCATCCATCGCATTCACCTCACCGGACTTGAGCGGCGGAGACTTGGCCGAGACTGTAACCAAGGGCTTCGTCGAGGGCAGCGTGAGCAGGCGGTCTGGATCGACATACAAGTTTGGCCCCAGCTCTGCTTTGTGCGCCGTACCGCTGTGGGTATCGGTGCTGTAAAACAAACCCGCCAGCGCATAGTAGTCGTGCGCGGTCACCGGGTCGGTCTTGTGATCGTGACAACGCGCACAAGCGATAGTCAGGCCAAGGAAAGCACGCGTGGTAACATCGATCTGATCATCCACGCGATCCATGATGAACTGCTCGTATTGCAGCGCAGTGAGATCGACACAGCCGAGCGCAAGGAAACCCGTGCCAATGATATTCTCTCGCTTCTCGGCATCCGTCTTCGCGGGCAACAAATCTCCTGCGATCTGCTCGGCGATGAACCGTGTGTAGGGCTTGTCAGCATTGAGCGAATCAATGACCCAGTTGCGATAGCGGAACGCCTGAATGAATGGCGCATTCCAGGAGCGGCCCGAGCTGTCCGCATAGCGCACGACATCCAACCAATGCCGCGCCCAGCGCTCGCCGTAGTGCGGCGATTCCAGCAAGCGATCCACGACCTTGGCTAAAGCTTGATCATCGTCCGATGGGTCACGCTCGAAGTCCGACACCTCCTCAACGGTGGGCAGCAGGCCATGCAGATCGAGTGTCGCACGGCGGATCAAGGCCGCACGCGGCGCATCGGTATTGGGCGAAAGTTGCTTCGCCATGAGTCCGGCAAGGATGAACCGATCCACGTCGTCACGCACCCAGCCTGTGTCTTGAACGTGAGGCGTCGCAGGACGTCGGAGCGGTTGAAAGGACCAGGGCGTGGGGTTTTGCTCGACGGCAAACACCGTCGATATAAGAACCAAGTAAAACGGAGCAATCGTCTTCATTGCGTCAAGGGAGCGCGATCATAGAGGCCAATCGAATGGCAAAGCGTGGCAACATTCTGCGCGAACACTTCACTGAAAATGACCCCGCTCTCAGGGACGCCCTTGTTGTGCTTCATTTTCACCCCGTGCTGCACCCAGGCCCCGCGTTGATCTAGGCCCGCAATGAGCTCGCGTGCCGCTTTCGCCAGCTCAGCGGGCGTCTCCTTCAGCGGACGCGGACCAGTGGGCGTCGGCATCGCGCTCACACGCTGATACTCGGCTTCCAGGTCATCCAAGATGGGATCAATAATGAAACCGTAGTTGTCGGACGGATTCGCATCACTGTAGGTTAGCTCATGGCCCCCACCTTTCTTGCGCTGGAAATAGAGCGGGGTGTTGGTGCGGATCTCATAATAGCGCGCCAGCTTGCCATCGGGTCGCAACGACTTGCGCAGGTAGCTCAGCGCTTTCGGAATCGGGGCCAGCCAGCGCTTATCACCCGTCGCACGCGCGAGGAGCATGAGCACTTCGATAGCGGTCTCCGACTCGCGACTGCTAATCGCAGTGACTTCGAAGGCACGCCCCCACACCGGTTGCATGTTCTTGTCATACTGCTGGCACCACGCGGGCTGCGGATCCGGCATCTGCGCGAGCAGAAGGAACTCGCCACCCTTCTTTGCCCCGGCGAGATAGCGCTCGTCTTGATAGATCTCAAACGCGCGCAGCAAGGTATGAATGCAGTCGGCAATCAGGTCATCGTTCAATACATAGCAGCCCGTGAAATCCTTCGGCCAGATACGCGGATAGTCCGCCGGATAGGACGCTGTCTTGATCGGGTAATCCTGAGCGCTGGGTGGCACCGTGTGCAGCCGGTCCCAATTCGTGGACCACGCACCATTGGGATACTGCGCAATCAGCAGCGCCCGCATGCCGCGCTCAACCGCCGCATGAATGCGCGGTTCCTTGAACTCGAGTGCTTGATCCACGCGCATCAGGAAACGCAGCGCACCCTGGGTCGTATCATCGTCTAGTGTCGTCAGGTTGGCCTCATAACGGCGCGTCCTCCACAAGTCCCAGCCGCCAGGCTGTTGCACAGCTTTCTCGGGCACCGGATTCGGCTGTGGATTCCACGCCAGATCAAAGCAGTAGAACTTGTTCTCGCTCTCCTTGCCCTCGAAATGCGCGGAGTAATACCAGCCACCGCTGTGCAACTGCCGTTGCGTGAGGGCGAGGGCAGCCTCTTTAGCAAAGCCCAGCACCTCCACATCTTGCGTGGCCTCATACACATCGAGCAAAGCCTCCCCCACCAATGGAGTGCCCGGTGGCTGCACCCAGATGGTGTGCGCATCGGTGACGCCCTCGCCCTCGCGCTTCTGCAAATCCCCGCTGAAGGCATAGACATAGCCGCCATGCATACTCAGGTTGTCATGCATGAAGGTTGCGGCCTTCGTCAGAGTGCGCAGCACTTCGTCCTTGGCAGGCTGCTGGGCAATACTCAGAGAAGCGCCAAGCAAGAGGATGGTGAGCAAGTGTTTCATCGCGTTTGTGGTGCTCGGTTTTCACGCTCCAGCGTGCTCAGTAGCGGATGCGGTGAAGCATGAAAACCGAACTGAGTGGTTTACGGTGCCTGTTCCATCGTCACATCCTTCAGACCGACGTCCTTCAGGGCGTCCAACACATTGAGGATCTTCGCATGAGGCGTGTCGGATGCAGCGCGCAGAATGACGCTTTGGCCAGGATTGTTTTCAGCAATGTCTTTCATGCGGCCACGCACCATCTTGATGTCGATGACTTCACCCTGACTGTTCACGACATTGCCATCTGCGTTGACCGCGATGATCAATTGCTGAGCCGTGACAGTTGCAGTCGAAGCCGTAGTGGAGGCACGTTCTCCACCTTCACGCCGCCTCTCACCGCCTTCACTTTCGGCAGACTTCCGAGCGCCGTCTTCGCGCTCAGCTGATTTGCGCCCCTCGCCGTCACCTTCACCTCGCTTCATGCCTTCGCCATCGCGAGCACCAACTTTCCTGGCGCCTTCTCCGTCGCGGGGCCCTGTGCGCTTCACATCGCCGTCACGTGCGCCCTCTGTGCGAGCTTCGCCATCACGGGGACCCGTCTCGCGCGCACCATCACCATCGCCTTCACGCCGACCCTCTTCACGCGTGGGTTTCTTGCCATCTTCATAGGCAACCGTGGTGAGCGTGCCGATCGCGAGAACGGGCACGGTGAGCAGGGCTGCGAGACGACCCCAGCGAGAGTTCTGCGGTTGAGCGATCATGGTGATACGGTAGTGGAGTTCGTGGTTGGGTAGCGGCCTGGAAAAAGGAGTGCAGGTAGCAAGTGGCCAAGCGCGCTGGCCTGCGAAAGTCTTTAACAACGCGTGGCCGTAGGTCAGGCGCTCTGTCTCAGGCAGCAGCTTGAGCGCCTCGCGATCGCATTCCAGTTCGCGATCTGCCAGATACCGTCGCAGGCAAAGCCAGACCAAGGGATTGAACCAGTGCATCGCGCACGCCGCAAGAGCTAGCCATATCCACATGCCATCGCGGCGACGCAGATGCACCAACTCATGCAGCAGCATCCCCCGCAACTCTGCCTGCGTGTAGCGCTCCGTCGCATCATGAGGCACCAGCAATCGCGGCGCGAGCCAACCCCAGATGGCCATGGTCGGCAGACCTGTGATTTGCGAGATCGGCAGAGCCTGCCGCACTCCCATGCGCTGACGGCTCCAGGTCAAGGTGGAGCGCACAGCCTCGCTCGCAGGCCGCGCTTGCCGTTGAATCAACGAGCGCAGACGCAGATGCGAACCCACAGCCCAGACTGAAGTCACAATAGCACCGCTAAGCCAGATCACCGACAGAAGGGAAGACCAAGCGACGGGCGCAGCAATCATGATTGTCTCCGGCGGGTCCAGCGAAGCCCCGTGTATCCATGCCCCAACGCTGGCGCTCGATATTGAAGCCAACTCAATGCTTTCACCTTCGATGTTCGACTTCGCACTTTGCCAAGGATGCCACGAAACGCTCGGCACCATGGGCAGCAGCAAGCGAATCCCAACCACAGGTGCGAGGGCCAACCGCCAGCTAGCAGGGAACGAACGCCATCTCCCGAGCAACAGTAGCAGCACCATGATCGGCAGCACGATGAGCGAAGTGCTCCAGGCCCAGGCCGCAGCGCTAGCAATCTGGTCGATGAGGTTATTCCCGAGAAGCATGAGCCTTGTCCTCCAGTAGTTTCTTGAGTTCAGCGAGATCGTCCGGTGAGCACTCCTGATGCTCAATAAACGTCGCTAGCAGCGGTGCCAGCCTACCACCAAACACCCGGTCCATGAACGAGCGACTGACGGCATGTGTGCAATAATCCTGGCTAACCAATGGGGCATAGACGAACTCGCGCCCTTCCTTGCGGCGACCTAGTGCTCCTTTCTGCACCAACCGATTGATCAGCGTCTGCACCGTGGTCGGCTGCCACGTTTGCTTGTCCTCCAGCTCGCCGAGAATGGTTTTGACCGTGGCCTCGCCGAGCCGCCAGAACTCAGACATAACCAACCACTCAGAATCTGAGATCGCAGGTGACTTGATGATGGAGGACGCGTTTGGCATATGGCGAGATTTCAATCTACAACTGTAGTTTTAACGGAACTCTTGCACACAAAACAATACTTTTTTCCGGCCACCGTTAGACAACCACTCTGTCCACCGAGTTTTGACTCACGGCTTCACCCTCTCAGCGTGCAGCAGCGCGGACGTCTATCTCAACTCCAGTCGATAGCCGATCCCTGGCTCATTCTTCACCTCCAGCGCCTCGCCTAACTTCATGCGCAGATGGTTCACATGCACCCGCAGTGAATGGCCAGCATCCACCATCGTGCCCGGTCACACCTCCCGGAGAATATGCTTTTGCGTCACGATCTTCCCAGCATTGCGAGCAAACGATGTCAGCAGAGCGAACTCCGTGGGCGTCAGCACCGTGAACTATACTCCAGCGCATCACAAACTTTCAAAACCGGAATAGCGTTTTCATTAACGCAGGGTGCCTTGGATGCCGGAGGCATCACAGCCATTAGCCAGGGGTTGAGCGAGAAACGAGCGACTACCCCTGGTCATGAAGTCTCGTGATGCCGATCCGGAGTGGGTCGAAGCCGCTTGTCCTTAGCGTAGCGCTTCCAACGAACGGAGTTGCTTCGACCTCTGCCGAGGTCGCTTCTCAACCTCTAGCTACCAGGGGTGTTCGCTCGTGCCTCGCTCGCCCCCTGGCTAATGGCTCGAATGCCTCCAGCATTCAAACGCAGGACGAAAGCCGTTAAAAAAGTGTTAACTCGGACGGATGGCATCCATATCGCACTGGCACCTCGTCCCATAGCGCACCTCCCATTCGCATTCGTATCGCCGTCTCGGGTCCATGTTCACGTAACTAGTCTTCGAAGCCGAGACGACACCTTGCGGACTCGAATCCCCAGGTGCGGAAGCACGAAGCACGGCTTTCAACTTCACCGTCTCAAGTTGGAACTTCCAACTTGCAGTCTGCAAAGGCGCAACGCCTGGTTCGGAAGTCAAAGGCACTGCCCGCCAAGCCTGAACGCTTGCATCGCAAGCCGAGTCCTCTTTCATCGAAGCTGCATCCAGAACCCGCGACGCCCAATCCCCAGCCTCGAAAGCCAGAACCTCAGCCTCCAGCTTCAAAAGCCCAACTTCGGACTATCAAACCTGAGAATCCGAAGCCGAATCTTGTAAGAAGGGGCCATTTTGGCAAAAGATGGCCAAATTCGCCATTCTGACCAGCTCAGTATCGCTGAGTTGGATTGGGCCGGTGAGTTCCACACTCAACTCGATACTCCTAGGCCAAACCCAAAGGTCAGAGTCGAAATCCCCAGCGATCCCACCGCCAAGATCGCCCTGCTCAAGAAAGCCAAAGCCAAGCACGACGAACTCGCGGCGAATTCCCCACTCAAAGGCTTAAAGTGGGACACCCTCATCGCCCCAGCCCCAGCCCCAGCCCCAGCCCCAGCCCCAGCCCCAGCCCCAGCCCTCGCCCGTGCCGACACCGCTGACCAGCTAAGCGACGACCCCGGTCGCAAGCGAGAGAAAGCCACCGGCGAACGCGACGTGGAAACGCCCACCGTCACCGAAGCCCTGCGCTCCATCCGCGACGTGCTCCTCGGTCTCAATCGAGACAACCCCGATGCCCTCGGCGACTACGGCTTCGGTGTCTCCGATGCGTCCAGCTCACCGCCACCCACACATCCGCCCGCGAAGTAGCGCGGCGATGATGTAGTTGAGGCCTCTCTCTTTCAGCGCGCTCCATATTTCGTCAGTGTCAAAGCCGCTGTCGCCACGCACGAGGCCGACCTTCATGCCTGCCATTGCCTCATCAAAGGTCTCGCGCATGAACTCCACCCAGTTGGAGCACGCCGCCGTGTTGCCCCCGGGCGCAACCAGTCACA
>Ga0247832_1007006_pt1 | contig 12028 bp, 10 predicted proteins | sample LaCruzMarch2015__10_FD_192407 | JGI IMG/M metagenome (GOLD analysis project Ga0247832, IMG submission 192407) | Freshwater microbial communities from meromictic Lake La Cruz, Castile-La Mancha, Spain - LaCruzMarch2015_4m | ecosystem: Environmental > Aquatic > Freshwater > Lake | place: Spain...
ATGCAAAACAAAGGTTTGGAGCTAGCTGTAAATACAGTAAACATAAATACCGCGAAATTGCGTTGGAACATCAACTTCAATATTTCATTCAACCAAAACAAAGTGCTTTCGTTGGCAACGCCTTCTGATATCTTTAACGTTGGTGGACCTAACTTTACTAACCCTACAAACATTATCCGTATCGGTGAGCCAGTTGGTTCATTTTGGGGACTTACTCGTTTGGGCGTTTGGAGTGAAGCTGAAAGAGACAAAGCTGCGAAATTTACAAGCTACCGTAATGGTTTGACTATTCTTCCTGGTGATATTAAATACTTGGATGTAAACGGCGATAACGCAATTACTGATGCTGACCGTTCAATTATCGGAAATGGTAGTCCTAAGTTCTGGGGTGCATTGACAAACACTTGGAAATATGGCAATTTTGACCTCACATTGGAGTTACAGTATGCTTACGGTAACGATGTAATGATGATGAACCTACACGCTAGTGAGGATCGTCAAGCATTGGCAAATAGCTACAAATCAGTATTAACCGCATGGACTCCACAAAATCAGAACTCGATGATTGCTGAAATCAGAGATACAAGAGCTGGATATGTAACAAACGTTGATAGCTGGTGGATTAAAGATGGCTCATTCTTGCGTGGTAGAAATTTATTGTTGGGTTATACTTTTCCAGGTAGTGTAACTGATAAATTGAAGTTGAGCCGCTTGAGAGTTTATGCTTCTGCACAAAACTTCTTCTTGGCTGTTACAGATAAAATAATAGGCGACCCAGAGGTGACTCCAACAAACCAAGGAGATGGAAACAGTGCTTTCTCACAAGGTATGATGTGGCACAATTATCCAAAACCTACTACTTATATGATGGGTTTACAGCTTGCGTTTTAATCAATGAATTATCTTGAAAATAGACTTAACAATGAAATATATTTCTAATAAATTTAAAATAGCACTTGCAAGTGTACTATTGGTTAGCCAGACCAGTTGCTCTGACTTTTTGAAGGAAAATGCTCCTTCAAACCTTACTCCAGAGAGTTTTTACACGATTCCTGACCACGCTGAAGCGGCTTTAGCTTCTGTGTATGCCGATCTCAGATTTATGGGTGGCGGTGCTGGTATTTTTTCTTCTAACTGGCAACTTTTAGAAGCCCTCACTGGAACTTCGACAACCGAAACAGCTCAGAATTCTGACCTTAATAACCTTTACGGTTTGGTTCATGATGGGAATACTGCTCACGTAATAAATTACTGGAATGGTTTGTATAAAGTAATTGCACAAGCCAACCAAGTGATTGCTAAAGTACCACCGATTACGCCAATGCCTGATGCTCAAAAGAAAAAGATTATGGGTGAAGCTAAGTTTTTACGTGCATCGGCATATTTTACTGCCGTGAGACTTTGGGGTGATATTCCGTTGATTACCAATCCTCAGACTGCAAGTTCAGAAGATTTCTTGCCATCGAGAGCATCGCAAGAAGAAATTTACAAACTTATCATTGCTGACTTGACCGAAGCTGAAAACGCTGGTTTGGCTTGGATGGATGTTAGTGGTAGAGTTGGTTTGGCGGCTGTAAAAGCTCAATTAGCTCGTGTATATCTAACGATGGCTGGTTTCCCGTTGAGTAAAGGTGCAACGCACTTCAAATTGGCCGCTGACAAAGCCCTTGAAGTAATTACGTATGCCAATAGCAACCCAACTACAATCAACCTTTTTCCGACGTATCTTGAGGTTCATAGAGAGAATCTTAAAAATAGAGTTGAGCATTTATTCATGATTCAATACAACACTTTGGTTGCTGGTAATCCGATGGGTAATATGTTTCCTAACTTCAAGCCTGTGACTTTTAATGGTCCTGGTGGAACTGGTAGTACAGTACCAACCATATCTTTCTATAATTCTTATGAAGAGGGCGACCTACGTACGAAGGATCAAGAAGGTTATTTTTATACTACCTATTTCACAAATGGAAATGGTGCAAGATTTAATTTGGGAGCTCCGTATATCTTCAAACATTTCAACCAAACATCTAATGGTTCATCTGGTGTGGCTGGTTCTCGTAATGATAATTTGAACGTACCTCAAATTAGATATGCAGAAGTATTATTGATGTTTGCAGAGGCACAAAACGAAGTTGGTGGGCCAAATCAACAAGCTTATGATGCTTTCAAACGTATCAGAGATCGTGCCAAACTAACAACTCCGGCTTTGACGACCTATACAAAAGATTCATTCAGAGAAGCTGTTTGGAAAGAAAGATGGCACGAGCTATGCTATGAGCAAATAACTTGGTTTGATATGGTTCGTTTGCGTAAAGTATTCAACGAATCAACCAAAAAATTCAATAATTTTGTTGGACACGTCAATCAAAGCTCTAAGCAAGCTTTGCAAGAAAAACATTTATTGTTACCTTTAGGAAAACAAGAAATGTTGAATAATCCGAATTTAAAACCTCAAAATCCTGGTTATCCAAACTAAGGAATTGTAGGTTTTAGCACAAAAAAGACCCTCTTTTGATTTCAAAAGAGGGTCTTTTTTTATAAATCAATTATTAATGTTTACCTTTCAATAACTCAGGAAACTGAGCTTTCATACGTTCCAATCTCGGAACAGAAACATTCTGAACATAGGGATTTTCGGGGTGGCTTCGCTCGTAATCTTGGTGATAACCTTCAGCTTTCCAAAATACCTTGAAAGGTACGATTTCTACCGCAATCGGCTTTTTGTATTTGCCCGAAGCATCAAGTTGTTTTTTGTAGTTTTCGGCAGCGACTTTTTCGGTTTCGTTCTGATAAAAAATAATCGAACGATACGAATCTCCTTTATCGGGGCCTTGCCCTTTTACTTGTGTTGGGTCTTGCGAAGCAAAATAAACCTTTAAAAGTGTTTCATAAGAAATGATTTTTGGGTCATAAATTACTTCAACTGACTCTGCATGACCTGTAAGTTCGGTGTTTACGTCTTCGTAAGTTGGGTTTTTCGTATTCCCACCACTATATCCCGAAACGGCTTCTTTAACACCTTTTAAACTCTCAAAAACAGCTTCTACGCACCAAAAACAGCCCGATGCAAAATAGGCTTTTTCGGTTGGACCATAGACTAAATTATCAACCACTTTTTCGGTTGGTTTGGTAGTTGTACTACATGATAAAATAAAAATAAAAACGCTCAGCGTGAGGCTGGCAACAAGTGTTTTTCTCATAGCTTTTATGAAATGTTTTTGATTAAAAAAAGCGTGTCAGGCTTGGGCTTGACACGCTCATTTATATAAACGCTGAAATGGGTATTTTGGTTTTGTTTCTAAATTTACGTAAGTATTTTTTGACGACTGTTGACTGTCAACCGAAAACTTTTAAAACTATTCTATTTCTAAAACCTTAAACTCAGTACGGCGATTGGTTTGGTGTTCTACCTCGGTTTTAGCATTTTTTACAATTAATTCACTTTCACCGTAGCCTTTTGCCGAAAGTCGCTCACGAGCAATACCTTTTGATACAATATAATTAATGGCTGATTCGGCACGTTTTTGAGATAAACGAAGGTTATAAATATCGCTCGAACGAGCATCAGTATGCGAACCTAACTCAATCTTAATCAGTGGATTGTCGATTAGGGTTTGAATCAACTTATCTAACTCAAGTGACGCATCTGTCCGAATATCCCATTTGTCTAAATCATAATAAATGTTGTCAACTCTAAATGTTTTTCCGACAAAAACAGGCTCTAAGTTGAGCGAAGTGAAGAAAGTTGTATCGGTTACAGGTTTCTTCAATAATGATTGTGGAATTTCACGGCCATTCATCGAAAACTCTTCACGATTGGTCAAGAAATTTGTTTTTTTCGACATCACAAGATAATTACCATCAACTTTTAATTTGATAGGGCCAAATTTGCCATCTTTTTCTGTTGTTATTTCTGTAACTACTTCGTTTTCTTTGTCAGTATCAACTATTCTTACTCTTGCCGAATCCAGTGGAACAAAACCATTTGAGGCATTTTTGGTGGTTATCGTTCCGACTAAATAATAATTTACAGTTTTGATTTCGAGTGCTTTGCTGGTGCTATCTGGATTGCCAGTTTTCGGTGAAAGCAATGGATTTTTTGATGGGTCGTCGTTATCGGCTAAATCTGGTGTTTTCGGAGCTTCATAATAATAAATATCGTCGTCGCCCAAGCCACCTGCACGGTTTGATGAGAAAAACACATCGCCACGCTTGCTCATTACCAAACCAAAATCATCCATATTAGAATTATACGGAATTCCCATATTTTCAACCGTAATTTTTCCGCCTGCACGCACAGCCAAGAAAAGGTCGAGTTTTCCAAGTCCAGGGTGGCCATCAGAGGCAAAGTAAAGTTTCCCATCTTGGGCAACATAAGGAAACATTTCATCGCCAGCAGTATTGATTTCTTTTCCCAAATTGGCAGGATTTCCGAAACGCCCCGAAGCATCCATATTTACTCTATAAATATCAAGTCCACCAAAACCACCAGGACGATTTGAAGCAAAATAAATTGTTTTTGCATCACGAGAAAAAGCAGGGCTTCCATCCCAACTGGCCGAATCAGAGGCACTTACGTAGCGTGGTTCTGTCCAGCCAATACCATCAACGTAGCGTGAAATATACAAATCCATATCGGGTGAAATGTCACGGCGTTTACCTGTATTTCCACGAGAATAAATCATCGTTTTACCATCGGGCGAAAAAGTCGGCGTACCTTCATTTCGTTCTTCATCAAAAACGGAATCACTAAATTTCTCAATTTTGCCCATTTCACCAATCGTTTTGTCGATTTTTACTTTGTAAAGACCAACATAAGGCAAACCATTGGCATAAATTTTATTTTTGCGAGAAGCCGTAAAAATCAATTCATTGCCTAGCACCATCGGGGCAAATTCTGAGCCTTTTGTGTTTAGCTGAGAAAGATTCTTGAACTCTACAACGCTTTGTTTTTTCTTAATATCATCGATTGTTTTGAGCGTATTTACTTCACGATAAGCCTTTTCGTTCAATGCCTTTACAGTACTTTTCGAGTCGATGAATTGTTGTAATTCTTTTAATGCTAAATCATAATTTCCAGTGGCTTTTAAAGCAAAAGCATAGTGAAAATGAGCTTCTGGATTGGTGAGTTTTGCCTCAAAAGCCTTTTGATAAAATGGTACTGCTTCAACCCAACGATTCGACAAGCGGTAAGACTCCGCAATTTTATGATAAAGGTTAGCTTTCTCGGTTTCGGCAATATTTACTACCTTCGTCAAATCTTTAATTGCCAGTTCGTACTGACCTTTGTCGAAGCTCGAAAGACCACGTTTATAGGTTTGAATTTGTCCAAAAACCGAATTTGTTAGCACCAATAGGGCAATGATATGAAGTATTCTTTTCATCTTTTTTAGATTCAAGATATGAGATTAGGGATTTGAGAGAAACTAAACTTTGATTATTTCGACTCAATTTATGAGTTTAACCTAATCAATCAAACGATTTTTTCAAAGAATTGTTGTATTGAATAAGCATGACGAATAATTAGATTCAAAAAGTACGAATAAAATGTTGATAGTCAGATATTTATATCTTTAAAAGTTTAGTTTTTATTAACGATTTATTGAAAAAAACAAAATATGTCTTTTATTGTTTCCGAAATTACGATTTATCCGATAAAATCACTGGGTGGAATTAGCCTGCAAGAAGCAAAGGTTGAGGAACGTGGACTGCAATTTGACCGCCGCTGGGTGCTTGTTGACGAAAATAATGTTTTCATCACGCAACGCCAAAACGAACAAATGGCTCTGATTGATGTCGCTATCGATGAAGATGGTATAGTCATAAATCATCGCTTGAAAAGAATAGTACCTTTAAAGATTCCATTTGTGCCACAAACCATTGAGGAACAACAAATTACCATTTGGGACGATGTAGTGCGTGGAATCCGAGTAAGCGATGAGACTGATGCGTGGTTTACAGCAGTTTTGGGTATGAAATGCAGTTTATTTTACCAACCTGATGATTCGATAAGGTTGACCGACCCGAAGTATTCAATCACTAAAGAAGAACATACAAGTTTTGCCGATGGATATCCGATTTTGGTGATTGGGCAAGCTAGCCTTGATAAATTAAATGAGAATTTGGAAGAACCAGTATCGATGAAGCGTTTTAGGCCAAATCTTGTTTTTACGGGAGGCAAGGCCCACGAGGAAGATACTTGGAAGTATTTTAATATTGGCGAGTCAAAATTGGTAGGAGTAAAGCCTTGTGCAAGATGCGTTTTGACAACGATTAACCCCGAAACGGCGGAAAAAGGAAATGAACCACTTAGGACACTGACAAAATATAGAAATGTGAATAACAAAATTTTGTTTGGGCAAAATTTGTTGGTTGCGGGCACAGGAAAGATTTCGGTGGGGGATAAGCTTCTAATATTAGATGATAAATGACAAATACTTGATGTTTGAGAAAAAAAATAGTTATTTGAAAACGCTTCATTATCTAAGCCTTGACGTAGTGGTGGGAGCGGTTGCATGTAGTTGGATTTTTTGGAAAATACCTGACGGAAATGGTGCGGTAAATCTTCCTTCGATTTTGATTTTAGGTATCTGTACTTGGATTATTTATATACTTGACCGCCTGCTCGATAACCTAAATTCTGAGCCACAAGATACCCGACACCAATTTCATTTTCAACATCAATATTATCTTCAAATTGGTATTATCATTCTGTTTTTTATTGCATCGATTTTGGCTTTATTTCTGCCACGAAATATCATTTATTTTGGTGTTGCCCTTTCGATTTTGATTCTGATTTATTTTTATACTTTACAGAAAAAATCAAAATCGGCTAATTATCAGTATTTTAAAGAAATTTTTACCTCATTTATTTATAGTCTTTGCGTGGTAGGAAGTGCTTTTAGTGCCAAAATAAATCTTGAATGGCAAGCCTATTTGGCTGGGTTTATTTTCTTTTTATTGGTGCATCAGAGTATCCTAATTTTTTCATTTTACGAATCACAAGCATATCCCGCAACAAAAAATCTTGCCAAAAAACTCGGCAAGACCAATTGTACTTATTTAATATTGGGAGTTTTGGCTATTTCGACTATTTCTATCTTTTTCACCGATAATGTTTTTCTTCAAAAAGTATTTTTTATAGAAACTTTAATGGCTTTCTGTTCAGTTTTGATTTACTTTTTTCATGAAAAATTAGCAAAAAATGAAAACTATCGTTGGCTTGGTGAAATGGTGTTTTGGCTGCCTTTAATGCTTATTTTCTTTTAAGCCTGTCCTCAATTTTCTTTGATTTTGCCTCCGTTTTAGCTTCTTCTTCCTTTTTTTCTTTCATAATTCTAATTCCACGGCGGTAGGTATAATAAAAAAAACCTGCCACGGCAAACATCAAAAAGAAATAACTGTCTTTGAGCGGAACGCCTTTGTAAAGTGCTTGGTCAACAAACATGGTCAATAATGCCAAGCTTGCAAAAAGTATGATTGATTCAATGAGTTTCATAGTAATAGTTATAGACCAAATCCAACGGTCGATGGTATTTTTTATTGTTAAATTAATTTTCCAATGACTTTAAATTTCTCAAAAACGGCTTCGCTGTGCGGGGCATTGGTCATTTCTTCGGTTAAATCTTGTCCAGCCCAGTGTTCGTAATGTTTGCCATTTCGCCATAATCTTGAACTGCCTACATCGTAAATTTGTCCATTATAAGCCACCCAAATATCATCTTTGTCTTGTCCGTTTCGAAGGGCGAGTTGGTTTTTTGTATATTCTTTCACGATGCCGATTGTATCTTTTTCACAACAAAATTGGCAAAAATCTGTCGTGAAGCAAAGTTTTTATTTTTAATTTTACCTAAAAGAAATTTAGATTAACTAAGAAAATATATCAAACATTAGTGTAAACTTGCTGCACTTAGTGCCTTTGTAGTAAAAAAAATGATTTAATAAGTCCTTAAGTATTCTAACCTTCAATGCTTACTTTTGTTTTAGAATAGAAAACGGATACAAAAAATAATTCAGACAAATGATTCTCGAAAAACTTGAAGACGCCCACAAATTTAAACTTTGGAAAAGTAATCTGATTGCTAATGGTTTGAAAATCAACAAAATAGATGAGCATTTTACCCGTCGACGTTATAATGGCGAAGTACTTTTTTCATTATTGATGCTAGATGCCGAAACACCAGAAGGCGATAAAATTCCACCGATTTGTTTTCTTAAAGGCGAGGTTGTGTGTGTGCTAATTTGTTTGATAAATAAAGAAACCAAAGAAAAGTTTTTGCTTTTGGTAAAACAACGCCGCATTGCCGAAGGTGGCTTTACGTATGAGCACCCAGCGGGTATGGTCGATGGCACTAAAACACCACTTGAAATTGCAGTTCAGGAAGTAAGAGAAGAAACTGGCTTAGAGATTTCGGAAAGCCAACTAATGGACTTAATGGATGGAAAAAGGGGCTTTCCTGCCACTGGAACAAGCGATGAAGCCATTTATTTATATGCCTGTGAAATAGAAATGACTTCCGAAGAAATAGCAGCGATGAACAATAAAGAAATGGGAACTGAATACGAGTTTGAAAGAATTACGACTCACGTAGTACCATTTGTGGAAGGCCACAGAATGATAAATAATACCAATGCTCTCTTACTCAATTATATGTACTTGACAAAAGTAGGAGACTTTGATTTACTAAAAAGTTTATAATTTTGTTAAATTTGAATTATGAAGGTGCTGCCCGTGCGGATGTGAATTATGTTTTCTCCATCCGAACTAGCAGCACCTCAAATTTCAAATCTGAATATTAAACTAACTTCCAGCCGTCACGATATTGACGTTTTACGAATTGGTTTGCTTCTTCGAAGTTAGTGATTTTCATATCTGTTCCATTCCAAAGGAGTTTCTTGCGACCATCATAATTGAAACCATTTTTGCCATTTGGCTTACGGAGCATATAGCTACGAATTGCTAAATTACCCATTAAAACTGTTTCTGTCAAAGGTCCAGAATAATCGAATGATGATGAAAGTGCCTTGTGTTCTTTGCTGTTGAAACCAGTTTTACAAGCCTCTGCCCATGATGCTTGATGTCCATGCTCAGGTAATGATTTGAATTTCGGGTCTGGAGCAGGCATTTCAATTCTCTCACCATTTTTTAAGTATATTTTTGGTGTATTTCCATAAGTTCCGCAAGTCATGATTCCTTTTGTACCAATCATGATTACACCATTTGAGCTATCAGCTTCGGCCAAAGGCTCATCGGCAGGAATCCACTCTGGATGGAACGGACGAATACCGCCATCAGTCCAATACATTGTTACTGGTGAGTTATTGCGTTTGGTTGCTGGGAATTTGATTTGAACACTTGATGATGGCGGACAACCTTCTGGATTATATTCTGCTTGCCAATCTTTCATAAATACTTGTCCAACGCTACATTCTACTTCAGTGGGGTAGCCTAAACCTAAAACTCTAAACGCAGGGTCAATCAAGTGGCAACCCATATCGCCCAAAGCACCAGTACCGAAATTCCACCAGCCACGCCATTTGAATGGGTGATAAAGCGGGTGATAATCAACATATTGGGCTGTTCCGATGAATAAATCCCAATCTTTCGAGTCCATTGATTCAATCAAAGGTGGTTTATCAGTCGGTAGCGGATTTCCCTGTGGCCATACTGGGCGATTTGTCCAAATATGTACATCGCTTACTTTTCCGATAAGGCCTTTATCAAGCCAATCCATCATAATTTTTTGAGTAGGGTTAGACGAACCCTGATTACCCATTTGGGTTACAACTTTGTTTTCTCTCGCTCCTTCGGTGAGCTTACGAGCCTCGTATATGTCGTGTGTGAGTGGTTTTTGCACATATACGTGTTTTCCCATTTGCATAGCTGCCATGGCTGCCACTGCGTGTTGATGGTCAGGTGTAGAAATAGTCACGGCATCAATATCACCTTTCATTTCTTCGAGCATTACTCTGAAATCTTTAAAGCGTTTAGCAGTCGGGAATTTATCAAGACTTGCTTTACAACGTGCCATGTCAACATCACAAAGGGCAACTACGTTATTTACACCGTTATTGTAGGCGTTTGCAATATCCGACCCACCTTTGCCTCCAGCACCGATAGCCGCAATATTGAGTTTGTCGCTCGGAGCGATGAATCCTTTACCAAGAACGTGGCGTGGGACAATAAAAAAACCGCTCGCCGCAATGGCAGAACTTTTAATAAAACCTCTTCTGCTTGTTGATTTATTTTGCATTTTGGTAGATTATGAAATAGGTTGAACATTAGAACCAAATTTACTAATAAAATAGTAAATAGTTGTATTTATACGATAAAAAAAGACGCACCTATTGAAAAGTTCTTCGTAATGAAAGATTATGTAGGCTTCGAAAAAGTACATAGTCCGTAGTTATTAGTCCACATCTATGCTAATTTCGAACAGGCAATAGTTCACATAAAAAGACTAATGAACAGGCATTTATTTACAAATCAGTGATATATTCAAGTAGATGTTTATCGAAATACTTCCATTGATGGTCATCTTTTATTGTTTTTGGTTTCATCCTTACCAACTTGAATATTGGCAAAATCGTTACTTCTTAAATAAGTCTTTTTTCGGTCAAAATCATCGATTATACCTTCGACTTTTAAGCCGACATCGAGATATATGTAAGCTATACCTTTTCCCAAGCTTTCCTCAAAAATCTCAACCAATTTCCATGAAAAACATTTTCAATGTCTTGTGCGGAATACCCTCTTTTAGATAGTAAACCTTGTAGTTTCTGCAAATCAGCAATCGTTTCGAGGTCGGTTGGTGTTTGTTCAGTGCCAAAACAACCATCTAAATCGCTGCCGATGGCAATGTGGTTGGCATTGCCCGCAATTTGGCAAATATGGTCATAGTTGTCAATCAATTTATTGAGCGTAACGCCACGTTCTTGGGGCGTATCTTTGCCACGAGTCCAGTTTGGTACGAGCATCCAGGCATCAAGCACGCCTCCAATTACCGCTCCACGCTCAATCAAAATTTTAATTTGCTCGTCGGTCAGCTGGCGTTGGTAATCGACCAAAGAGCGGCAGTTGTGATGGCTAGCCCAAACATTACCTTTAAACAAATCAAGTGCTTCAGTAAAACCTTCGTCGGTAAGGTGCGTTACGTCGAGAATCATATTAAGTTTGTCCATTTCCTGCACCAATTCTCTGCCCATTTTGGTCAATCCGCCTGACATTGTTGTGCCTGGAGCGTAGCGTCCATGGCCATAGTGTGCAGGGCCGCACGCACGTAAACCTGAAGTATATGCTTTTTCTAAATAGGATAAATTGATGAGAGAATCAGCTCCTTCTAGGCTCAAAATATAGCCAACTGGCTTGGTTTCGTTCGAGATACTTTCATCTTGCCAAAGCTTTAGGTGAGCTTCCAAAGTCGCAAGATTCGTAATTTGTACCATTTCGCCCAAATCTTCCATTGCCTTATACCATGCCAATTGTGCCTGCGTAATTCCCCAAGCAATTTCGGGAGAATTGTAGCCAGTAATTATACTATTGGGGGCAACATAGCGGGCCAGTTGCGTTGCCACAATCAACCCAATATTTCCTTTGCGGAGTTCGGGTAGCGAAGCCACGCCATTACCTCGGTCGGGTTTATCAGTCAGACCTTTTTCGCGGTCACGGATTTCAAAAACAGATTTTCTGTAGTCACGATTCCACTCGATGGCGTTCATTGCCATATCGAGGTGTGCATCAATAATAAGCATAGTTTTGTTGTTGAATAGAATATTAAAATAAGATAAATTGTAGCTTTTGCTAAAAAGAATTTGATTAGTAGGGCATTTTTCATGCCTTTCTAAAGCTTGTTTTGGTAGTTTCGATAATCAGACTTGTGCTAACTATGATAATGGCAAAAACTGTTATCCAAACAATAAAACTGTGGTATTCCGTTGCTCCAATTCGTTGAATTATGATGCCCACAAATGCCCACAAAACTGCTGCTCCGATAAAGATATTATTGAGTTTTTTGAGTGTCCAACT
>Ga0247832_1007007_pt1 | contig 12027 bp, 4 predicted proteins | sample LaCruzMarch2015__10_FD_192407 | JGI IMG/M metagenome (GOLD analysis project Ga0247832, IMG submission 192407) | Freshwater microbial communities from meromictic Lake La Cruz, Castile-La Mancha, Spain - LaCruzMarch2015_4m | ecosystem: Environmental > Aquatic > Freshwater > Lake | place: Spain...
ACCATAAGTAGCAGTTATTATTCCAATATTTTCATATTCCAATCTAACATATGGGGTATTCTTATCACAAAAAACTACAGAAGTTGATCTTTTTTTTGTTGCATCTTGTGTATAATAAGTATCAACTTCAGTAATTAATGGAGTTCCAAATTCATCAGTTAATAATTCACCATTTGAAATATTGAAAAGATTTTGCTCATTACTAGGTATAATAGAAACTGGTCTTTTGTCGTCTCCTATTTTTATATCCTTTCCGCCATTCATATATCACTGCTCCTCCCAAGTGATACTTGCCGAAATAACAGCAGCAGGTGTTGCGCTATCATAATTAGTTTGCGAAGAAGCGCATAAGTATAAACTTTCAACTTTATCGGTAAGTGGGAATGATAGATACTCTTTATTATAATCAAAATAAGGAGACAAATCATATTCTTCACCAGAAGCAGGAACGAAAATACTCGAAACGACCGTACCAGTATTTGGAATTGGGCTTCTAATTTGAGGATTAATTTTAACAGACGACAATTGCGCTAAAGTAAATTCTGTAGTAGTTGCAGAAACAATGGTTCCTACTGAATTGTGATTTTCTTCTTTAAGAAAATTATCATTTGTAGTAATAATAATATCATCTGATGTGGATTCTAATGCATAAAAGTAATATCCATTAGTTGTTCCTTGATTTTCAAGATATCCCAAAATACTAATTTTTCTTTGAGTAGAATCATTTTTAAAATAACCCCTAAAATAACCATATATTCCAGTATTTGAAGAGAGATAAGACGAATTCGTTACAGATATTGAAGTTGGTTTTCCTCTTTTCCCAATATTGGATTCTACTGAAAGTGCTAGAACTCCGACAGTAGAAGACGTAGTTTGAAAAATTGGTGATTTTAACAAATCAAGTTTTACGACTCCAGTAGAACCAGAAGAAAGTCTTGTTGGGTATATTTGAGTTCTATTTCTTACACTTTTTCCACTACTACTTTGAATAAAATCTCTACATTTGATACCAATCAACGGGACAACACGATTTGGAATTATAGTAATTGGACCAGCAGAAGAATTCAATGGTGCATTCAAATAAAGATATCTATTTGTAATATCTACAAAGGTAACTTCAATATTTTGATCTAAAGGACTTGCAGTAATAATTTTAGAACCAACATAAAAAGAAGTAGAAAGTCCTGACGTTGCTCCTGCAATAATATATGGGTCAGATGCATTAGTAGCATTGGTTAAAGATGCTTCAGTAGTACCGGAACCAACTGTAAAAATTCTTTTAGATCCATATACACTTTCTGATACTGGTGTAGAATAACTAAACAGTTTTACTGTTCCTCGATCTCCTCCATCAATATAATAAGAAGCACCATACTTAACAATATGTTCTGATGATGATCCATAGGAAAATACAGATTCTAATCTTTTAGCATTTGCATACCCAAATCGTGATGCATTACCACCACCATAAACCATATATGTAATAGGAAGAGTCGCATTGCCCAGCGAGGAGACTTTCAGTTGATTAGATGCCCTTAGGTGATGCACACGTACCCAACGTGCTTCACCACTGCTTACGGGGACATATGCAAGGAATAAAGCACCAACAGCACCATACCAAGAGAATTCAATTTTATACATAGTAACCTTAGTAAGGTCAATATCCCAAATACTAGTATCTAATATTTGTTCACCAGTGTCCTCAGCAATAACATCTTGCCCTGCTCTTTTATCACTTACCGCATCACTATATAATAATTTATCTGTTATTCCATCCAACCTATCACCACTAAATCTAGATCTTGGAACACGATATTCATAAACATTCCAAAAATCTTTTTTAATATTTTGATTTACCCATTTATCATAATATAAATTAACATCATCGATTTGTTCCTTTAATGTTGAAGTTTGCCCTACTGGTAAAGAAGTATCAATATAACCTTCTTTATTTCCATCAGCATTCGTATACATATACGGAAACATACCGGTCGGTTTTATTGTAGTATACTTATTAAGAGCTGCATCAATAACAGTTCCAGAAGTTGGTTGAACAAAAGGAACCGGAGTAATTAATACGTGAGACGAAATACCAGATACTGTAGCAATTCCAGTAAGAGCACTTCCATCCAATTTATTTAAGGTAACAGTACTAATTCCAGTTATAGTATTAACACCAACTGAAGCAAGTCTATAAATTGAAGTATCTGCTATAAATCCAGTAATTATTCCAGCATTACTTCCTTTTGAATATGAAACGTGCTGTCCAGTAGAAAGACCAATTGCATATCCACCAGAAACATAAAATGTAGGAACAGTCGAAACACCAATATTAACAGTAAAAGAGGTTGACGAATTTATAATTAATACATTATATCCGGTTATTCTATTTGGATAAATCTTTGGAACAGATGGATCCAAATAACAAGTCATTGCAATACCAGTGAGAGTAATAAATCTACCTTCACCAAATCCGTGAGCACTACCAGTCGTAAGGGTCATCAGACCAGTTCCAATATCATAAGTAGCATTAGTAATACTTTTAGCAAGACCAGCTAAAGAAATAGTATTTCCATTATAAATTGAAGTAATTCCAATTTGGGACTCATTTTGTAAAAGAGATGGGTCATATACTCCAGCATGAGTCATTAAAAGATTATCTCTTAATATGACCAAATCGCCAAACTTTTTAGATTTACCTGCGTCTTGTTTATGCTTAGGATCTGCTAATGCTCCGCCAGAGTTAAAGGCATATGCTTCAGATTCAGATGTTCTTGGTGCTAACGGTTCTAATGGATTAGTTCTACCATAATCTTGAGTTTGCCCTGCGGTACTAAAAACAATAGAATTTTCGTAAATTAAAGACTGACTTCTTCTAACTACAGAAAAATTATCTTCAGTTCCGTCATTTCTAGATTCCCAATAATATCCATCATAATTATCAAAAATACCATATTTACGAACACAAGGATTTTGAACGGAAGCTCCATCATCAGCAATCAAACTTGTTTTAACACCAAATGTCGCTGCAGAAACTCGTCCTGGTTGATATCTAAAAAATCTTTTTGAAGTAAGGATAGCAGTTTTATCTGCTGGAGATTCAATTAAAGCCCCAGATTCTTCTGGAACGTGAGATAATCCCCATCCCATAGGTTGCAAAACTCCAGCATATGCTCCAGTATTAGATACAGTGGCAAATTGTTCGGGAGTTGAAGCCCATTCAGTTGGATTTACATCATAAGTGTTTACGTCAGCAAAAATACCAAGAGCAACTTCAGAACGAGGAATTCCAAGTAATGATAATGCAACTTCTGATTGCACCTTATTTTGTTCTTCTACTGGGATTGGGCTTTGGTCGCTTGCAACAACAACAGGTATCGATTTTTCTGCTTTCTGTTGACCAGGAGGAACAGGAGCAGTTCTACCTACAACTACGACTGCTGAACTATTGTTGACGTTAGTGTTATCAGGCATCTTAAATTACTCCGACTCTTCCTTTTGCAATGGTGAAGGTATTCCTTATAGATATATATCCACTCTCGTCGCCGTTAGTTATAGAAGTTGTGGTAAATCCAGTCAATTTCAATCTCTTATCGGAAGCATTTATTGTAATTTTTTCCGAAACGGTCAATTCAAACGAAGAAAGATCAGGTGATACTGAATGATCTACAAGTTTTACAACATCCCCAGTAGAAATTCCAGAGAATTGTTCAAAATCTTTAAGTTTAACCGTATAATTAGTTGCTCCCGCTCCAGGAACATTGAAAGTACCAGTTGAAATACCAATATATGTAGCAAATCCAATTGGTTTTTCTAAATATTCTTTTGCAATGATATCATACCCAAGTGAAGAACTTAATCCAAGAGTATTAGTTTGGTTACTGGTAAGAGACAATTGGATATATCCACTTTGTCTACCAAATACACCAGCATCTGGAGTAGTAATGTTAAAGTTTAAAAATCTTGCCCCAAGAGTTTCATTGGTAGTTCCTTGTCCAACTATAGTTCCAATTCCAGCAGATACAATTGAAACTTGAGTAGAACTAATGTCTTTTGGATCACCATCTTGAATATATTGTAAAACTGGTCCATTGAATGTAACTCCTCTTTGTATAGTGAGATTAATTGAATTAAAATCACTATCATAAATGTCTGGAGTTGGAATATACTCATCAGATGGACCAAGAATAATATTATTACTAGTTGTAATTTTACCAGATGCGTAAGTTCTCAATCCAGTTCCACAATTACGAATAATATTTCCTCCAGTAGAAACAACCGAAGTTACAGAAAGATCAAGAGGTCCGGGATAATTTTCAAATAAAGAATCATTAATTCTTAAAGTTTCTGATTCTTGAGCATTCAATGGTTGGAATGAATATCTATCAGTAATTGCACCATCAACAAAAGAAGAATTTTCTACAGACAATCTTGATGAATTATAAACATACAAACCATGACCAGGAGAATTACGAATTTCTACACCTTTAATAAGAGAAGAAGAAATATTTTCAAAATATACTAGATAATTATCAAGCTCGCCATCAAATAAAATATTATTTCCGCTATTACCATCAATTGTAATATTTTCAATTGTAATATCATATGGATTCGTAGTTCCAATTCCAACCAAATTACCATCAAAAGGAAGCATAGTGCTTAATCCAGTTGGACCAGCAACCTCATCAGTTGAAAAATATTGTTGTTTAATTATGGTATTTTTACCATTTCCACTTAATGTAAATCCAGTAGGAATAATAAGTTTATTTGTTAAATAAGTACCACTTGGTAAATTCAAATAGTTACCGCCAGAAGATATAGTTCCATCAATTGCTTGTTCTATAGCATATGTATTATCGTGTGCTACTTTAACAATTTGATCCGTTCCAATTCCCAAATTAGTTTTATATTGACCGTCTAAAGTTATAGAACTTTGACCAATTGAAACGATTCTATCAATTGCCCAACCTCTTCTATGTCCAGTAGTCGCAATATTTGGAAAATGAATTTGATTATTATTATATTCATTTACTGTTCCTTTTGAAGACCATTCAGTTTGCTCATATGTTCCATAATCTTTCCAAGTTATTCCAGAAGTTGATGATGTTAATTCTTTTGCTCCAAGAATTGCAATTAATTTTGCTTGATTAATATCAGCATTTACTCCAACTTGGCGATAAACTAATATACCGTGATTAGTATCAGTCCTTGCTAAAGTTAGTGTAATATGATTCAAGTCATTAAAATTATCTATGGTAGTCATTCCAATTCCGGATAGTGGAGGAATTTGAGAAGAAATACCAACCTTTCCATTTCTTAAATGATATTGAGAAATCCAATAACGATAAGTAGAGGTAGTTCCAGAGGTTCCTACTTTTGTTGCAAGACAACTTGCAACAACTGGTAAATCAACAAGAGCATTATCTGCAAATTTAGTAATACCAAATGCTTTTACTCTTTCTCCAACATAAAATCTTTCAGTAGAAATTCCACTAATTTTTAATTTATTACTTACCGTACTACCTATTCCAACATAAACAGTTCCATCATTACTAACTTTAAGACTTCTTAATCTATAAGCATCAATATCGTGAGCATCAATTAATTCATAACCAGTTCCATCATTTTTTACTTTAAGTATGCGATTTGCCTCAAATGTCGATTCGTCTGTTGTAGGCAAATCACTAAATTTAAAATTTTCATATACATTAGCACGAATAGATCCGTTTACGTCCAATTCATATGCAGGATTAGCTGTTTTAATACCGACATTTTGAGAAGATTCATTAATCACTAATGATGGATTTGAATCTGATCCAATTTGAAGAAATGGATTCTGTGTACTATTACCTTTAATTAAAAGTTTAATTGCTTCTATACCACTAGCAGAAGTAGATGTAATTTTATTAGTAAAATTTACTGGCCCTCTAAATTCAGATGGAAGTAATCTATTAGATCCACCGCCTACACGAATTGTATTTCTTACATAAATGTCGTCAAATGTAGCAGTAAAATCAGATGAGGTTTCTCCAAGAATAGATTCCTTCGCAACTGGTCTTTCTCCAGTAAAAAAATCACCACGATCATTCATACCAGAATAAAATACAACTCCGCCTTTTTCTTCTTTAGAAATCGAGAGTAGTTCTTCTTCAAGTGTAATTATTCGTTCTTGTCTTTGTGGAAGTGCAGTCGAATAATTACCAGGACCATATCCAACATACTCAAAAGTATGTCCAGATGCACGAATACTCGAAAATCTACGAGTTTCCGAAGGAATAACATTAATTTTTTTAACAACTGAACCAGAATCATGAGGTGATGATTTAGTTCCTAAAACTCCACGAATAACTGAAATATCAGTAGAATTGGATACAACTGAAATTCTTACTATTTCATCATCAATTTGCAGAAAGTTACCTAGACTAAATCCAGAAGTACTAGTTAATACTAACGAACTAGAAGTAGTTGTAATTCCAGTAGACATTGTAGTACTAATTCCTGCACTCATATTCAAAAGACTTCCAGAAATCTTTTCATTTTGAAGAGAAGTATCTTGACCAAATGCCGCGATACCATACTTATAAACTTCTGCCGATCCAGTAGTAGTTGTCGTAATTCCAATTGAAGAGTATATAGTAAATGTAGATAATCCTATTCTCTCACTAACAATAAAATTAGAATTATAAATTGTAGATGCAGATCCAGTAACTCCCGAAATTTTTATTTTATTTCCAACAGATAATCCGTGAGATTTATTTGTCGTAATTGTTACGATTCCAGCTGAATTTGTGTTTGCAACTCCAACAATACTAGAAATTATAAGTGCTTCATCAACAATATAAAAAATTCCAGAAGAAGTAGTATATATTCCAGGATTAGTTCCAGTGCTGTAAGTTACTGAATTTGGACCAGGAACATTAGTAATTTTATAAAGACCATTAAAACCACTATTATTACGATCATTAACAGTACCAACACCAATAACTTGAATTACATCACCAATATTATTATTAATATTAGTAACACTTACGATACCCACACCACCAGAACCAACTCTCATAGTATTACCAATACCGTAAGAGGATCCACCGTCAACTATAGAAATTGCAGTAATCGTACCAGCAGCACTTACTGTAACATTTGCAGTTGCATCTTGTCCAACAATACCTTCTCCAACTAAAGAAACATTATATAAAGTAGTTACAATTCCAGATCCATATCCACTTCCTGGATTAACAATCGAAAGGGAAATCAAGGAATTTAAATTATGATTAAGCAAACTAAAGATAGTAGAAACTCCAGAAGAATTTGAAATTGCTCCAGTTACACCTAAACCGATTCTATTATCTTTAATATAATTAACAATCCCTTCTTTAGTAATACTATTAAGAGAATCATTAACAATAACTTTACCAATTAATCGATTAGATGCAGAAGATATCGCTTCTAAAGGATCATTATTTGGATTGTCCTTATCGATAGTTGGATATATATTATTAATATTTTGTTTGAATTTTTGAACAGAAAATGGTGATATGGTTGGAGAAATATTACCAATCAAACAAGTTAGATAGTAAATTCCATCCTGCAATCCAGAAGAATATTCCTGAATAGTTTCTACATTATAAATTGTATAAGTAGTATCATACTCATTTCTAGAAAATACCGGCAAACCTAATCCTCGTGTGGAAATATTATCAATAAATGTTCCGCCATTATTCGTATTTGTATATTGAAAAGTTTTAGTTGACGGAACAGATGTTACAATAAAATATCCATTAAATCCAGCATTATCTGCTGCAGTTAAATTTGTCGTACTTTTTACAGTAGAAATTCTAACTCTATCTCCAATGCTTAATTTATGTGGGATTTCGGTTTTAACTGTTACGGTAGAACCAGAAGTTGTAATTCCAGCAATTATTCTAGAATTTTTATTTTTTATAATTGAATCAAAATTACCATTTTCCGTTACTGTTTTAGATTCTTGAAGAACATAATTTGGAGAAGGTGCTTTTGCATTTATATATTCTTTTGGTATAACATAACGTAATTTGTAGATTCTATCATTTAAATCACGATTTTCAGAAATTCTTTGAATATAAGTTGACGAATTGTTAGAAGAAATTTGAGTAGGATATAAAGATAACGCTTGATAAATTTGATTAGTCGAAATAGTAGAAGAACTTAAAATATACCAATTATTTTGTATAGAATCAAATTGAATTGGATGACCATAATCGCCAGGAATTTTATCAGTTACTCTACTAATAATTGTTAATATTCCTCCATTTTTATTTTTAATATTAACAGAATTATTATTATTAGCATCATTAATCGTCTTTGCTAATTTAATAGTAGTAGATGTTATACCAATTACATAATACAATTGCTCATTATCTAATCCATCTGGAGTAATTCCATTATCACTATAAATTCTTATAGATTCTCCAGTAAATAAATTATGAGATGCATTTAATGTTAATATATTAGTATCAACATTAATATCATTTTCGCCTAAAGTTCTAGTAATTGTAAATCTTTTTTCGGCAACTGGTCCGTCTCCAAAGGAACTTTGCATAAGAATTGGAGACGAATAAGTAAAGTTATTTCCGTCAATATTTACGTCAAGATAAAGTTTTTCGTTCAGATTTGATCCAACTTTATATCCATTTGTAATGTTAGATGGTGGATTATTAATATCATTTTCTGAAAGTAAATAGAGTCTTGCGGTTTGTCCGGTCCCAACATAAGAAGTAGTAAGTCCAACATCTATAATTCTCCAAGGTATATTGGTAGAATTCTCCTGTAAGTCTTTTGGTGGAACAATATGAGTAATATATCCAGTATCATCACGATCAAATGCTTCTTTTTTGAATCCTATCGAAATTAAAGATTTTGCTCCAAAATTAGAATTGGAGTTTGTAATTGATTGGTCTCCTCCATTTTCAGAAACAAAATGTTGAGCAAATCCAATTGCAAAGACAGAAACATCTTGAATGACGGAATCATTAGATGATTTTATATGAAAATTTTCATAATCTGGTTTATAAATTGCTTCTTGATTAAAATGAAGAGGTCTATTTGTTAATGATGTTGTCGAATTAGTATCATAAAGTCCTTGCTCTTCATTGTAAATAACAAATGCATTATCATCTTTTTGCAACCCAATTCCAGTAAATTGGGCAACAACCATTGACTTAAATCCCAATGCCTTTGATCCGTCAGCATGAAGTCCACACATACCAAAAACAGATCTTAAAGATATATTAAAAATATATGGAGATGCTCCATTCACAGTATCTGGCTCAATGACTACTCTTTCATTCGCAGAAATATTAATAGCAACATCAATTGGAGTTGATGGTAGCAAATAAGTAAATTGAGTTTCACTTGTAATTCCAGTTACTCTAAAACTTCCATTGTATAAATTAGAACTAACTCCAGCAATTCTAATTGAATCGTCAACACTTAGACTGTGTGAAATTGTTGTAGTAACATTTGCAACAGTTGCACTTGAAGTAAGTTCTGATATAGGAATATCATTAGGAGAAAGATCTCCAACAATTTTAAATTCTGGACTATTTGGTTCAAAATCACTAGATGTAGGATAGTCTACGATTTCTCTATTTCCAGTATCATCACCATAAGCATTCATTAGCTTATAGTAATACATCTGAAGATCAGTAAGTCCAGTTAAACTTTTTGCGTTAACACCATCTGCGTATTCAAATACAGTCAGTTTATGATGAGAAAAAGTAGGAGATGCTTGTTGTCCATAATTCTTATTATAAAAAACTGCTCGATCTGCATCAAATACACTAAACTGCCAAAAATAACAACCACCCGTCACTCTAAAAACGGCAGATCTTTCTATTGTGCTGTCTTCTGGATCAGGGACATATAGTGGACGAATTTTTGTTTTTCGAAGATCTAATCCGACGATAGAAGTTCCTTTGGGTATAATAATACCACCATCTACGGAATTAAATTTATATAGTACATTACTTGAATTGAAAATATCAAAAATAGAATTATTTGTCAATTCTATATCTGGAGATCCAACGGCATTTAGATTAACATCAAAATATTGCGCAACTCCACTATTATTTTTAATATAATATCCAGGTCTATTATCAATATAATGAGTTCCTGGATATATTAGAATAGTTGTTTTATCGAATCTATCATTGTTAGGACCGTTCTGATATGCAAATCTTGCTGCTTCTATTAATGCTCTTTGAAGAGTAACAAAGGGACGAGTAAGTGAATTTCCTTTATTATCAAAACTATCAGTTGCATCTAAATCCGAAGAATTAACATAAATAATGTTTCCGTCGGTATTAATTAAAAAATTCTCTAATCTTGATAACGGCATCGTTAACCACAAATATTTCTTCTGTCTTATTTATCAATAAATAAATTATCAAGTTTTTTAATTATGACGATTAGCACTCAAACAAAATCACTCATTGAATTATATGAAAATAAAATAAAACAAGACGAAACTCAATTAGTTCAAATTAATAACATAATTGAAGGATATGAAGTTGATACAGGAACACAAATCGTTAAAATTTATGGAGTAACTAAAAATCTTGCAAATTTTAATATTCCAATTAGTGGATTAGATAATCAAATTGTAGGTATTACATCTAACATATACAATTTATATCAAGATATTGTAGGTATTGCAACTCAAGCAAATTTTGATGGATGCCCTGCAGTTGTTGATGAAAACACAGGAATTACAACAGTATATGCAGATGTAGTTAGTTACAGAACTTATAATTTTACTTTCCCAAATGTTTTTGGTACTAGCACTGGAACAATTACAACTGGAAATTTAGGAATTGGAACTCATACATTTATTTCACAAGTTGCAATTGGAACATATTTTTCATTTGATAGTAATATAGGAATTTGTGGAATTGCATCTGCTGCAATTGATTCTAAGTTAGCACAAATTAATACACTAATATCTCAAAGAAATCCTTACATATCAAATGTGAATACATTAAAAGCAGCAAGAGTTAAATATCAATTAGAGCAACTTGGATATAATCAATCAGTTACTCAAATTACTGCACAAATTGCAGAAAGTAATTCTATTCTAACTATTTTAAAAAATTCATCCCTACAAGAGTTTTTCTAAAATTGGTTTTTAGTGATTTTCAATTTGAATATTCCAACTCACCCCTAATTTCTGCAAGTTTTGCCTCTGCATATGCAGATACACAGGTCCAATAGGTTTCTCCACTAACAAGATTTTCATCAGTGTAATGAGATGCAATATCATCTTGTAATTCGTTCAGGTCTTGTAGTTGGGTCCTGGAGATCATCATAGTTGTAGTAGTCCTGCTTACCTATACATCATAGCACAGTCCAGAGCATTTGGGGCAAGGAGTGGACAGTTCTTGAACTGACCTTTTCAAATCCTCTATTTGTTGCTGCTGTTCCTTGATTGCCTCAATTAATACTGGAATTAGACTAGTATATGCAATTGATTTATGCTCTCCATTATGAATCACTTGAGGTATAATTTTTTCAACTTCTTGTGCTACTAGTCCCAATTCATGCCCCTCATAATCAATTCTATCATACTCCACCCCTTGAAGTTGAAGAACTTTATCTAAACAATTTTTTAATGGTTCAATATTTTTCTTTAATTTAATATCAGAGACAAGAACGGGTGCCCCATTTACTCTAAACACTCCATAAAAATCATGAAGGATTGCTGAATTTGGATTAAATGGAACTGCAGTAAAAGCACTTGGAATTGCCTCAATGTGTCCTCCCACTTCTGTTGTATATCCAATATCAGTTATAAATCCAAGAGTAGTATCTACTCCAAGTTGAATATTAGCACCATTACCTATCGAAGCCCCGTTATTAATTGATAGCCCATTATTCGTTGCGATACCAAAAATATTAGAATTTCCGAGAAAATTAGACATCGCAGTTACTTCCAGAGAAGCAGGAAGTGCTCCTAATCCAGGAACTGCAACAGGTGGTCCAATCATAACCGCT
>Ga0247832_1007010_pt1 | contig 12023 bp, 10 predicted proteins | sample LaCruzMarch2015__10_FD_192407 | JGI IMG/M metagenome (GOLD analysis project Ga0247832, IMG submission 192407) | Freshwater microbial communities from meromictic Lake La Cruz, Castile-La Mancha, Spain - LaCruzMarch2015_4m | ecosystem: Environmental > Aquatic > Freshwater > Lake | place: Spain...
GCACCCGGTAGTGGCCTAAATTAGGGCCAGTTGGATCAATCTGTGCTTCAATTGGATAGGTACTGTACCAGTCATCACACCACTCCCAAACATTGCCCAGCATATCGTACAGGCCCCAGCGATTGGGTTGCTTCATTTTGACTTGCCGCGTTCCGGCCTTGGTGTGTTGATATTGTTTCTCCGGCCAATCCGTCGAATCGTCAGACTCCTCCAAATCATAGTCGACACCACTATTGCCTCCGTACCAAGCGATGGCGTCCAAGGCGGGCGCATTGGATTTTCCTAAGATCTCGATCGGTCCAGCGTACGTCGCTTCGGTCGAGGATGCGCGGCAGGCATACTCCCACATGGCTTCGCTGGGCAATTGCAACTCGAGTCCTTGTACCTCAGTGTTGACTTTGAGAATAAACGCTTGAGCATCTTCCCAACTCACTTGTTCCACCGGACGCTCTGGGTCGACGAATCGACTTGGATTGGATCCCATGACCGTTTGCCATAGTGCTTGGGTGCAGGGCGTATCAAACATCCAAAAGGGGCGAGAGAGGGCAACGTTGTGTTGCGGACCTTCGTCATCGCTCTGGCCGGGTTCGTCTTTGGGAGAACCCATCAGAAAGCTGCCCGCCGGAATCCACCGCATGCGTTGCGTGATCCACGAGTCATTTTCGCCCGGCAAGCTGAACTCGGCAAAAACCCCAAATCGATCCTGTCCCCAACCCGACGCCCAGCTTGGAGCGCAGCCGTTTACCAACGGATGCTGAATGCGTGCTGCGGATGATTGGAGGGTACTTGCCATGACAATATCTTCAAAGTCGTTTGTTAGACGCAATAAAAAGCGGGCCGATGAGCGTTCGCGTCGCTACTGCGGGCTACTAACACATCGACCGCCGATTCGTTTTTGCCACATTGAAGCGGACTGGACACACGTCTGTTCAAATCAGAGCTATCCGGCTCAGTCTTGAGCTTGGGCACAACGGAAACCGATGTTGTTGTTACGATCGCCCGGACCGTTGTTGTTGCGACAAGCCGACCGCGCGTTCTGCGCGTTGTTGTTCCAGCTACCGCCACGCAGCACCCGGTTGTGGCCTTACGACGTGTGACCGGACGCTATTGTTGCATGAAGAGCTTCACAATTCCAGGGGAGGATGCCGCTTGAGTTCTTCTTTGCGCCACCCGATGGCGTCACAATGCAGAGTTGTAGCCAAAGCAGCGGCGTAGCCAGCTTGTAAACCCAGCCCGTCAGTGAGGCCCTCTGCAAATCGATGTTCCCAGTTTTTTCGACCGTCGACGTAGCGTCTGCGGCGGCGACGGGACAGGCGAATCGAACCAGGAAAAACACGACATCCGCACATGGGGATGCCCTGGCTACATCGATTGATGTGAATGGGTGGTCGCACACTCAGCTTTAACTCCTCCTCCAAAAAACGCTCTGCGGCTTGGGCAATATGCATTGTTTTGGATTTTGAGTCGCACCACCAGATGACGTCGTCCATGTAGCGTACAATGCCCAGCGCTCCAAGTTTTTCCAGCAAGCATCGATCGAGACATCCAAGGTAAAAATTGGCAAAGTTTTGCGACGTGAGCGCACCGATGGGCAATCCTTTTCCGGGCACTGTGTGATAGCTGCGGATGATCCGCTCAAGCAAGGCGAGTAACGGCGGGTCCTTAAATTTTGCTTTCAGCATCGACACCAAACGATCATGCTCGATGCTCGCGAAATACTGCCTTACGTCGAGCTTTCCGTACCATTCAAATCGCCTAGCGAAATGCTGAGTGCGATTCACGGCCGCATGTGAACCTTTTCCTATGCGACATGCGTAGGTGTCGAAAATCAGCGATTTCTCGAGGACTGGTCCGACGTGCAAAATCAGGGCGTGATGTAGGACTCTCTCCCGAAAGGCGGGCGCATGAATGATCCGTGGTTTCGGGTCAAAGATCTGAAATTCGCTCGCTTCGCCCAACGACAACTTTCCATCCAAAATACCGCGCTGCAACTTGGTAAGGTTCGAATTTAATTGATTGCAAAACTGTTGAACGTCTAACGCGAAACGTTTGCCTTTCGCGGCACAATAAGCTGCCTCAGTTAAACAATCCCAGGTAGCCACATCCTCAAGACGGATTGGACTTCGTTTTGGCATGGTCTGAGTTTCGGGTTAGAAATTCTGCTTTCGCTTCTTTCACTGCATCCAAAAAGTGCTCTGCATATTTGTCTACTCTGGCTGTACCGATTCCAGAAATTTCGCCCAGCGCGCTTTTGGTTGCGACGTTTCTGCGAACGATTTCCGCCAATTGCTCGTTGGTGAACAAAGCATACGCGGGTACTCCTTCGCGTTCCGCCATTGTTTTTCGAAGCGTTCTTAAATGCGCGAAAATGGCGAAATCGTGTTCGTTTAGGATTTCGCGATAATCGATACGCTTTTTCTGCCCATCAATCGGCGTATTGACTTTATCGTGCGTCTGTTTGTCGACGTAGGTCACACAAATGGACCAATAGCTATTTGGGCCGTCGCTTACAAACTCACGCTCCAGCGAAACAATTCGGCGGCTACGCAAAAAGAGATTGAGTTCTTCTTCGCTAGACGCATTCGCATCGGTGGCTGGCAGGAAGAAAGTTTTGATTTGCATTGTTGGTTATCGCGCGCTCGCTTCACTCGCTCACTTGCTGGCCTCGCTACCGCTCGTTGCCAGCCGTTCGTTCGCTTGCTCGCTTACTCTACTTTCTTTTTGAACTAAGGCACAACGGAAACCGATGCTGAAGTAACGATCGCCCGGACCGTAGTAGAAGCGACAAGCCGACCGCGCGTCCCGCGCGCTGAAGTTCCAGCTACCGCCACGCAGCACCCGGTAGTGGCCCCCCGATGGACCGAGTGGATTTTTGGTCGCGTCATTAGTGCACTCTCCATAACAATCTTGGCACCACTCCCAAACATTTCCATGCATATCATACAGGCCCCAAGGATTCGACGCGAACTTTTTTACGTCCGATGTTTGCGACTCTGCCAAACTTGAGTCGAAGTAGTTTGCCTGATGGAGAGAAATGGAATCGCCGAAAGAATATCGCGTTTTCGTCCCAGCCCGACATGCGTATTCCCACTCTGCCTCGGTTGGCAGCACAAGCTCCAGATCGATCTGTTTGTCGTCAAAGTGTTTATTCATCGCGATCAAGAATTGCTGACAATTATCCCATGAGACGCTTTCAACCGGGCGTCTAGAGCCTTTAAAATGGCTTGGATTTTCGGGCATAATGACCTGCCATAGGGCTTGAGTCACCGGCGTATCGAACAACCAATAACCGTAGTTGAGAGTCACTTCATGCACGGGCTTCTCGCTTCCGAGAACTTGATCGTCGCTCTCGGTTGACCCCATGAGAAATCGGCCGGGCGGAATCCATCGCATCCGCTGGGTGACGAAATCTGCATCCGAGGCAGAAGGTGAGGCTGAACTCTTGGGGCGTTTGCTAGCTTTTTTCGATTTGCGATTCGCAGGTATCTCTAGGGTGAACTCGGCCCATAACCCATAACGATCACGGCCCATGGCACTGGCCCACTCCGGCTTTGTGATCCTTGTTAGTTCCAGCACGTCTACGTCGGACTCGACCCGGACGGCTGCTCCCTCAGGCAAAGGAGTCGTGCTTGCCTGGTGAGGCTGAATTAAAAATCGCGCGCCTGCGCCGCCACTGGTCGGATGAAGCCTCCTCCGTCGGCCACCATCCGCCCGTGTCGGCTCCGGCGCTCCTTGAACTTGGGCACAACGGAAACCGATGCCGCTGCGACGATCGCCCGGACCGAAGTAGTAGCGACAAGCCGACCGCGCGATCTGCGCGAAGTTGAACCAGCTACCGCCACGCAGCACCCGGTAGTGGCCTTCGTTTGGGCCGTAAGGGTCGACAGCATTGGTTGTTGTGTACGGACCGTACCAATCATGGCACCACTCCAAAACATTGCCATGCATATCAAACAATCCCCACGCATTCGCTGAATAGCTGCCGACGGGCGATGTCTTTGCCAAATAGGGCCCTTTTTTCTTCGTTCCGTAGGGATAATTTCCGTCGCAGTTCGCTTGCGTGCCATCGCACACGCTACCGAAGCTGTAGGGCGTATTCATTCCCGCGCGACAGGCATACTCCCATTGGGCTTCGGTTGGCAAAGTCATAAACTCGCCACCCAAACGCTCATTCAGTCGCACTAAAAAATCTTGCGAATCTTGCCAGCTTACTTGCTCAACCGGCAACCGATCACCTTTCACTCTGCTCGGTTCTGTTCCTACAACGGCCCGCCAGAGTTCTTGGGTCACTGGCGTATCGAACATCCAATAACCGCTAGAAAGAGTCACCGAATGCTGAACTTCGACCTTGGAACGTTCAGCCTCGTTGATTGGTGATCCCATCATGAACTCCCCTTGAGGAATCCAACGCAATCGCTGGCGCACAGGTTGGCCATTTTGCACCTGAACTTCGAACTCCGCCCATGGACCGAATTCATCCCAGCCCCAGTCCTTGGCCCAAATTGGCGCGACGCCGTCTTTCCAGAAGTCAGTGTCGTCGCGCCACTCGAGCTCTGTCACAGACAGCGTATGTGTGGACGTTCGCGCGAAACCGTGCAGATGAAAGGTAGGCTTTTTGATTTCGGCAGTATCGACTTTGTAGAATGCCAACGAATCGCCGGACTGCCCGATGGCAAATTGTAATTCCTCGCCGCGCTTTAATTCACTTGGATGACCACCCAGCAGGTCGGAATGCTTGTGAACACGACGGTGCAGTTTGCGTAAATCAGGCTGACGAGCGAGCGCTTGATCTTGCAGGTTAGCCGTTGCTCGCGCTAGCCAAGCCACCATCGCATCACTTGCCTCATCGCTTTTCATGGCAACGAAAGATTCTTGCCAGGCTCTGGCATCTTCTCGGTCGGAATCCGAAAGCAACGATTCCGACTCAGAATCAAGGCCCCATATTTCGCTCATCCAGATTTCAGGAGCCAATTCATTACGCCAATTTCGAATGCACTCTAGTGCGCGCTGACGATCCTCGATACTGAGCTTCATAAAATGCGACTGCACCTCGGGTTCGCAGGTTGCACCGCGAAGGTGCCGACTCACTAAACGCGAGTCTTGCCAAAAGTCGACTTCCAGCGATGCATCAGCGGCGTCAGGCATCGATCTTCGCACGGCCCGGAGCAGACCGGGCTGAACGCGTTTGGTTGGTGCGAGAAATCGAAAAAGCTTATCCACCAGTGACTTTCGTTTCTCCGCGTTGGTACTGTTTTGTGTGAGGACGAGCTTCTGCCATGGAATAATGCACAGAGAACGACGAACAGAATGGCCAACCAGTGATGGCGAACACGGGACGACTGCTAGCACAGGAGCTTCGCGCGGCTGCCACTCCTGCGACCAACGATCCCAAATGGTGGTAGTCGAATGAACATTCAACGCACCAAGATCACTGAGAATAACGATCGGAACCCGTGTATCCGGGGGGGCGTAGCGAGCTATGCCTCGCGAGTCGACGCGTAACAATCGATCGCGAGCTTCGTCGTAAAGAACCCGTTGGATCGACGACCGTGGCATCAACGATTGAAGATGCCTCAGAAACCAATCTTGATCTTGGTGAAACGGCATCAAGCGCTCACTGCGATCGATGATCAGTTCAAGTTGATCACCCCAGCGACGAACTGACTGCCGGGGAATGTTGTGCATCCATTGCCCCTCGGCCAAGTGCTTAACCGCCTTTGGCATATCGATACGCGAAGTGCAAGACGCTTGCGTCAATTCGGCTCGCAAGCGTGGAACCAGCGAGGACCATTCGCAAATCGGATCCCAACGCGGTGCCTTTCCCCGCTGTTGCTCACGCCATACCAATTCACGCCGTTGCGGCAGCGATTCTTCACGGGCGATTTCCTGCTGAGCGTAGTAATTCAGTATCCAAAAACTAAGTGGCGTTTGGTTCTCTGGCCAAGAATTGCTGTCGTTGGTAACGCGTGTTGGTGGAGCAATAGACGAGGATGCCTGAAAAGGTGCATCCGTGTGATCTTCGTCGCGTTCATTTTGCACCGGCTTTCCCGGTAACTTTTCATATCCCAAAAACTCGGCCGCGTCGACGAGTATGCTGTCGCGATTGCTGAGTACGCGGACGAGGTCTGCTCGATTGCAAAGAGAGCGACTCATCCGTCCAACCCGGCGCGTTTCTTGAGTACGAAATCCTTGATCTCCATCAGCACTTTCAACTGTTCTTCCGCGGAGTCCGGCTTCAACTCCGTGACGGCTCGAAGCAGATCCAAGTACTCTGCCTGACCGGGTAAGGGAGTTGAATGTTCGGCTTGTGCCTGCGTACGGTCGTCCGCGAGTTGATTAGCGATGGATTCGAGCACTGCTGCGTTGGCACTTGGAAAGTGTGCTATCCCACGTTCGATCAGTTTCTTGATCAACTCTTCACGTTTGGCCGGCAAACTTAGCGAGAGAACGAGGCAGCGTCGAATGAATGCATCCGGTAATTGTCTCTCCGAATTGGATGTGATAATGACCAGTGGCGGGGCGTTGCGAACAACGACCGGCTCGCCCCACGGGACCGAAATCTCGTGTGAACCAAGCGCTTCGAGCAACCCGTTAGGGACGTCTCGTTCTCCTTTATCGATTTCGTCGATTAAAAGCACACAGCCGTCTGTTTTCGAGTTCCATTTTTTAGGACGATGATGACCCACCTTCGACCCGTTGGATCGTTTTTCCGCGTCTTCCCAATGAAATGCCCACCATAGCGGGCCTGGACGAACGTATTTTTCTTCCGTCAACTCCTTTCGAGCGTCATCGAACGATTTGAACATCTGTCCGCATATTTGCGCATCTGCGAGACGTTGGACAGCGTCAAAGTGCCAAAGAAGGTCGCGTGATTCCGTACGCGAGTCGACCACAAATGGAATAAAGGCCCTGCCAAGTACATGCGCAGCGGCCCGAGCCAGTTGACTCTTGCCAACTCCCGGTTCCCCTCGCAGCAACAAGGGGCGTTTGGCTGCTAAAGCTGTATTGATTGCGTTTACGCTTCGCTGTTCAAAATCGTGAACATCGGACGGCATTTCCCCAACAGCCGGAAGCGTAATGGGTTTGCCTGGATTGACCAGAAATTTTGTCTTATCCATGAGGTTTGTATTCGATTCCTGCCGCACGACAAAGGATGCGCATCATTCGAGTTACCAAATCGATTTCGTCAGCATGGGGATCCGAACGATCCAACCCAACGACTGCTAACAGGGGAAACAGTTTATCTAGTTTTTTTGCGAGCGCAAATCGAACGTTCCTTTCCTCCTCTTGTTTTGGATATTCAACGACGTAGTAGTATTGCCAACCGTCGATATCGAAATCTGTCTGTAGTTGTCCGTTGATTGCGAGAATCTTTTCTTCGCGCGTACCACCAAGCAAATCGGCTCCGACCATTGTACTTAACGCGCCAACAAAGTTGTCGATGAACATCTCTCCATCACTGTCCATGCCTTCCTCGGGAGGGTCGTCCAGGCAAAATACGCCGCGAGCGTTATCTTTTGCACCAACGACCGGTCGAAACTTGATTTCCCGGCCATTGATCCGGGCGATGGCAGTTTCAACCATGGCTTTCGTCTTGGCATGGAACGCAACGTGGGTATCACCCAATTGCATAACCATCGAGATTTCTTTGACTCGAGAGACCGTCAGCGTCGCGGGGATCAACAGATACGCGACTTGCTCAATACAATCTGCACCAGCCTTATCTTGCTTCTTGTCGAGCTTGTTCATCTCGCGAATCATCGCGTTAAGCATCTGAGCGGCGGATGGTTGTTCCATCAACTTTTCAATTACGAGCCGAGCTGAATCCTTCGGTCTGTCGGATAATTGCACGTGTAACGCTTTGGCCAGCGTTTCTAGCGCGACCTTCGACGTTGCTAGTCGATCTACTGCACCAAATACAAGCGTTTTTCTTTGATCATCCTCCGTGACTCCAGCAGCTTCGCGAAACTTCTCATTCTTCAGAAGTCTCGCAACCGGCAGAGCCTGAAACCTCCCGTTCCCAAAGTTGTCTGGGCACAAAACAATCAAACCCAAAATCTTTCCGTCGACAAACACTGGGCTCCCAGACGCTCCTTGCCAGCCGTTTAGCATCGTGGTTGCATGGTCGATTCCGAGGTGAAAATGATTGTCCGCTGGACCCATCGAGAATGTTGTCCCTTTGAGCGGTGTCGATTCTGCCCCACGCTTGCCGACTTTTGGGAATCCCTCGCTCTCCCATGGCTTATTTGTCTCGGGTTCCGACTCCTTCAGGAAACCAAAAGGAGTTTGTAGTACAAGGGGGCAGGAGTCGACTTCCAACACGACAACATCGAAATCGGGCCGACCATCCCAAACAATGGCGAGACAATTCTTCCAACTTCGATCTTGTTGATGGTACCAACTGACTTCGACTTTATCGTGCGTTGCATCTCCAATCACATGTCCCGCAGTGAGGATGCGGCGTCCCGAGATAGGATATCCAGTCCCAATGCGGACTTTGTCCTTATCGCCAGCGTCATCCAGATTCACTATCACCTGTACCAATAGGCTCTTGTCCACGTTCAACCTCGCGTTTCATGACCTTTTTGGTTTAGTAGTCTCGCCCGCAACTTCTGGCACATGCCCATCTAGTCCCTTGGGGGTGAGCTTTAATTTGATGGTTTGAACCGACTTTCGGGAGACTTTGGCCCCAGCCTTAATTTCTGCTTCGGTGAAAATGAAAAACTTCCACTTGACTCCCCCGTTTAAATCAGTTTCGTCTGACACCGTGCATTGAGCTTCGATTTCGATACTATCGATGGTGAATTTCAGGTCCTGGTTCATTGCGTTCTTCTGCGCTTTTTGAATTTCTTCGCGTAGGCCAACGATCATATCTGATAACTCGAGCGGCATTTCAAATGCTCCTGGAACTGGTAGGGGTCAGTGATTCTCAGAACAGTCCCCAACAATATAACAATTCATCCGGCGGCGTCTGAACTGGTTTGGGAATTTTCATCCCAAGCAACTCCAAACGCGAACGCGGTACGCTGACGTTCGAACTGACAATAACATATCAGCAACATATCAGCAAAGCTAGGCTGCTTAGACGCACTACACCCAGTTCAGCCTTACAATTTTTGGGTCTTCCGCAGAATCTGTGGATAAAAAACGCTTGATATAGCTCCGCTTCAGCGTGTTGGATTTTTCGCATTACTCAAAAAACAAGCCGACATGCTCGAAAGAAGTCAGGGGCTACCGAAGCAGCCCCTGGCTTGTTTTCTGGCTCCTGAGGGATGACGCCGACCTCGGTCTGTTTGTAGCCAGGTTTCACTCCCATATGGCCGCCTTGCGCTGGGTTTCACGCAAAGACGCAAAGAAGATTTTCTAGAAAATTGCAAAAAGTGGTGAAAGTTGCAAAAAGTGGGTGGCACCTTTCGAATCTGCACCTTTCGAATCTGCATAGAATCGTGCGAGGTTTGCCGATGCCAATTCGCAGCCGAAACGGAAAACGTGGCAAAAAGATTGGTTCTACGAAGGCCAGAAAACGTTGTAATCCAGATGTCGCGTCCGGAGAGTTGAATTGGCAGTGGACTTAACCAATTGGTTGGAACTACAATGGGAGTGAAACTAACCAAAGTGAAACCCGCAGCCAAGCGGTAAAACGATGTTGGGTGGCCCGGTTGCAGTGGAGACAAGTAATGAATGTGAATTTACCATTCGAAGCGAACGATTTTGTGAGAAGCTTGGTGGCACAGGGCAAGTACCAATCCGAAGAAGATGCAGTTGTTGATGGCATACGGTTACTAAAGGGCCGAGAAGAACTGCGCGCGAAAATCGCTGTGGGTATAGGACAGCTCGATCGCGGCGAGTCATTTGATGAAGAGGCAGTCTTCGACGAAGTTGAGGCCGAAATCAGACGCATCGAGTTGCTACGCAATCAGGGATAGGCTGATGCTACGACTCCTGTATTCGGCGGCATCAAAAGATGACCTTAAAGAGATCGCACGCTTCATCGCTAAAGACAAGGCCGTTGCCGCAAGACAATGGGTAGAGAAGATTCGAGAGAAGTGTCGGTTGGTTGCGAAACATCCGGACATCGGTGACGACCGACGCGATCTTGGCGAAGGTATTCGATCGACATACGTGGGAAGCTACATCATCTACTTTCGCGAAAAAGACAGTACGTTGGAAATTGTTCGCGTCGTACGCGGCGACCTTGAGTTTCCGTTTCTCTAGGGGCACACAGATGCGATTGGGCGACAATTAATCTCCCTGGGCTCTTGCTTCACCTATGAATTTGCTGCGATTAGATCGACCGAAGCAAGTCTGAGAGCGTCCAAACTGCACGCGTTTGCACAAAACGAGGGCTCGCTCCGGTTTGACACGCCGGTGCGCCGGCTTTCATCACTGGTTCGCAACGGCTTCTAGATCATGGGCGGTCGCTGATTTCAGGACTCGCCGTTGCTCTTCCCAAAAGACCGGAATGCCCTTCCGGCAATGCTGCAGACTGATGTCTGCGAAGGCCTGACCTGCCAGGATCGATTCCACGATATCCGGCGCAAGCGAGGTCAGTTGCAGCATACGCCCTACGTAGCTGCGGTCGACGCCTTGCTCTTTGGCGATGTCCTCGAGGTCTTCGAATTGCCCCGATTCCAGTTGCTCCTGCCATGCGTACGCTTTGGCCAGGGCAGTCAGCAGCGCGTTGTTTGGGACCGCAGCTTCAATGGAGTCCGATTCGATACTGTCAGCCAAGATCATCTGCCGGCCATTGCGGCGATAGAACCTGAGGGGAACAGAACCGCCACGTCAAACAGTTCTGAACGTGCCAAACCAAGGATTCTACAGCGCCAAAGTGGCCAAATAGCCGCTTCCAACAACCACTCAGGTCGGCAATTTTTCCGTTTTCCGGAAATTCCTGGCTTCCTAGTGGCCATTTTTGGCGATAAAATATTCATGAATCTGGAAGGCACTCGTTTTAGAGGAGAGCAGGATTGAGCATCAGCGAACGGCTTAAAGACGCCCGAAACAGGCTGAATTTAACTCTCGAAGCCGTCCATGAGCGGACCGGAATCGCTGCGTCCGCGCTTTCTGACTTCGAAAACGCCAGACGGGAACCGAAGCTAGGGCAACTTGCAAAGCTAGCAAAGATTTACCGCCGCTCGCTCGCGTCATTTCTCGAAGATACCCCACTCCCACAGCATACTGTGCTTTGGCGAGAGCGACCTTCAAGCCCGACTGCTGAAGAGCTACAAGCAACGCTCATCGAACTTGCTGAGCGGTACCACGTCTTGGAAACCCTGTGTGAACAGAATTCTCAGATAGGTTTACCGATAAACAAGGAAGTCGACAGGAGATTCGATTACCAGGCCGCGCAGAGTCTCGCTCGTCGAGCCAGGAGTGAACTTGGGTTGGGTGATCGACCCGGTCAAACACTTTTGAGAGTGCTAGAGGAAGTATGCAACGTTAAAGTGTTTCATCTTCTGTTCGAGCCGACTGGAAGCGCTGCGTGTTCAATGTCAGAGCAATTTGGCGCAGCAGTGCTCCTCAATTCGAGCAGCGTTCGCTGGCGACGAAATTTCGATCTCGCTCATGAGTTGTTTCACCTTCTGACGTGGAAGCAATTCCGACATGATGCTGGTTCGAGTTCCGAAATTGCCTCCGAAGAAGAAGAAAAACTAGCGACCTGTTTTGCTCGAAATCTACTGATGCCAGAAGAGGTTTTTCGAGAAGCTATCAACTCTCATTGTGGCCCGTCTGGCAAAGTCGGATTTGATGGGCTCTTCGAAGTGGCGAGAGAGTTTGACGTATCAATCGAAGCTGTGCTTTGGCAGATATCCTTTATTTTTGGTACGTCTGCCGATAGTGTTAAGGAAACCATTGGCTTGTTGGCGGACAAAGTTCGGCTTTGGGATGCGAGAGTCAATGACTCGCCTCCTAGCCGACCAGTCCGATTTGTGGCACTTTGTAACCAGGCAATCAGAAAAGGTTTGATTTCAACGGGGCGATACGCTGATTATCTTGGCATCAGTCGCCGAGAGGCAATG
>Ga0247832_1007013_pt1 | contig 12019 bp, 8 predicted proteins | sample LaCruzMarch2015__10_FD_192407 | JGI IMG/M metagenome (GOLD analysis project Ga0247832, IMG submission 192407) | Freshwater microbial communities from meromictic Lake La Cruz, Castile-La Mancha, Spain - LaCruzMarch2015_4m | ecosystem: Environmental > Aquatic > Freshwater > Lake | place: Spain...
GGCCGATCGTGGTAGTCATCATGGTGGACGGTTCCTGTTCTGTGGCCGCATAAGCAACGACCAACCTATGGCGCACTCGACGCCGGACACAGGGGCCGTCCAACCCATCAGGCTAGGTGCTTCAGGAACGACACCAGCTTTCGGGTCCGGTCGCTGAACAGGGCGGGCGTGTACCACATTCCGGCCAGCCGTTTGCCGATTTCGCTGCGCGTCGGATAGGGCGCGATCATGCCGGTCAGGGCCGACAGCTTCAGCCGTGAGGACAGGACCAGCGCCCACAGCAGGATCTGATCCCCGGCGTGACGCCCGACCAGGGTGACGCCCAGCACCTTGCCCTTCCGGGTCGTGATCAGCTTGCCGAAGCCCCGCGTGTCGCCCTCGGCCTGGGCCCGGTCGTTCTCGGCGAAGTGAAAAACAACCGTGCGAACGTCATCGCCGTGGGCCTTGACCGCGTCGGCCTCGCCAAGGCCGATGGTGGCCAGTTCTGGATCGCAATAGGTCACACGCGGCACCGCCAGGGTGTCGGCGTTGACCGGCGCGGCGAAAATGGCGCGGCGAACGAACAGCGAGGCATGGGCCCCCGCCAGGTGGGTGAACTGCCCGCGTCCGGCGACGTCGCCGACGGCATAGACGCGCCTGTTGGTGCTGCGCAGCGACCGGTCTGTCCGGATGCCCCTGGCGTCGTGCTCGATCCCGGCCTTGTCCAGATCCAGCCCATCGGTAGAGGGGGCCCGCCCGACCGCGACCAGCAGATGCGAACCCTCGATCCGGCTCTCGCCGTCCGGTCCCTCGACGGTCAGGACGATGTCGCTGTCCGACCCGCCGGTATCGACGCGCACCGCGCGGGTTCCGGCGCGCAGTTCGACACCGTCCGCGCCCAGCTGATCCAGAACGACCTTTGCCGCCTGTGGATCCTCGCGCCCCAGGATCGCTGCCGCCTCGACGATGACGACCTCGGACCCAAGGCGGCGAAACGCCTGACCCAGTTCCACGCCAATCGGACCGCCGCCCAGCACGATCAGCCGCCGCGGCCGTTCGGTCAGCTCGAACACGGTTTCATTGGTCAGATAGGGCGTCGCCTCCAGCCCGGGGATCGGGGGCACCACAGCACGGGAGCCGGTGGCGATGACGATCTTGCGCGCCTTCACCCGCACATCACCGCCGAGCACCGTGCGGCCATCGACGAAGCGGGCGGCGGCACGAACGACCTGAACACCCAGGCCCTCGAACCGCTCCTGGCTGTCGACCGGGGCGATGGTCGCGATGGTCCGGTGTACATGGGCCATGACAGCCGCAAAATCGACGGTGACCTCGGCCGACGCGACGCCGAGCGCGGGGCTCCGCGCCTGGTGCGCCTTGTCTGCGGCGGCGATCAGGGCCTTGGACGGGACACAGCCGTAGTTCAGGCAGTCGCCCCCCATCTCCCCCTTTTCGAACAGGACGACCTTCAGCCCGAGCTGCGCGGCACCCGCCGCGACGGACAGTCCGCCCGAGCCCGCACCGATGACGACCAGATCGGCCTTCAGGGTCCGGGGGCTCACAGCGCGCGTCCCCTACGGCGCTGATAGAGGGTCGTGGCCAGCGACAGCAGGCCCAGGGCGATCAGCGGCAGCAGGACCCCGGGCTCGAAGATCACGCCAAGGTTCGGCGTCTCACCGCGCTCGATGACGGCCCCGATGCCTGCGCCCACGCCGCTGTAGATGAAGGTCGCCGGCATAATGCCGAAGAAGGTCGCCAGCGCGTAAGCGCGCAGCGGCGCATTGGCGAGGGCCGCCGCGACATTGACCAGCCAGAAGGGTGCGACCGGGATCAGCCTCAGTGTCAGGATATAGCCGAAGGCACCGTCCCGGACCCCGTCGATCACCTTCTTCAGGGTACCCCCATCGGCCTCGGCCTTGGCGCGCAGCGCCGCGCCGAGCGAGGTCTGGACGACAAAGAAGACCATGATCGATCCGACCGTCGCCCCGATGACCGTGGCGGTGCCTCCGATCCAGGTCCCGAAAAGATATCCACCCGCCAGCGTCAGAATGACCGCGCCCGGAAAGCTGACCGCGGTCGCCAGCGCATAGACCGCGATGAAGGCCAGCAGGGCCAGCACCAGATTGTCGTCCACGAACCCGCGCAGGGTCGTCTCATGGGTCTGCAGGGCTTCGAGGTTGAGATATCGCCCGACCCCGCTGGCGAAGACCGCGACGATCGCCGTGATCAGCACGACGAGCGGCAGGAACCGTTTGACCTTGCTCATCCGTCAGCCTCTCGGGGTCGCGTTCAGCGCCCAGTCGTAGGTGTCGCGTCCGATGCGGGTCACGGCCTGAAGTCGCGTCCTTAGCGGGACGGCGGCGTGCTGCGCCAGATGCGCGATGACCCGGGCGTCGGTCCCGCCGAAGTCTTCTGCGTACCATTTGTAGATCGAGGAGACGACCAGCGTGTTGCCGTCGAACCGCACGGCGCGAGGGCTGTTGACGTAGGCGCGCGCCGCAGCGTCCAGCGACGGCCCCAGCGTCGCCCCGCGCCATGCTCGCAGCGGCAGGTTCGGACAACTGTAGGAGGCGCAATTGACCGCATAATGCACGCGCGGTTCCGTCCAGCCCCGGCGCAGGATGTTGTGCTCCATGTCGTCGAGCGTCAGGTCTACGCCCTCAACCGTGGCGACCCTGCGCCGCCAGGGCCCCGGCCTCACGCCGGAGCGAATGTCCCGGATCGAGCCTACCGGATAGGCGTCAAGGATCACGTCGATCGTCACGGCATTGTACAGGTTGGCCCAGTAGGCGAACTGTTCGGGCCGCGTCAGCGACTGGGGCCGGATCGCCGACAGGTCCGCGATATAGGCGTTAAGCGCCGCCCGATCGGCGGACGACCCCTGCCAGCCGGCATAGTCCACGCGAACGACGCCGTCGCGCGAGTTGCGCGCCCGCCGGGCCAGCAGGGCGTCGAACGCGGCATGGTCGGCGACACCCGTTCCCGCGCGGTTGGCCGCGAAGCCGGCGACATTCTGAGCCGATGCGGGTCCGGCCACCAGGGCGGCGGCGCCCCCCACGATGAGAGCTCGTCTGGAAGGCCGCATCATCACAACCTCTCACGGGCAGGGTGGAAAAGCGCCCCAGACAACGGCCCGTGCTCTGGATGGGCGATCAGATTGCCGGGGTGGCTGAAAGGCAACACGGCCGCTATTCTTCGGCTGGACCCCAAAGCGCCTCCAGACGTTGCGCTCGCCCGCACCGCCACTTGTAGAAGCCATAGGTCTGAGGGTTCTTCAGGTAATAATCCTGATGATAGGTCTCGGCGTCATAGAAGGTCGCGGACGGCCGTATCTCGACCTCGACCTCGCGCCCGAACTGGCTGGCCACCGCCTGCTTCGACGCCTCGGCCGCCGCCGCTTCTTCCGGTGTGACAGGGAAGATGGCACCGAGATAGGACGGGCCCTTGTCGCAGAACTGGCCGATCGGGTCGAACGGATCGACGTTTCTCCAGAACACCTCAAGCAAGCCGGCATAGCTGATCACTTCCGGGTCATAAACGACCCGAACCGCCTCAAAGTGACCCGTGTCACCGAGCGTGACCTGCTCATAGGTCGGATCGGTCGTCGTACCGCCCGTGTAACCGGAAACAGCGAAGGCGACGCCCGGCGTCTGCTCGAAGGCCTGCTCCACGCACCAGAAGCAGCCCGCCGCGAAGACCGCGGTTGCGGCATTGGCCGGTTCGGCTCGCTGGACCGGAGCAGGCGACGCGCAGCCCGCCAGGAGCACCAGGGACATAAGGGCGATCAGTCGGTACATGGCAGGTCATCCACGGCGGGCGCGATGTGTCGCCCGATCGGGGACGAATGCGCCGGGAAGGGCCTTTCGGTTACTCGACAAAACGTCGCGTGCCCACAAAACTGTTCCCCGGCTCATGATCCACCGTCAGCGGCGATGACGGTGGAGGCCGGGCCCATTTGTTCAGAGTCGCAAGCGCGGCTGCTGCGAGCACCGATCTTATCTGGCGACAGGCGAACGTCCGGCAGCAACGCTTCCTTGACCTGCTATCCATGGACTTCTAGCGTTCAGAGATCTGTGTTGGGCGGAGCGGTTTGGAAGATGAACCATTGGTCCGCTGCTCCGGTAAATCCGCTGATCAGCCTGATTGTGCTCGCGGCGGCCGCCAGTCTGGGAGCCCAGGAAGCCCATGCCCAGGATTTCGAGTCTGTTCTCGTTGCGCCGGACGATGCGGACCTGAACCTCGCCTACGCCGAAGCCGCCGTCCGGCAGGGCGAACTGGCGATCGCCGCTTCGACGCTCGAGCGCATCCTGATCAATGACCCGGAACGACACAGTGTGCGGCTGTTCTATGCGGTGGTTCTTTTTCGTCTGGGTGACCTTCAGACCGCGAGGAACCAGTTGGGGCAGCTTGAAACTGCGCCCCTAACGGCGAGCCAGCGCGCGGAGGCCGCAAGCTACTCTCGTCGCATCGAACGGGCGGAGCAGCGAGCCCATGTGTCTGGACGACTGACGGCTGCCCTCAACTATGAGGAAGACGCCGCGGGTGCCTATCAGACAGCGTTCGATCTCATCGGCAGCCCTGCCGGGGAGGACGGGCTTTCAAGCGACGTTACGCTGACACTGGACGCGGCCCGGACCTTCGACAGGAACCGGACATGGGAGGTCTACGCATCCGCGCTCCTGCATGACCACGCCGCCCTGTCGGGCGCGGCTGTGGATTACCAGCGCGGTGATGCCGAGATCGGTTTCCGGCACTCCGGTGGCCTCGTGGAGACCCAGCTTGGCGTCACGGCGCATCATGTCCGGCTGCAAGGCGAGCCGCAGCTGTCCGAGGTCGGGGTGCGGGGGGCGACCCGCTACCGGGCAACGAACGCCTTGACCCTCAGCGCGCGCTTCGAGGTGTTGGATCAATCCTATGACGAGCCGGGAATCGACGCGATTGCGTCTTTCCTCGGCGGCGACCGCGACGGCGTGCGGTACCTGGCGGGCATCGGGGCCAGCCTGGACACGACAGCGCGGACGACATTGAGCGGCACGGCCGACTATACAATCAAGACTGCCGGATACGATCCGTTCGGTTACGAGGGCTGGCGACTGGGCGTCGCCTTGCACCAGCGGTTTGACCGGGGTGTCTACGCCCTGGCGTCGACGTCGGTGCGCTGGCTCGACTATGACGGACCCGACAGCTTCTTCCTGAGTGGTTCGGTTCGCGAGGACATTCGAACAATGTCGCGGATTGCAGTCGGCGCTCCACTGGGTGCCTTCGCCTCCGGCGGTTTGGCCGGGGATTTCAGGGATCGGGTCGCGCTGGAGTTGGCAGGGACCCACGCGAGCAGGGACTCCGGGCCTCCGCTGGCAGATTTCGACAGCCTTGGAGCGGAATTCCGGCTCATCTGGCGTTTCGGTTCCCGACGTTGACGCTGAGGAGATCATCCATGTCCCGTCGCCACCCCCTTCCGATCGCATTGACCATCGCCGCCCTGCTGACAGTTGCCTACACCGCGCCGGTCACCGCTCAGGAAACCGTCGGCGTCAACGCTGCAATCCGGAACTCCGTCCAGACGCGTCGAACCACCTCGGCCCCGTTACGACCCGCCGTGCTGCGTGCAGGTGTCGCCCTGGGTGACCAGTATGTCACCGGGGTCAACAGCCAGGTCCAGGTCCTGCTGCGTGACCGATCAACCTTCACGGTTGGATCCAATGCCCGCATGACTGTCGATCGCTTTGTTGTCAGCGACAGGGGTGCCGGTGGGGTCACGGCCTCGGTCGCACGCGGTGCCTTCCGGTTCGCCTCGGGTCGGACGACGCGGTCCCCTGCTCGACAGGCCATCTCGACACCTGTCGCCTCGATCGGAATTCGCGGCACCATCGTGGATGGCATCGTGGGGCCGGATGCCCTTGCCCTGCTCAGGTCCCAACCAGGCGTTCCGGATTTCACTGGCGACGAGGAAACGATGGTCCTGGTGGTTCTGCGCGGACCCGCCAGCAACGCGCGCAGCTTCGATACCCCCGGTGCCGTCGAGATCGAACGCGACGGTGTAACCGTCACCCTGGATCGTCCGGGTGAGGCGCTGCTTGTCACCAGCGATGGCATTTTCGGACCGTTTTTTCTGACGGATGACATCTCGAGTGCTCTCGCCGCCCTGTTGTTGCCTGCGCCCACGGGCGGCGGCGACCCCGACGAAGACCTGCCCCAGACAGTAGCCGCCCGTGCCGACGACTCATCGCCGTTCCTTGACGACACGATGGTGATCGGGTTGCCCGACGGCTACGATCCCCTGCCTCCGGTGCAGGAAGATCGGGTCCAGACCGATTTTCCGTTTTTTCCCCCGCCGCGCCCGTGATTGCGGCGGTTGGGTCAGAACAACCAGCCGTCATTCCCGAGGGGAAACGGATCGTCGAAAAGGCCGGGATCAAGCGGTATCGGCGGGGCCGGTGTCTGGTCGTCAAGTCCCAGCATGCGATCACCGGTCTGACGCACGAAGGTCGTGCCGCGCAAGGATAGCGACACGAAGACCTCAGGCTCGGCCAGAAGAACCTGGGGTTGATCGTCCTTGTTGATGCCGCTGTCTTCCGGCTCGCCAAAGCACCACTCCAAGTCAACAATCTTGTCTTGCGTGGCGTCTCCGGTGGCAGGCTGCCCCCAATCCGGACGCGGCGATGGGCTCTGGAATCCTGGCAGGCCGGTGACCGGAAGTGATGCCCCGGGTTGACCTCTGAAAACGAATGTTTCGTCCGCGCTCCAAGCGATGGATCCCGGGACCCGGGCGATATCCGGATACCGGACATGATCCTCAGATAGCAACCAGGCCTCGCCCCGTGTCAGGGGCGTGTCACCAAAGCCTCCTGACAGGTCGAAATCCGGATCGTCGAAGATGAAGGGCTGGCCAGGGTCGACCGCCGGGCTGTTTACGGGATCGTTTATGATCGTCACATTTATGGTCTGCAGCCGGACGCCCCCCCGGCCGTCCGACGCCTGGATGATGACTTCATAGATGTTGTCACCGTTCTGATCGGACGGGTTCTCGAAGTCGGGAAGCCCCGGGGGGTTGCTGAACTGCAGGGCAGGTGTCGACATCATCACGATGTTGAAGCGGGCCATGTCGGCCCCGCCGACGATGGTGAAGACGACATTGTCGAAGTCTTCGTCGAAAGCGAAGAGACTGGCCACAAACCCCGTATTCTCCGGGATCGCGACATTGGCGACCTGCGCCCCCTGTAACGACGTGATGACGGGGGCGTCGTTCGCGTTCAGGATAGTGACGGACACCAGTTGCGTGTCCGTCAAGGTGCCGTCTGAAACCGCGACCAGGACTTCATAGACGTTGTTGCCGTTCTGGTCGGTCGGGGCCTCGAAGTTCGGGGCGTTCAGGAACTCCAGCCGGCCGGTATCGGCGTTGATCGTAAAGAGCTGAGCGTCAGCTCCCCCGATGATGGACCAAACGAGAGTCGTGTTCGGATCGGGATCCGCGGCGTCGATAATCTGGGGGCCGAACGTGTTCTCAAAGATAGCGTAGCCGCCCGCCGTTCCCCCCCCGGCAAAGGTGATCACAGGGGCCGAATTCTGGTCGATCGCATCCAGGACGGTAACCGACAGTGTCTGGGTGTCGGTCAGGGTTCCGTCCGAGACCTGCACCACGACGTCATAGACGTTGTCGCCGTTCTGGTCGGTCGGAGCCTCGAAGTCCGGGGCATTGACGAAGCGCAGCACCCCCGTGGCCGGGTCGATCACAAACCGTGCCGCATCGGCCCCGCCGATGATGGAGAAGGTGCGGGTCGCCCCGGCGTCCGGATCGGTGGCGACGACGGTCGTGACCGCGGTCGTGTTCTCGGCCAGCGAGACCGCACCCGTCGCTCCGCCGCCGTTCGAGGTGATGACCGGGGCCTCGTTGGCGTTGGTCACCGTCACACTGACCGTCTGGCTGTCGGTCAGGGTTCCGTCCGACACCTGCACCACGACGTCATAGACGTTGTCCCCGTTCTGGTCGGTCGGAGCCTCGAAGTTGGGGGGCGAGATGAACTCCAGAACACCGGTCTGGGCATTGATCCGGAACAGGGCCGCGTCAGCCCCGCCGATGATGGAGAAGGTGCGGGTCGCCCCGGCGTCCGGATCGGTGGCGACGACGGTCGTGACCGCGGTCGTGTTCTCGGCCAGCGAGACCGCACCCGTCGCTCCACCGCCGTTGGAGGTGATCACCGGCGCATCGTTGGTCCCGGTCAACGTCACCGTCACCGTCGTCGCGCCCGTGAAACGCTCGACGTTTCGGCTGCCGTAGATGACGTAGCTGGTTCCGGCATCAATCCGCCCTGAGGGATCCGCACCGGGCGCGCCGATGATCAGGTCATCGATCCCGTCACCATTGACGTCACCCGCAGCGCCCACGCTGTGGCCGCTGAGCTCACCCTGGCCCCTGCCGCCGATCACAAAGCCGTTGACGCCGTTGAGTGCCGCAAGATCAAGAGTCCCGCCGAATCCGCCCTGTCGTCCAAAGACCACGTAGGTTTCGCCCGTATCGGTACCACCGGCACCGTCCGCATACAGCGCGCCGATCAGGAGGTCGGCGATGCCGTCACCGTTGATGTCGCCGGCCGCAGCCAGCGAATGACCCGTGAGGTTGAGCGACGAAATCCCGGTGATGACAAAGCCTGTGGTCCCGGTCAGGGTCGACACATCCACGCTGGTCCCAAAACCCCCGCGCCGTCCGAAGACCACGTACGTCTCGCCGGCGTTCTCCCTCCCCCCGGGATCGGCATAGACTGCCCCGACGGCCAGATCGCCAAGACCATCACCGTTGATGTCGCCAATCGAGGCGACGGACCAGCCCAGGTGATCGCCTGCCCGGGCCCCGGAAATGGTGAACCCGTTGGCACCGTTCAGCGTCGAGACGTCGAGGGTCGATGACGCCCCCCCCCGCTGGCCGAAAATCACGTAGGCCTGGCCCGCATCGGCGCGGCCGCCGACGTCGGCATTTGGCGCGCCGACAATCAGATCGGCCAGTCCGTCGCCATTGATGTCGCCCGCCGACGAGACCGAAAAGCCGCTGCGATCGCCACCGTTGATCCCGACGATGGAAAACCCGTTCGCACCGTTCAGGGCGGAAATGTCGATGCCCGGCTCAAATCCGCCCGCCCGACCGAACACGACGTAGCTCGTCCCCGAATCGGCACCTCGTCCATCCGCACCTCGCGCACCGACGATCAGGTCGCCGAACCCGTCGCCGTTGAAATCGCCCGCTGCCGAAACGGCGAAGCCCAGGCCGTCGCCAGCCGCTCCTCCGCGGATGACAAAGCCGTTCGCGCCATTGAGCGAGGTAAGGTCCAGGGTCGCGCCGAATCCGCCCGACCGGCCGAATACGACATAGGCTTCCCCGGCATTGGAACCACGGTTCAGTTCACCCCAAGGTGCGCCGATGATGAGATCGGCGAAACCGTCGCCATTGATGTCTCCGGCCCGCGAAACACTGGCTCCGGCAAAGTCGAACGGATCCCCCCCGTTGATGGCAAAGCCATTGGTTCCGTTCAGCGTCGAGAGGTCGAGTGACGTCCCCAAGCCACCACGACGTCCGAACACGACATAGCTCGACCCCGCGTCCGGCTCTCCGTTCGGATCGGCTGACAGGGCACTGATCAACAGGTCGGCGACCCCGTCGCCGTTGACATCGCCGAGCCCCGCGACCGAATAACCGGCGCGGTCGCCCGCTGCCCCACCGATAATGGTGAAGCCGTTGATGCCATTGATCGCCGAAGCCTCGAACCGGCCATCGGGAGCAATGGCCGACCCACCGCCATCGGTCGCGACATAGGTGAAGCTGTCCTGGGCCGTCTGCCCGGCGGCCAGGGTCTGGAACGCGCCACCGACGGCATAAGAGAGGGTGCCGTCAGCATTGACGATTACACGCGCGCCCGACGCGAGCGTCACAATGCTGCCCGCCGTGACGGTGACCCCGTTAATCCGGACTACGGCAGTGACCCCGATATCGTTGGACAGGACGGGGAGCACCACCGCCGGGCCATCCTCGATCGAAGAGCCGCTGTCGAAAGTCCCCGTCACGACGCGGGGGACCGATAGCTCAGGTCGGCCCGGCAAGATTTGCGGGCCCGTCACGTCCTCGGCGGGGCCTCGCAAGCCCGGTCCGGAAGAGCCGTCCCCGGTCTTGCCGAATGAAACGGGTGCCGATGCCGGTGTCGACGAAGCGACCTCCGGCTCCGGCCCAATCGCGGAATCCATTCGCCGTCGAGCCATCGTCATATCCCCGGGCCTGGCCCGTCAGACGCGGGTCTGACGCCACCGCCGCTCCACCGGGCGTCACTGTGCTACCGCACCGGCACCAAGGCAACACGGCGTTCGGCGAATACCTCGCGGCAGAGGGGTTGCTGGTTGGCGGTCCGCAGAATGGTGGTATCGTCTGATCGGCTTGGTGATCCAGCGTGGCGCGCAAGGCCTTGTCGGGGGACAGCGGGTTGGGCTTCAGGCTCGAGGGGGTACAGAGGGCGGCGTTGCCGGTTTCCTGGCTGGGGCCGTTGCTCGCGCTTGTTTGGCTGCTGGCCAGTTCCAGCTCTGCGGTCTCCGCCGACCTGCACCAGGGCGTCGCGACCTGTGCAGGGTCGACCTGCCACGGCCGCCAGGCGGCTGATGGCGCGATCGTTCGGCAGAACGAACTGGTGACCTGGCAGGACCCGTCGAGTTCGGCCGGTGCACACAGCAGGGCCTGGCGCACGCTTCAGGGCCGCTGGGCACAGCGTATCGCGAGCCGGCTGGGCCTTGGCGACGCGGCGAGCGCTCCGGCCTGTCTCGGCTGCCACAGCGATCCGGCCCCGCGTCGGGGCACGCGCTTCCAGGTCTCTGACGGGGTCGGCTGCGAGGCCTGTCATGGGGGCTCCGAGCGCTGGCTGGCCAGTCACACGGCAGTGGGCGCGACCCATGCCGACAATGTGGCGCGCGGGATGACGCCGCTGGGCGACCCGCGCACCGCCGCCTCGGTTTGCCTCGACTGCCATCTTGGCAGCGAACGACCGGGGCAGTTCGTCAGCCATCGAATGATGAGTGCAGGCCACCCCCGCCTGACGTTTGAACTCGATCTGTTCAATGCCTTCCAGAGGCATCATGATGAAGATGCGGACTATGTCGCTCGCAAGCCGGTCTGGGCCGGGCCAGCCGTCTGGGCCGTTGGTCAGGCGATGGCGCTCGAGCGGTCGCTGTTGCTGTTTGCCCGCGAAGACCGGGGTGTGGACGGCCAGTTTCCCGAGTTCTTCTTCTATGACTGCCATAGCTGTCACCGTGCGATCTCGGACGAGGTCGACCCTGCTATCCGGTTTGAGCGCAATCCGGACCGCGCCATCGCCTGGGGTGCGCCACCGTTCAACGATGAAAACCTGATCCTGCTGGGCGTAGCAGCCAGACCCATGGCGGGCCAAGAACTGGCCGGCCGGTTCGGCGAAAACACCCGGGCCTTCCATCAAGCCCTGGCGGGAGATCGCCCGGGTGCCGTCGCGGCAGCCCGCCGCCTCGCCGATTCAAGTCGGGAGCTCGCAGGCGCAATGGCCAGTCGCGGCTTCAACACCGCGACGACGCTGGATCTGCTGCGCTCGGTTCTGAGCGACGCTCTCGCGCCTCGTTTCACTGACTATACGGGGGGCGTCCAGGCTGTAATGGCCGTCGACACCCTGTTGGCAGCCCTCGTTCGGCAAGGGGCGATGTCCGGGTCGGTCGCGGCCTCCATGCGTCCCGACATTGAGGCCGCGTATGCGGCGACACGCGATCCCAACCGTTGGCGGCCGTCTGACTTTCGTCAATCTCTGGGTCGTGTTCGCGCCACCCTGGACCGTACGACGTGAACCCGTCACGCGGCCTTGCCATGGTCGTCTCCGTGGCCATGGCATTGTCAGCCTGCGGGGGGGGAGGCTCTTCGCCCTCAGCCACCAATCCGGGCGGCAGTGGGGGTGGAGGCGGTACCGCGGCACCGGTCTATCCCGTCATCGGCCAGCAGGCTCTGACCACTGCCGAGGTTGAGGGCGTTCTGGCCCGCGCCGTGGCCGAAGCC
>Ga0247832_1007026_pt1 | contig 12000 bp, 10 predicted proteins | sample LaCruzMarch2015__10_FD_192407 | JGI IMG/M metagenome (GOLD analysis project Ga0247832, IMG submission 192407) | Freshwater microbial communities from meromictic Lake La Cruz, Castile-La Mancha, Spain - LaCruzMarch2015_4m | ecosystem: Environmental > Aquatic > Freshwater > Lake | place: Spain...
TGAAATTAAACGCGATGCAATTGCAAACGTTGTCTTAAATAAATTATACAAATTCACAGCTCTACAAACATCCTTCTCAGTTAATAATATTTGTTTAGTTGACGGTCGTCCAAGATTATTGAATCTTAGAGATATGATTCTAGAATTTGTTAAATTCCGTCACGAAGTTGTAATTAGAAGAACGCGCTACGAATTAAGAAAAGCAGAAGAAAGAGCTCATATCTTAGAAGGTTTAATCATTGCCTCTGATAATATTGATGAAGTAATTGAAATCATTAAAAAAGCAGCAAGTCCTGATGATGCTCGTGAAAAATTAGCTATTCGTTTTGGACTTTCTGAAATTCAAACACGTGCAATTGTTGATATGCGTTTGCGTCAGTTGACAGGACTTGAGCAAGATAAATTACGTGCTGAATATACTGAATTGATGTTGTTGATTGCTGATTTGAAAGAAATTCTTGAAAATATCGACAGAAGAAAACAAATCATCATAGACGAGTTATTAGATATGCAAAATAAATACGGTGACGAAAGACGCTCTCGTATTGAATATGCTGCAAGTGAAATGCGAATGGAAGATTTAATCGCAGATGATGAAGTGGTTGTTACTATTTCTCACGCCGGTTATATCAAACGTACGAATTTAGTTGAATACAAGGTTCAAAACAGAGGTGGAATGGGCTCAAAAGGTTCAACCACAAGAGATAAAGATTTCTTAGAACATTTATTTGTTGCAACGAACCACAATTATTTATTGATATTCACTGAGAAAGGTCGTTGTTTCTGGATGCGTGTTTACGAAATCCCTGAAGGAAATAAATTATCGAAAGGTAGAGCAATTCAAAACTTAATTAATATACCTGGCGATGACAAAGTGAAAGCATATGTTAAGGTTCAAGATTTAACAGATCAAGAATACATTAACAACAACTTTATTATTATGTGTACGAAACAAGGTGTAATTAAGAAAACATCTTTAGAGGCTTATTCTCGTCCGCGTACAAATGGTATCAATGCAATTGGAATTCGTGATAACGACGAGTTGTTAGAAGCAAGATTAACAAACGGAACGAATGAAATTGTTTTAGCGACAAGTTCAGGTAGAGCAATTCGCTTCAATGAATCTTCAGTAAGACCAATGGGTAGAAATGCTTCTGGAGTGCGAGGAGTGAATTTAAACGATGAAGCAAATGAAGTAATTGGAATGATTTGTGTGGAAGATATCTTCTCAACTATTTTGGTTGTCTCTGAAAAAGGATACGGAAAACGCACTTATTTGAACGATCCGGAAGATAAAGAACCTGTTTACAGAATCACAAATCGTGGTGGAAAAGGTGTGAAAACATTGAATATTACTGATAAAACTGGCAAATTATTATCCATTCAAAACGTTACGGACGAAGACGATTTAATGATAATTACGAAATCTGGAGTTACCATTCGCATGCATGTTGATACCATTCGTACAATGGGTAGAGCGGCTCAAGGTGTTCGTTTGATTAACTTGAAAGGCAATGCTGAAATCGCTGCGATTGCTCGTGTGCCAAGAACAGAAGATGAAGACGAAGAAATCGAAGTTGTTGAAGGTTTGAACGAGCCAGTTGAAGGACTTGAGGCACCAGAAGAGGACGAAACAGAAGACCTTGGCACAGAAATTGACAACGACGGAGAAGAATAAAAATTATCTTTGAACAATTAAACTACTTTATGAAAGCAAAATTTTTAACAGCTGCACTAGGTATTTTCCTTATTTCAGCACCACTTGTTTCGACAGCTCAGAAAAAAAATGTAACTGATGCAGCCATGATAATGAAAAAGTACAATTTGATGGATCCAGCGTCAAAAAAGAATGTGGAGGAAGCTAAAAAATTCATTGATTTAGCGGCAGCAAATGCTGAAACAGCGGAAGATTTTAAAATGCATCTTTACAGAGGACAAATCTATTACGCGTTGGTTGAATTAACTTCTATTGATGCCGTGAAAGGTTTACCTGTTGACAAAGATTTGATTAAGAAAAATAGCGAAATTTCAACTGCTAGCTTCAAAAAAGTCTTAGAAGACCCTAAGAAAACGTTCAAAAAAGATGCTGAAGATTTTATAAACCAACGTTCTGAAATGGCTTTCAATATTGGAATCAAAGCCTACAATGATAAAAACTTTGAACAAGCTACACAAATGTTTATTACAGCTTACCAAATTCAAAAGTTCTTAAGTAATGAGTATAAAGAAGCTTATACAAATACAACTCTAAGTTTGAATAATTATGTGGATAGCTTATTAAAAATTAAAAACTACGATAAAGCAAATGAAATGGCTGAAGCTGTTTTAAAATCTATGCCTTCTAACATCGATATCATTATTGCTCTAATAAATATCAACCTACAAAAAGGAGATGCAGTTGTTGCTGAGAAATACTTAAATAAAGGTTTGGAGTTAGATCCAAAAAACAAACAATTGTATTATGTTCTTGGTACTTCTTACATCGATTTAAAACAATACGAAAAAGCTGAAGAATCTTTAAATAAAGCAATCGAAATTGATCCAAACTACACAGAAGCTCAATATCAATTAGGTGCACATTTGTTTAATTGGGCAAACGAATTGAAATATGAAGCTGGTCAGTTGGATTACAAAGATCCTAAAGGACCAATCTTAGAAGAAAAATCAAAAGAAGTATTAAATAGAGCTTTAATCGTTCTAGAAAAATACATCGAAAAAAATCCAAATGAAAAATCAGTATTAGATATTTTGTATAAAACACACTATAAATTAGGTAATACCGAAAAAGCTGCTGAATACAAAAAACGTATGGAGGCAATTAAATAAAACCTTTTAAACTGCTAGGAAACTAGCAGTTTTTTTTTGTATGAAAAATTCAATTTCAATTATTGGGGGTGGATTCGCAGGAACGCTTCTTGCTCGTCAACTTATTGAGCGAACAAACCAAATTAAAATTATACTTTTCAATCATTCATCTAAAACAGCTAAAGGTGTCGCTTACGATTGTAATCAAAATACGGCTTTATTGAACGTAATTGCTTTAAAAATGAGTGCTTTTCCAGATGACAACGAACATTTTTTAAATTGGTGTCTAAACCATCCAAATTACAAAAATGAATCGAGATCAATTGTGGGTAGTGCTTTTCTTCCTCGAAAAATTTACGGCGAATACCTAGATTCTATTTGGAAAGAAACCATTTTGTTAGCTCAAAAAAGGGGATGTAAACTTGTCGTTATTTCCGAAAAAGTTATCTCAATAGAAAAAGTAGAAAATCAGTTTGTTGTTTCCACTAATGAACAGAAAATCGAAAGCGATATCTGTGTTTTAGCAACCGGAAATGAAGAACCAGGAAAAACAAAAAACTGTCCCGATTCTTTACTAACAGATAGCAACTATTTTTCAAATCCATGGAAAATTGACTTTTCAAAAATTAACTATTCCTTGCCCTTATTGATTATAGGGAATGGTTTGACAATGGTCGACACCGTACTAAGTTTACGTGAACATCATTTTAACCAAAAAATTATTTCCATCTCTCCAAATGGCTTCAATATCTTACCACACCGTAATTTCAATCTTGATTATAAATCACAATTAGCCACAATTCAAACACCAATTTCTCTACTTGAATTAGTACATCTTTTCAATCAGGAAGTGAAAACCTTACGAAAATTTGGCGTTTCACCTGAACCAATCATTGATGCTTTTCGTCCAAACGTGGCGAAAGTTTGGCAACAATTTTCTGAGGAAGAAAAAGCAAAATTTATGGGTAGGGTCCGTTACATTTGGGGAGTTGCGCGTCATCGAATTCCATTTGTTTCCTATGACAAAATTATGAAAGAACAAATGAATCAACAATTGGAAATTCTTGCTGGGAAATTAGTGGAGATAAAGCAATCAAACGAAGGAAACAAAGTAACCCTTTGGGACAAACGATTGAAAAAGAACAAAGAATTTATAGTTGGTTCTGTTATTAATTGTACAGGTCCTGAAACTAAAATAACTGCAACGAAAAACGATTTATTGAAGCAACTTTTTGGGATTGGAATGATTTCGCAAGATTCATTGCATTTAGGTTTACGAGCTAATACAAAAACTTATAAAACTGTAAATGCCGAAAATCAAGAAAATGAACGTCTTTTCGCAATCGGCTCTTTATTGAAAGGAGAACTTTGGGAAAGTACAGCTGTTAATGAACTTAAAAATCAAGCAAAAGAATTAGCAGTTCTGATGACAAATGAACTTCCGAAAACTTAAAATTCGTATTTTTGGACTATGGAATTTCTTTATCCGAACGCACTCTGGTTTTTGTTTTTATTAGCTATTCCAATCATTATTCATTTATTCCATTTCAGAAGGCATAAAACACTTTATTTTTCTTCCTTAAAATTTATTCAATTCGTTGAGCAAGAGAATAAATCAGCGAAAAAATTACGTAATTTATTGGTTTTAATCGCTCGATTGTTAGCGCTTATCTTTTTGATTTTAGCCTTCGCACAACCTTCTTTTACCGATTCAAAAGCTGAAAATTCTGTTGGGAAAAATGTGGTAGCGATTTATATTGACAATTCATTTTCGATGAGTGCCAAAGGTACAGAAGGAGAATTACTTTCTGAGGCTAGAGAAATGGCTCGAAGAATCATTAATAATGCACCATTAGAAACAGGTTTTTTATTGAATACCAACAAACTAGATGGAATCGAGCAGCGAATTGTGAGTAAAATGGAGGCTATTGAATACCTCGATAAAATCACTTACACACCACTAATTCGCAAAACAGACGAAGTAATTAATTGGCAAAAAAACTTCTTACAAAAAGAAAATGCAGAACAGCAACGCATTGGCAAACAACAATTTGTAGTTTTATCTGACTTTCAAAAAAGCACTTTTTCAGCAAAGCAATTAAAAGCTGATGAAGAAAATAGCTATTTCCCGATTCAACTTGTTCCGCAAAAAATCGAGAATGTTACAATTGATTCTATTTGGTTTTCAAATCCGTTTCATAAAAAAGGTGATCCAAATGAATTGTTTGTTCAGCTAAGAAATTTCTCTGATAAAGATGCATCTAATTTAGAATTACATCTTGAAATTGGGAGATCAAAACGCGATATGTTTATTGATGTTCCTGCGAATAAAAAAGTTCAAACAAGCTTTCAATTCACAGAATCCGAATTTGGAATCAAAACTGGAAAGCTGACTATCAATGACAAACAATTGTTTTGGGACGATGATTTTTATTTTTCGTATAACGTTGCTAAAAAATCAAATGTCTTAATTATCAATGGAAAAGATGCATCAGTTGATGTTCAAAAAGTATTTAATGTTGAACCATTTTACGAAACAAAATCTATTTCAGAATTTGAATTTTCAAAAGATAATTTAAACACAGCTAATCTTCTTGTTTTAAATGGTTTAAATGAAATTCCATCCGGTTTAATTAGCGAAATTGTAGAGTTTTCAAATGACGGAGGAAGTGTTTTTGTTTTACCCGGAACGAACATTCAAAAAAATGATTATGCGAATTTATTGCGTGAATTGAATCTTCCGAGTATTGGTACAGTTTCCACTTCAGGATTGAGAATCAATAAAATTCAATACAAAGATCCATTTTTCAAAGGTGTTTTTGAGAAAGAAAACGAAAACTTAAACGTTCCGAGTATCGTTAAAGCTTACAGAGTCAGTCAAATGCGACAATCTACAGCTTTCACGTTAATCGAATTGAAAAATGGAGAGCCACTTTTAGTACGCTCCAACCAAAATGCCTATTTATTTTTAAGTTCACTGCAAACTGATTTCAGTAATTTTAGTTCAAACGCTTTATTTCCAACGATTTTACTACGAGCAGGAGAACTTTCAATCAGGTCTTATCCCCTATTTTCAATTATTGGAAAAGAAAGTAAAATTCCGGTATTTGAAGAAATTCAAAATGATAATCCCTTGAAATTAGAAAGCAAATCCATTGAATTTATTCCTTTGATTCAAAAAGTAGGAAATCGCTCCTATCTTTCGATTTCAGGAATGGAAGCAGTTGAGAAACTTAAACCTGGAAACTATTCGATTGTTAATGATGGAATTATTGGAAATTTAGCTTTGAATTACGACCGAAGTGAATCGAATAATGCATTGATGGAAAAAGCAGAAATCATTGAAGCCATTACCTCACAAGGAATAAAAAATTGTAATTTTAGCACTATTCAAGACGGACAAAGTAAGAGTCCAATTGCAATTGATGAACCAGCAAAATTCTGGAGAATTCTTATGCTTTTGAGTTTACTTTTCATTCTGTTTGAAATAGCAGTATTAAAGTTCTGGAAATAGAAAAAAATGAAACTACTTTTAAAAAGCGCCAAAATCCTTGACAAAAGCTCTGAATTTGACAATCAAATCAAAGATGTTTTAATCAATAATGGAATATTTGAAAAAATAGAAAACACCATTTCAGACGACGAAGCAATTGTTATTGAATCAGAAAACTTACACTTATCACAAGGTTGGGTTGATTTAAAGGCAGATTTCTGTGACCCAGGATTTGAGCACAAAGAAACCATTCATTCGGGTTTAGATCAAGCAGCTTTCGGAGGATTTACGCACGTTTGTATTTTACCCACTACTCAACCAATTGTCGATGGAAAATCACAAGTGGAATATATGTTGAGTAAAGCATCCAATCACGCTGTAACCATTCATCCGATTGGAGCAATTACAAAAGGACTGAAAGGTGAAGAATTGGCGGAAATGTACGATTTGTTTCAAAGTGGCGTTCGTTTGTATTCCGATGATTTACATCCAGTTAGCGCTGGAATAATGTATCGTGCTTTGCTTTACACTAAAAACTTTGGTGGTCGTGTGATTGCTTTTTCGCGTGATTATTCATTGGCAGGAAAAGGAATGGTAAATGAAGGAACGGCATCAACGAAAACTGGTTTAAAAGCAGATCCAAGTATTGCTGAAATTATTCAGGTGGAACGCAATTTACGTTTGGTTGAATATGTTGGTGGAACGATTCATTTTACAGGAATTTCTTGTGCTGAAAGTGTTGAATTGATTCGAAAAGCTAAGAAAAATGGCTTGAATGTTACAGCTGATGTTAATCTGATGAATTTGCTATTTACAGAGCAAAATATGTTGGATTTTGATGCACTAATGAAAGTTTTACCAGTACTTAGAACAGAACACGACCGTATGGAACTTTGGCACGGTTTAATGGATGGAACGATAGATACAGTTGTTTCAGACCACCGACCAATGGATCAAGAAGAAAAAGAACTTGAATTTGACAATGCAAGTTTTGGAGCCTTTCAGTTACAAACTTTGTTCGGAGCTTTGAATCGTACCACACACATTGATTTGGATAAATTTATAAATAGCGTTAGTCATAATGCAAGAATAATCGCTCAAATCAATCAATATTCTATTTCTGTTGGAAATCATGTAGATGCAACCATTTTTGACCCAAGTGTGAATTGGGAATTAAATGAAGAAAATTTATTATCGCAACACCCATATAATCCATTTTTCAAGCAAGCTTTAGTCGGAAAAGTTTTAGCAGTTGTAAATGGAGGAAAAGCAATTATTCAAAATTAAGTAAGTGTCAAAACGAACATTTATAAAACAATTCTTTAAAGAGAAAAACATGGTTGGTGCTTTGGCTCCCAGTTCGCGCTTTCTTGCTTCTAAAATGCTGAATCATTTACCATTAAAAGAAGCGAAAATCATCATTGAACTAGGCCCTGGAACGGGAGTTTTTACCGAAAAGATTATCGAAAAAATGGGGGCAGAAACACAACTAATTGTGATTGAATTGAACGATACGTTTTTTGAGGCTTTGGAAAAGAAAATTTCACACAAAAATGTTCATTTAAAACATGGTTCAGCTGAAGAAATTAGTAAATATCTCAAAGAATTAGGATTTGAAAAGGCAGATTTGATTATATCGTCTTTGCCACTTGCTGTTTTCCCTTCGACTTTACGTCTTACTATTTTAAGTGCAATTAAAACTCATTTAAGTCAAGCGGGACAATTTGTTCAGTTTCAATATTCATTGCAATCAAGACGCATTTTGATAGAAATGTTCCAATCAGTAAAAATCAACTTTACGCTACTCAACTTCCCACCAGCGATTGTTTATACATGTAAGAAAAGTTAGTTTTAATATTGATTTTTTGATTCAATTAAAATTCAACTTTAATAATTTTTTTCACCCATTTCCATTCCACCTATATCTTAAAATATCTTCTGTTCAAACTTTTATAAGAAGAAGATATTTCTTACTTCATAAAAGCATACATCAAAATATTCGCCCCAATTTGAAGTGCTTGCTTTCTTTTTTCTGGCGTGTCGTTGTGAACTTGTGGGTCTTCCCAGCCATCACTTAAATCAGTTTCGTACGTGTACAAACACAATAATCTTCCTTTTTCAATGATTCCAAATGCTTGTGGGCGTTTATTATCGTGCTCGTGAATTTTTGGCAAGCCATTAAACTTGAACTTTTGGTTAAAAATGGGGTGATCACTTGGAATTTCAACGAGTTTATTATTCGGGAAAACTTTCTTTAATTCCACTCGAATAAATTCATCCATTCCGTAGTTGTCGTCAATGTGTAAAAAACCTCCTGCAAGTAGATAATTGCGCAAATTCTCACATTCTGCTTTCGAAAAGACAACGTTTCCGTGACCTGTCATGTGAAGCATTGGGTAGAGAAAAATGTCCTTGCTACCAACTTCCACATAAGGAACTTCTTTCGAGATATTTGTCCCTAAATTTTGATTACAAAACGAAATTAAATTCGGTAAAGCTGTTGGATTGGCGTAATAATCTCCTCCCCCATTGTATTTTAGAACGGCTAATTGATAGGTACCTTGAGAGAAGGAGATAAAGGACAAAAAAATACAAATCAGTGTTTTCATAAAAAAATAGTTGATTTTAAAGCTAATATTATAAGTGTTCAATGATTTCATCTGGACTCAAGACAGGAATTTCCAAATCTTTAAAGTCTTTTAAATTACGAGTTACAATGCAATCAATTTTTTCATAAGTGCTTTTTTTCGAAATAAGAACTTAGTTCTTTTTCTTCATCAAAATCATTGGGCAAATTAACTGCTCCAACTATTTTTTTCATCTTTGGAGATAGCTCTTTATCATCATTTTCTTCACTAGTGATGGTATCTAAGTACTTCTCAATTAGTTCAGACAAGCTTCTCCCTGTTTTCTTCGCATAAGATTTTGCTTTTTCAATAACCGATTTTTCAACAGTCAGTGTTAATTTGCTTGTCATAAAACGTGTGTTTATTTCAAAAATACGTATTACTTATGAAATACTTTAGTTGATTGGTTAATATATCGAACAAAAAAAGCATTTTTAACAAACAAAAAGATTTCAAAAAACAACTCACTTAACAAGTAATCAACTGATAATCAACGCAACCAATACAATAAAATTGGCAGTAGGTTTATCAGTTGATTGCTTTACAAGTTGAAAGTTTGGTTTTCTGAAATTGGTCATTCGTACTTTTACAGCCAATAGTTTTTCTTCGCGCGCAATTAGCAAATCTGCTGTTTCGGCAGTACCTAATCCACTCATCATTGCTTCTAGCATCGCCTGATCCACTCGGTAAGAATTACAACCCACGATTTCATCTCCAACGCTGATTCCTGCTTCTTCTGCGCTAGAACCTGAACGGACATTTTTCTCCATCACTTTTCCTCCTTCTTCACGCACTGTTGCACCAAAAGATGGCCTAAAACTCGTATTGTCAATTATTGAAATTCCAACTTTGTCAAATACTTCCGCGTAAGGCAAAATATCTGTTCCGTCAATATACTTTTTGTAGAATTCATCTAAGTTTTTACCAACGAATTTTTCCAACTCTGCTTTAAATTCTGTTTCAGAAAAACCACGATTCATTTCGATAAAGTATTTTTTTATACAAATGCTGAAAGAAATGATCCAAACACTATGACTTTAAACTTTAGATTGAATCTTTCCTTTTGATAGAAGTTCGTCCAAATAGGCTCGTTCTTGCTCATAGGTCATGTTCATTATTTCCAAACTTATTTTATCTCTAATTTCACGCATAGTTTTTATTGCGTCAAATTTTTTCTTCGTTTTCTTAATCTTCTTTTCCATATCTCTTTATTTCTTTTGGTGTTCTTATCTCAATCATTTGATGTCCATTTTGGTAATTTATTCCATTATAGCCCCTTATTCTTTCCAAATTAACAATATGCTTAAAATTCCAACTTACCAAAACGTCTGCATTGCATATTGTAGCAATTGCAATGTGCTGGCAGTCTGCACGACTCGTCTTTCCCACCACTTTTGCTTCAATATATTTGTCCGCAAGTTCTATTGCCGCTTGTGAAAGTCTAACGTTTTCTTTGTAATCTTCTGGAATACTTTTTAATAATGTTTTAGTAAATTCAGGTGCTCTCAATAATTCGGCTTCGAGCAAGTCCGAGAGAATGATTGTAACTTCTCCTTTTTTCACAGTGTCAAAAAACAAAATGGTTTCCACAGAAAATTCTTCGTCAAAATATCCTCCAACTACTGATGTGTCTATATAAATCCTTTGTTTCATTTATTTATTTGATTTTCAATTCAAAATTACAGAAAATCTGAGTTCTTTTCTAATTTAATTTTTTTATGTTAAAGCAGGGTGTATTTCTGCTAACGTCAGTTCGTCTAAAGCCCTCATCAAGTATTTATTCAAACTAAATTTAGCTAAAAATAAACCTTTTAGGCAACTTGGAGAAAGTTGTTGAAAATAAATATTGGTTGCGTATTCAGAAAATGAATTCGTTTAAACGGCTAAAAATAGCATGCAAGAACAAGTCAATTAATCGAACTTCATTTTTTTGAAATCACTTGATTCAAACTGAATATTTCAAGCTGATCTCTGTCTTATCCTGTGATGAATTTCATATTTAAAGATACAAAATCACGGTCGAACAGCAATCAATTTTCAGTCGAAGTTACGCAGTTTTTGATTTGGAAAAGAAATAGGGTTTTTAGACAGTTTGACTGTTTGCAAGCAGGCGAACGGCCCACATTTCACAAGGTCGTTTCATCGAAGTTAAAACTTAATCTTTACAAATAAATTATTACACCGAAGTAAGAACCGGTCTAGCGCTTGCTTGTTGTTGGCGTTTCGTTGGTTCTTTTTCACTTTTCTTACTTTCAAAACAAATTTGGCTATGCCTCCGCTGAGATATACGTGATTAAACCAATAAGCTGAAAGCCTTTTAAAGATCATTCTTTTTCGCAGATTGTAGCTTTTGTAATGTTTCATTATTCCTAAATACGAGTTCATACTGCTTAAAAATGCTGCTTTGTCTTCTTTGGTGGGTTTGTGGTCTTGAATGATTTTGTTTTGCTTTTCTATCGCATTGTAAAAATTACCTTTGGTGCGGTTGGCAATGTAAATTCTGTTGGGCTTTATTACTGTCCCTAAAAACTTAACTCCTTTGCTGTAATGTTGCAGGTATATTTTCTTTGGATGAAGCGTGAGCTGTAAAGTGGAAAGTAGAAAGTTTGAAAGTTGGGGGATGAGTGACTTTAAATAATCTTTGTCGGGGTGCACGATTACAAAATCATCTACGTAACGACCGTAGTGTTTTATTCCCAATTCTTTTGTTACAAAAGCATCAAATTGGTGCATATAGAAATTGGCAAAAACCTGTGATGTTAAATTTCCGATAGGCAAACCACAATCTTGCGGACTGTGAAACAGACTTTTATTTTTGGGTAAACCATCCCAATCTTTTTTATTGCCTTTGATGATGCAATTTTGAATGGGTTGGTTGAAAATGATTTTTTGGGTAATTTCTAAAACCAATGCCTTATCTGCATGCGTGTAGTAGTGATGGATAAACTTTTCAAGCATTTTAAAAAGTAAGTTGCGGTTGATGTGCATAAAAAAGCCCTGTATATCTAACTTCAAGATGTAGCAGTCTTTGGTGTAATTTTCGGAACAAGCTTTTATAAAGGCATCGGCACGTTT
>Ga0247832_1007030_pt1 | contig 11997 bp, 6 predicted proteins | sample LaCruzMarch2015__10_FD_192407 | JGI IMG/M metagenome (GOLD analysis project Ga0247832, IMG submission 192407) | Freshwater microbial communities from meromictic Lake La Cruz, Castile-La Mancha, Spain - LaCruzMarch2015_4m | ecosystem: Environmental > Aquatic > Freshwater > Lake | place: Spain...
GTTCCTGTGGAAAACCAAAAGTTTTGGAATTTATTTCTACTGAAAAAATGATTGACAGAAACAGGATTATACACTTTTTCAGCATTTTCCTCAAACCGATAACCATTATACCATTCCTTCATTTTATCGAGAAGTTTGGTACGCGGCAAATTCAAAATGGTACCTGCTTTTTCAATTTCCCTGATAAAATTTGTTTCCAATTCTTCCTGGGTATAACCGAGCATAGTGGCAAAGGCTGGGTGCATGGAGAGGTCATCCAGATTATTAAGTCCTGAGAAAATGCCTGTTTTAGAAAACTTACTAACGCCGGTTAGGAAGACCAATTCAAGAAACGCATCGGCATCTTTTAGGACGGAATAAAACTCTCGCAATATTTCCCTGTTTTCTATTGCCTGAGCCATTTGGTTGCCCAGATAATGAATCATTGGAGCATCGTATTCATCGACCAGGACAACGGTTTTTTGTCCATTTGTCGCTAAGGCAACGATAAGCTCGCGAAATCGGGGGGCCAAACCTTCGGTGCTAAGACTTATACCATGAAATCTGGCTTGAAGGGAAATTTCTTGTAAAAGGGCGGGCAGAAGGCCAATACTTTGGAAACCAATGGAAGTCAGCGAGAAATGAAGTACCGGATGTTTTTTGTTCCAATCCCATTTGTCTTCGATCCAAAGCCCATTAAAAAGTTTGCGGCTACCGTTATAGAGCGCATGTAACAAAGAGACCGTGATAGATTTTCCGAAACGACGGGGACGTGAAAGGAAATAAGTGCCAGGCTTAGAAACCACCTCATGGATATAGGCAGTTTTGTCCACATAGAGAAAACCATTTTCGATGATTTTGCGAAAATCCTGTAAACATATTGGAATTTTTTTCAGCATGAGCGCGCTTCGATTTAGGGACAAAGATAGGGGAAAATACGGTAAGGGGGACAGATAAAAAAGCCTCGTAATGAATAAGATATCAAGGACGAATTTGGGTTTTTGGGGAATTTGCTATACGGTTAATAAATAAAGAGGTACGGTAAATAAGTTGTTGGTGGTTGAGCGCAGTTAAACAAGTATATTGAGAAAAATTTAATTAATGAAAGCTTTAATAAGGGTAGTTATAGTTTTATCACTATTTTCAAATTTTTTACAAAGTCAGTCTGAAATTTTTAAGTTTGTAAGTTCTGATTGCGGCACTTTTTACGCCAATGAAACCACTTCAAATGGGGAGAATAATTTTGAAAGATATTCATGCCTAACTGGTAGCTTATTTACCTTTCCTGGTAAAGAGAAAATATTTAAGATATATGTTGCATCTCCAAAGACCTTACAGATAAGTATGACTGATTCTCAATTTCCTCCTAGGTTAAATAAATTATTTAATCGAAGGAGGTTGCTGATCTATAAAATAGGAACAGAAACAAACGCATACAAAAAATGTCAAATATGAATTTTATGAAAATCAAAAATCACTATTTACTAATTTTATTAATCTTTTTTATACCCAAAGTTAGTTATAGTCAAGTGACGATTGGGGACTTATATGCTAAAGCAACCAAACTTGACCTTAATAACCTTAAAGCTACTTGTCAGATATTTGATTCCATTAGTTTAAACGGCAATATTATAGATGATTATAAATGTCCTAATGTAACTGCAAAGTATGTTGCTGGAGAGAAATTGTACTATTTTGATATAGAGAAACCTTGTACGCTACAAATTGCTTTATATAAATTAACTTTTCGTCCAGCTTTCTTTTTATTCAGAACCAATGAACCAATTTTCATATCAAATCCAACGGGACAGGCTCTTTTACAGGATGCGAATATTGAGTGTATCATAAACTCTTCCGACTTGAATGGAGTTAGAGCCCCTGCCATAAGTCAATTTGTTCAACCAGGTCGATATTGGATTTCGGTTGATTCTAGGGAAACCAGTAATGTATTTCACACATTTTACCTAGATATTACATGTGGAAATTTAAATTGTGGTGATTGTGATTATATTCAATGTAACTCAAACGTACAGGGAACTACAATAGGTCTACAGAACAATTCGAGCATTTATAATCCTGAAAGGTTTGATCAAAATCTTAGAGAGTATATTTCTAAAACTGGTCCTGAAAAAACCTACTGTTTTTCATTAAAAGCTGCTTCAAACGTTGAAATAAACTTAAAAAATTTCAACCAGGACCTCGATTTGATTTTATTATCGGATTGCAATCTAAAAAAGGTAGTTGCAGTTAGCGAAAAACAAAAATTAGAACAAGAGCAAATCATTCGTACTCTACCTGCGGGAAATTATTACATTGTGGTAGATGGTCATAGGTGTAGTGAAAGTGATTTTACACTTGAGTTAAAAGCTACCAATTGTTGCGAAATAACGGCAATAACTAACCCAGCAATAGGAAAAGATTGTAGAACATTTCAATTATCTGGTTCAATTCCAGAAAGTTGCGGGGCAATCATTATTGAAAGAGGCTTTGTTTGGGCATTAAAACCAGATCCAAACCTTCAGAATGGCACAAAAATTCCTGAATTTCCTCAAGGAGGTATTGGTCAATTTGGATATGATTTAGTAACGAATATTTCAGATACTACCTATTATTATAGAGCTTATGCAGTTACTTCGTCAGGAAACATAATTCTGGGTAATGTCAGGTCACTTAAATCTGGTAATTGTTGCTTGTCAAGTACTGAAATTTTACAAGTGCCACTTTATAAAGATATTGTGGATAATAAATGTAAAAATCTACAGGATTCATCGATCGGAATTTACTCAGCGCAGTATAATGGCCAATTAGTCTATTTCGCCTTTCATTCCAATTATAATTATTTTGTTGTAACAGATTGTGCGGGAAATATTATTGGTCCATGTACCTTCTTATGTCAAGCAGACGTATATAGTAAAGAGCGACAAGATTACCTAAGGGCTTTCAAAGATGTCAAGTTGATTTATTCTTGTGCTGGGGGTAAAAGTTTATGCTATAAACCAAATTGTAATTCCGCACCTTGTCTGGAGTCATCACAGCCTGTATGCGGTTGCGATGGAATTACTTATCAAAATTCTACAGATGCGAAAGCAGCGTTTGTTTCCTACACAAATGGTTCCTGTCTCACAAATTGTAACCTAGATTTATGTGATGAAAATAATTGGCTCAATAATGTGCTGGATTCCTTAATTTCCTTAAATAAAGAAGGAATAAGTATTTATAAGTCTCTAGATTATTTAGTTGTTTATTATGGTGAACCAACAAATAGTCCCAATTTTAGGGTTTTCATTGAAATAATTTATAATTGTCAAGGCAAACTTATTCAAAGTTGTAGTTATCCAATATTTCCTTTAGGAATTGCATACTCTTCTTGTTTATATTACACTCCATACACTCAATTAAATTTCCCATTCCCAAATGCGAAGATCGATACTTTAGCCTTTGATTTGAAGTCGGGCGAACAATTTGATTGTTCCAATATTCTGGTTTGCGGTTCGGTCCGCTACGGAAACACGGCAAATGGTTCAAATACCAACAAGCAGTATCTGTGTTCCTATAATTTAATGGACGGAAAGGAAATAATATATGAATTTATTAAAAAAGCAAATCAAAGTGCCGTATTCCATTTAAGTGAGGTAAAAAGTGACTTGGATTTATTCCTCCTAAGTAAAAATGACCCAGATTTTTGTGTTAAATATAGTTCGAAAAATGGAGTGAGTTATGACAATATCTATTTGGAAGCAAGTGCTCCTCCAGGCATATATTATGTGGTCGTAGATGGCTTTGACCCTGATGACAGCTCCTATAAAATAGAAGTTCAATGCGATAAACCTGCGGGATCTTTGGATTGCAGCAAAGCAAAAAATATAAGTTGTAACCTGCCTGTGGTTGGTAATACAGCGATTGATGGCTTTTCAACAAATCAGTTTTATGGTGCCGGATCTCCTTCTTATTATGAAGGAAAAGAGGTCATCTATAAGTTTACCTCAACAATCAATGGTGTTGCAGAAATTTTCTTAGAGTCATTAACGTCTGATTTAGATTTGTTTGTTTACGATGATTGTGGTAAAGTGTTGAATCCGTTGAAAAGTTCAATTCAAGCTATTTTAGAAGATGAAACCATTATCATAGATGTTGTAAAAAATAAAACGTATTATCTGGTCATCGATAGCCCAAAGGGCTTAGAGGGTAGTTTTACATTGAAAATTCAATGCTCTCCTTACTGCGAGGGACCTAATTGTGGTTGTCAAAATCCTCCTTGTATTGTCGATCCTCCAATTTGTGAAGATAAAATCAGATTGTTCTGTAATACCCCACTATTTGGTGATACTCGAACAAGTAAATATGACGAAATAGATACTTATGGTTGTGGAGGTAGTACAGCAAAAGGTAAGGAGTTACTCTATTATTTTATACTAGAGGAGGCGCAAACAGTTGAAATCTATCTTTCTCAAGTCTTGGCAGGTGAAAATCTAAATCTTGTTTTAATGGATAATTGTAATCGGTTTGGAGGAAATTGTCTTGCCTATGGTGATAAAAGTAATAATTCAGATGAAAAATTAATTTATAACCTAAATCCGGGGACTTATTTTATTTATGTGGATGGATATAAAGACGGTGACGGGAGTTCGTTTAAACTTGAAATAAGATGTAAAGAAATCAGTTGCGACAAAAATCCAATAATGCTAAGTTTTGACACATCAAATGTTAACTGCTCTTATAATATTGAGGTTAAACCTAAAGATGGTGTTCCGCCATATACCTATAAATGGTCTACAGGTGAAACATTGTCAAAATTAACCGGTGTTCCTCCTGGCAAATATGTAGTAACGGTTACCGATAAGAAGTTATGTAGCAAGGTGGATAGTGTATTGGTTAATAGTTCTTGCAAACCAGCTTGTGGTGATACAATTAAGGGAAATACCGAATTTGGTAAGTCAAATTATTACAAATATGATTGTTCTGACCATAAAATGGATGGGAATGAAATAATCTATGAATTTGATAATCCGTCCACTCAAAATGTAGTCATTTCCCTTACCGATTTGGTTCAAGATCTGGACCTGTTTCTGATGGAATATGTGACGCCAATGAATCCCGATAGATGTGTCAAATCAAGTACCAGAACAGATGGAAGTTATGAAAGTATCTTCGTTGAAAATTTACCGAAAGGGAAGTATTACATTGTTGTAGAGGGCTATAATAAAAGGGAGAGCTCCTTTACTCTAAAAATTGATTGCCCTAAACCAAGAGGTTTTTTAGATTGTGCCAATGCACAAAATGTAGATTGTAATAAAACGTATTCAGGTAATACCATGCTGGGCGTTGCGAATAATAATTATTATGAGGGTAAATCGCCAGTTTATTACGATGGTAAAGAGCTGGTTTATAAATTTGTAGCGCCCCAGGGAACTTCAAGAGTTAAAGCATATCTCGAAAAGCTGACTTCAGATGTTGATTTCTTTTTGGTTGAAAATTGTGGAAACAATGTTAAAGCTACCCGTGCTTCTACGGAATCTAATTTATCAAATGAAGTAATTCTTTTTTCTCCTGTAGCCGGAAAAACCTATTATTTTGTTGTGGATAACCCTAAAGGTTTAGAAGGAGCCTTTAATTTAAGAATAGTATGTCAAGGTTGTCAGGGCTGTCCACAAGCTGAACCTATAGATTGCTCCAAAAAAACGCGCTTAGATTGTAATAAACCTCTGCCTGACAATAATTTTAATGGGACTTCCGGCAATGATTCTTATTGCACAGGTGAAGCATTGGGTAAGGAAAAATTATATTATTTTGAAATAAAAACAGCTCAAGAAGTAGAAATTATTTTAAACAAGTTAACTAAAGGTAAAAATTTAAATATTTATTTAATCAAAGATTGTGAACCTGACGGATCTTGTTTGGCTACTGGTAATAAAAGCGGAGATGCTGATGATGTAATCATAAAAAATCTCGCTGCAGGTATTTATTACATCTGGGTGGATGGATTTCTGGAAACGGATGAAAGTTCCTATACCATAGAAGTGAGATGTAAGGATATTGACTGCTCCAATAGCCCAATGAATCTTAGCTTTACTACGTCTAAAATTAACTGTAACTATAATGTCTCGGTGAATATAAATTTGGGCGGCATTCCACCTTTCTCCTACAAATGGAGCAATGGAAACACTACCGCTCAGTTGAATAATGTTCCTCCAGGTAATTATACAGTTACCGTTACAGATAAAATTTTCTGTCAAAAGGATACATTTATCAACTTACCTAGCTTCCGCACAACAAAAATGGTAAAAATTGACACTACCATTTGTTTCGGGAAAAGTATCGTTTTTGGAAAAAACACCATCAATAAATCAGGTACTTACAGTGAAACTTTCTTCGTCGCCGCATCCTGTTTAGATAGTATAGTAACGTTGAATGTTACTATCTCTGCTCCCTTAACACTACCTACCCTTGTGTCAGGTGCCAATTGTAGGAATAATATTACTATTAATCCAGCAGGGGAGAAGCCGCCTTATAGCTATTTATGGAAAGATGGCGCAACGACAAATCCCCGAACTAATCTTCCAGCCGGAACTTATGCCGTAACTGTGTCAGATGCCGCAAATTGTCAAAAGGACACCACCTTCGTCTTAGTGCTATTGGAACTAAACATCACAGAGAAGATAGATAGTGCAGATTGTGGAAAGGCAAATGGAAGAATTGAAGTAGTAACAGTTAATAAAATAAAATCTGCTGTTTGGCAAGATAACCCTACTAATTCCCTGGTAAGAGAAAATCTTCAAGCTGGAAAATATACATTAACGCTAACAGATGTCAATGGTTGTATAAAAACAATTGACTTTGTGGTTGGAGAAAAAAATAATTGTAGTTGTACCATTTATTCTACCATAAACCCAAATGATCCAGATAATCAATTTTTTCATATTGAATGTTGGACTAAAAAGGATTGTCCAAACAATCAAAGTTCCTGTTTGGAGCAAATTGAATTATACATTTATAATAGGTGGGGTAATCTGGTCTACAAAGATCTTAATTATAAAAACGATTGGGATGCACCAGGACTTCCTGACGGTGTCTATTATTACCAGTTCAGGCGTGCGTCAGACAAAAAATTTGAAAAGGGTTCCATTGTTGTTAAAAGAAGTAATTAATCATTATGAAAAAAAATTACCTACTCATACTCATTTTGCATTTATCTGGAATCTTTTCAGCTTTAGTTGGGCAACAACTACCTGATTATGGATTTTTAAGGGAAAATATGATTTTGATAAACCCATCATTTTTTAATTACTCTTTTATTGAGGACAATTCTATGGTTCATAATCTATCTGTTTATCATAATAAACAATGGATCAATTTTGGAACGGCTCCAGTATTAACCAATACAAAATATGAGAAAATTTCAGTTCAAAAAGGGTCTTATCCAGTAAAGCCAAAAACCAAATGGGGGATTGCTATCGAAAAAGATGATAGTGGGGACGGCCAATTGGTTTCAACAGGTGTCTCTTTCAATTATGGGTATCATCTAAATTTAAATGAAAGAACCACCATTTCTTCTGGTATCAATGTTAGGTTCGCCCAGAATCAATGGGATGTAGCTGCGGGTACAATCAGAAATCCTAACGGTCTTACTAATTATGGCAGGTTAAGTCAAATGAATGGACTATTTGATCTTGGTATTTTTATGAGAACCAAAATACTAAACAAGAATATTGATAGTTGGTATTTTGGATTGTCTGGGTCGCAGATTGCAAGTTTTGCCCTCAGTAAATCTTTTCAAGCTCAAAGGCCGACATATATGAATATGCAATTGGGCTGCCTGATAGGAGAAGATCTATCTGGCAATGGGTTAGCCAGTTATTGGGAACCAATGATTATGATTAGGTATTTCCCACCTTTTGATGATAAGAATATGAAAGGTTTCTATTATCCCTCTACCTCAGTAAATGGAGTTAAACTTCCATTTACAGCAGATATTAGTCTTAGATATACTCACAAAAATAAAATTTTCGGGGGAGTAGGTGCTGGCTGGACCGGCAGAATCAATCTTGAAGGAGGGTATCAATTTCAAATGATTAGCGGTATAAACAAAATTAAATATAGAGTGGGGATAATGGCAGGTCATTTCCCTGTTAATAGCTCTGTCAATGTTTTTAGGCATCCTTCTCTTGAAATATTCCTAAATACAAGTATGGGTAAAAGATAATTGGGTATGTTGAATTCAAAGGGTTTCTATATTATTGGAAAGGATTTTTTTATCGGTTTGTTATTTCTTTTATTAGGTTTACTAACCCCTTCCTCTGTTTATGCGCAGCTTAACGCAAAATATTTTGGTGATATTTATAACGAGAATAATGTGAAAATTGAGTTGTTATTGATAAAACCAAGAATTAATTGTGGCGTAGGATCACGCGATTGGATTTATAAAATTCGTGCTTTTAATGTCGGTAATATTCCCGCCAGAACAAAGTTTCTGAACTGGAAACTCAAAACATTGAATTGTGAAAATTATGTCATCGAAAGGATTTTTACCATCGATCTAAGTACGCTGATCAAAAATACTTCCGCTAATCAGGGAATGTCCGATTGGTCGTTCGAAGCCAAAGAGATCATAGATGGTATAGTCGATGCCAAATTAAGTGAAGTGGATCTCTCTGAAAAAGACAAAAATTTAGGGAAATTTAATAATCTACCGCTCCCTGATTCCATCGTTGGGAACACCATCGTGGAAAAAGAACAATTTACAACGCTTAAGGCAATGGGCGAGCTAAATGACGATACCCGTTGGGTTTGGTATGAAAATGCCTGCGGTGAGGGAAAACCAATCTTCAAGGGATTTATTTTCAGGCCAAAAGTGGTAAAAAATATTACTTATTTCGTTCGTTCTGAAAATCAAAATGGTTTCTCAAAATGCGTGCCCGTCAATCTAAAGGTCTATGATAAAGAAATAAATCCTCAAAAAATATCTTCAGCAGACGGTAATAACTGGATTTGCCCTGACATTAAAAATCAATTCAAAACCTTATCAGTAACGGGAAAACTTGCTTCTGAAGATTTTAAATGGGTCTGGTATGAAAACAATCTGAATGATACTTCAAAAATTGTTGAAGGTGTCAATTCGATTACTGTTACGCCAACCGCTACTACCACTTATATTGTGAGAGCGGAAAGTTCCTTTATGATTAGTGGAACCGTTGATTTTACCGTTAGTGTAAACAAATTGTCGGTCAGACCCGACGCTATAATTCCGTCCATCGCCGGAGAACTTTGTGCAGGTCAAAAAATTGAACTAACGAAAAAGGGTGGCTCACTAGGTGATGGCTCTGAATGGGTTTGGATAAAAAATTTAGGCGTCAAAGGTTTCGAAGAGATTGGGAAAGGAGAAAAAATAACTATTCAACCCGATAGTACTTCTTTCGTTTTCGTGTATGCAAAAGGTAATTGTTCCTTTACTGAGGCTGCTGTATTACGTATTCCTGTATTGAAAACCAGTAGGTTACCTGAGAAATCGGAAGTGTTGATCGAAGTGAATAAAAAACAACAACGAGCCACATTAACCGTTAATGGAGGTTCATTAAAGGAGGGTTTTCATTGGGAATGGTTCATTTTGGAGCCAGAGGAAAGAGTGCTATTCAAAGGTCCTAAGTATAATTTTGACTATAATCTGGTTAAAAAAGTGAATCTGAGATTCCAGGGCGGTTGTGATTTCTTTAATAAATATCTGACATTTGAAAATTTTGAAAATGAGTAAATCAGTTGGATTTTTTTCAAGGCCATTTACACCGTTTGTTCTGGGTTTGCTATGTATGGGGTTTCTCTCGCTCGCTTTTCTAGTTTGGACGCTGAATGTTACGCCCGACGACTACTTTTCCGATGTAAATGATCCAAATACTGCCATTACCTGTAAGGTGAATTATGCATCTGTTACCTCCGACGATTTGGAAAATGGGTTATGGATGAAAAAGGTGATTACAACATCCAATAATTGCGCTGTATTTTTGACGGAAATTCAAATAAAGGAACTCTCTAACGCTTTGGTGAATAATTTTCCCGATAAAAAAGACTTTATTCAACTCGGATTGATTACCCTGTTGACCGAACAAACATTGCAAAAGGTTAAGGGGAATCTGGAGGTGTATAATCCAGACAAAATAAAGGGAATTTTAGATTGGTTGAGTACACTAAATGTGGCCGCAAAATTAGATCCTGATAATGAAATCATTTATTTGTCGGTAACCGATTATTGGTTCAATACCCTCTCGGGGAAATTAACGGAGTATCAAAAAATAAACCCGGATATCCGGTATTATTTCAAATTCAGATACTTAGTTCAGCATTGTAATCAAGCGCTCTATTTTGTTAATGTGGAGGAAACAAAATATGAAAAGGTTAAAAAAAATTTGCTGGCAAATCATTGGGTTCATTTAGTACAAGCTTCCTGGTCTGACGCTAAAGCATGGCAAAAAGGTGTATTTCTACTTGTTTTTTTATTCACTATGTTTACTTATTTATTTACAATAATCTCCTTTGTTAACAAAACAACATTGAAATGAAATTTATTGGATTAATCTTTGCTTTTTTAATGCTATGCTCATTTAATTTAATAGCTCAGTACAGCGAAAATTATGTTTCCGTAAGCAGCGAAACCATCGATAACGAAATTTATTCGGTAATCGAAATGACCAGAAAGGACGAAAGGGTAAAGGTGAAATATTTTGCAGATAAGGACTTGGCTGGCAGATCGGTTTATCAACGCTATCTTACCTGGAGCAAAAATAAATCCATTATCGCATCTTGCAGTGGTACCTACTATGGCATGGACAATAAACCTGTGGGTATTTGTATCGACGAGGGTCAGACGGTCAACAAAGCGGAGGCAGCTATGGACGCACTGGTGTTGGTTTACAGAACGGGGGGAATCGTCGTTACGGATCTGAAAGAGGGGAATTTAACCGTTCAAAATGGGGCAGAAAATTTGTCGCTTAATCTTAAAAATCCAGTAGATAGAACGAAATTTTTTCTTTGGAGTAAAGAAAATTATGCCACCGTTTTTCAAACGCACCTGCTATATTATAAAAATAAACTTAGAGTGGGCGCAAATGGCGATAAAGAACTTAGGGAAAGAAGATTTCTAGCCGTTGCTCGCGATGATGAAAATAAAATCAGATATTATCTGATTAATTTAAAAGGAAATAACACGCTCTATAATGCCACCGTAAAAGTGGAGGGCCATTTGAAAAATTATACTGATAATATTATATATATCATAAATTTAGATACCGGTGCCCAGGATTATTTTGAGGTCCGCGAAGCCCAGGGGCAAGTGATGAGCGAACCCGGATTTAAAGGTAACAAGCCTTTAAATGTATCAAAAAATTTATTAGTATTTTATTTTGAATAATTAGCTATGCTTCTATTTAAATTTATTTTTATTGGCGTTTTAGGTACTATTTCTCTGCTCATAGAGAACGAGTTACCTGTTAAATCTAAACAAAATATTCAACAAGATACCCTGCTTCAACAGGCTATCAGTGATCTGGAACCTATTCTTTTTAAGCGGGAATCTTTAAATGTAACCATAAATAGGAAACAATATATTTTGGACTCGTTGCGCGAATATAAAAGCACTTCACCAAATAATTTATATGAGGAAAAGTTAAAACTTATTGATAAAATAGATGCTTATATTTTAAATAAAATACTGGCTGATTATAAATCGTTTAAGAATTTAGATAAACAATTACTAAATAAAAAAATATCTTCTTTTTCAAATGACATTTTTAAATTAACAGAGGAATTTAGTAAGAAAAGTAATGTTCCCGATGTGGTAAATATCCAAATCAATGAGCTTACGCAGGAAATAGAAAAATTAAAAGTTGCTTATGCAAATGAGCAAAATACATTGTCTGTTCATGAAAGTAAACTGAACAAATTACTTCTTCAAGAGGATAGGGAGTATTTTGATATTGTTTTTTATGGAAATACTTACAAGGTTTTTCTGGCCAATGCCAATACTCATCGGAT
>Ga0247832_1007034_pt1 | contig 11993 bp, 9 predicted proteins | sample LaCruzMarch2015__10_FD_192407 | JGI IMG/M metagenome (GOLD analysis project Ga0247832, IMG submission 192407) | Freshwater microbial communities from meromictic Lake La Cruz, Castile-La Mancha, Spain - LaCruzMarch2015_4m | ecosystem: Environmental > Aquatic > Freshwater > Lake | place: Spain...
CTCGTTAATAGTTGGAGGTAGTTTTCGATGCGGAACACTCAGCACCTAAAACGTAGCCGCCGACTGCAGCTATAACAAAAACACAGAACAGTACCAATACCACCTGCACCATGGCGAAAGGCTGCAATAAATACGAGGCGTGGGGATTGAAGGGTAGCAGTTACTCGCGTCGAGTTGAGCGCTCCGCCGATTTTCTTCGCTTTTTAATATGATTCCTCTGTTGGGATTTAAATTTTACTCACATTTCTGTTCTGGAATTTTGTCCTGACGGCAAGCAAAGCCGTCAACATCCTGATGCTCGAGGAGTAAGAACTAGAGTGTATCATGTCATCGAACAGTAGTAGGTACAGCAATAGCAGCCGCAGCAAGAAGAATGATCAACAACCTCCTCCTGGTAGTTTACTCTCGGGATCAACATGGCGTCCCTCCTCAGGTCCATATGATACACCAAACAATCTTCATCATGAGCCATTGAATAATCATCCAGGCAGAGTATCTGGTGGTGGCAGCAGTATTCGACGACCTAGCAATGACAATCGCAGCAGGAGCCTAGTCGATGCATCATCACCAGCGGATCCAACACCTAATTCACTTACTGAACCACCCAATACAAAATTGCATCCACGAGTGAAGTTTCGTCGTGCCGAAGAGTACAAACCACAACAAGGTGTTGACAGATATTATGGACGTACGCCTAATTCATTAGAGGCCGCATACACCACCACAACTTTCCGTGAGACTAAGAATTGTACTACGCCAGAAGAACGTCGGCGCAGTAGTAAGGTCGACGAACACGAGGTGGAAATGGAACGACGTACTCCGTTGGAACGGTGGGAGAGTCGACGTGAGCGTAAGAATAAGGAACGGGGTACTACTGTTTCTTCTGCACCATCGTTGAGGATGGTGGCCAATGAGGACACAATAGCTCATTGGTCACCAGTGGACGACAACGAGGAAGAGGAGAAGGGATCGAATGGTAGTAGTAGTAGTCGTGGCTCCGTCCCACCACACATAGCTCGTGCTGACGCAAGCACATACAATTATCAGTACGATGATGATAACCATTATTCTTACATGCAGCAGAATGACAAATGCTCAAATCAAAGCGATATTCATATTGATTGCCAATACCGTCCGTCTGCTGTCGAGAATGAACGACGGAATGGAAATATGAATGACCGACGGCCAGATCCATTAGGGCATCGTCAATCTTCCATTGCTACGGTGGTAGATAACGATGATACCTACACCCTCGCAAGTGGTAGTTCAGATATTCGCAATGTTGCTACAGATTGTCTTCTGAGCAACAGGGCAAATGCAAAGGGCAGTGTAGATCCTTATGTGTGGAAGTACAATGGCGATGATAATGATGAAGAGAATTTTGTATCTCCTGCATCACAAAGCTCGTTGGCGTCTCCGGCATCACAAAGCTCGCTGAGCCCCTCAAATATCTTTTCAGATGCAGATGATGAGAAAGTGACGACAATGAAACCTGTCAATGATCGACGAAAGCCCATTGTTAGCTGCCTAAAAAATGGAAGGAGCTATACTGTTACCCCTACTAACAATGGTGGTGGCGAAAACGAAAGTGGTGGCGCAAGGATCTACGTGCAAGATCACGCTAATGCTTCCGTGATCTCAACTCCTTGCGATCATGGCCGTTTCGAAATCGACATCAAGCCTCCGGCTACCACTTACCATGGCTACAGCTATGGTTCAGGCGGAGGAGGAGGAGGAGGAGGAGGAGGAGGTGGTGGTGGTGGTGATCAAGGTGGCATGCCAGAGATTGGTATACCTGTATTTAAAAACCATAGTAGAGTGGCTATAGAAACACCCTCTCAACATTCCGATCGTCGTCATGCAGGAGCAATTCGTATGCCACGCCCGGCCAAGGACTTTTGCAAACGTTTTGGATGTGAAATCATTAACAATGATTCCCATCAGACTACAGACAAGATGAAGGAGAAGTATCCTCTAGTAGCATTGGCTCTATTTGTAGTATGCGTCGTTATTGTGGCATTCACTATACACCATATTCGAAAGATTGACGATGAAAGTCGGTATAGCGACACGGCAGCAGCAATCGGAACAACAACGAGTTCAATTCCCTCGGTCCAACCAACAATTGATTCATCAATGTATCCCTCGAGTGAGCCGACTCTTATTCCAACTACCGAACGTGAGCGTTTAATTAGTGACTACATTTCTTCGTTGAGTAGTAAGAAGTCTAATGAAGTAGGAAGTCCACAATATCGTGCAAAGATGTGGATACTGCACGAAGACAGCTTGAAGTTGGAAATGCCAATAGGAGATAAGGAGATTGTTAGGAATGAAATTGTTGGTGATTGGGACAGTGAAATTGCTTTGAGAATAAAACAGCGATTTGCATTGGTAACGTTATATTATTCGATGGGGATAGGTGATGGTGGTGTGGCAAAAGGTTGGTTGGATGGTGACGAATGTCGTTTTGTTGGCTACTATGGACAAGCGTGGGATGGGGTGGGTTGTGATGATATGGGGATTGTACGTGTTGTGGCACTTGGTGAGTAGTCAAAACGTATGATGATTCATGAGCCTGTCATTTAGGCAAATCCTCTAACACCGTCCGTTCATTGTCAACACTGATAGATGGGGCCAATCTCAATGGTACGATACCACATGAAATCGCACTCCTATCTTCTATCGAGAATTTAATCATCAAGAACAACCTGGGTCTTTTCGGTACGATTCCACATACTATCGGAACTCATATAACTCAACTACACCAACTGGGATTGAATCGAAACTCCTTCACTGGACCGATTCCCAAGAGCATCTTTCGACTAGGTAACTTGGTTTATCTGAATCTAGCTGACAATATGTTGACGGGTACGATTGATTGGGCGGAGGCATCACACAATTTGGGAAAGCTCGAGCGACTAATATTGCATAATAACCAGTTCGAGGGAGATGGTGGATTTCATCTATTAGTCAAGTCACCACTTAAGCTATTGAGTGCGAGCAATAATCTGTTTGACGGCGTCATTGACGAAAGTGTTGGTAATTTACAAAGTCTTGAATATTTATACTTGGATGGGAATAAGCTTGTAGGGTCCATCCCTGATAGCATTAGTGATTTGATCAATCTCAAGTCCTTGAATTTAGACAACAATGGACTGTACGGTACGTTACCTCATACGATTGGTAACCTGATAAATCTTGAGTACTTATCAGCCAAAAGTAACGCACTAACAGGTGGGCTACCAACTAGCATGCAACAACTGACCGGTCTTAAAACATTGAACTTAGCAAGCAATTCATTATCGGGCCACTTACGTCACCTGTCCCAAATAACGAGTCTCAAAAGTATACATTTGTATCAGAATTCATTCACTGGCTCAGTAGATCCACAGCTATTTCTCTTACCGAATTTGGAGGTATTGTTCTTAAGTTCGAATTCACTCACGGGTGAACTCCTCCCAGAGGTCGGCGGAGCACAAAAGGTATTAAAGCAATTATATCTATCAGAAAATAACTTTCATGGTAGCATTCCAAACGAAATTTGTGCATTGCACAAGCTTGAGGATTTGTTTGTCGATTCTAACAATTTCAATGGATCGTTGCCGTTGTGTCTTGTCGACCTGTCTGGGCTAAAACGGCTCTACGCCTTCGATAACCAATTTACGGGTCAGGTACCTGAAATATTACATCTACCAAAATTGATGAGTCTTGGTCTTGAGCAGAACAATTTTAATGGAGGATTAGAATCATGCACAGCAACTGCAACAATGGCGAAGATTGAAAAAATGAGCATTTGGGCAGACTGCTCTGAGCTTGATGGAGGGTGTGCATGCTGTGAGAAATGTTGTTCCGATCAGAATACCGATTATTGTTGAGAGTCAAATAATGCAGTTACACAAGTCATTTCATTGACTTTTTAAAAGCTTATGTCCTTTTCTCTCGCACGTACAAAACAGCCAATTTCTCATTCATCCATTACAAAGGATACTCAGAAAATGACGTACGCTGTACAATGTTAGCAGTCAATTCATTGCTCTCTCAGAGCACAAAATTTAAACAGTTTTCCCCTCCTCCTCCTGATAACATTCCTCTCTTGACATCCATTTATAGCAATACTTCATTGCTGCTAGCAGCAGCAGCAGCAGCAGCAAGTGGTTGACACGATTTGAAATGACCATTACTCCAATCCTCTGATTGACATTCGGAACTGCAGTAGTATGTTGTCTGACACTGTGAACAGATCATTAAATTCTTCTTCTTCGTTTTGTACACGCTTTTCCCATCTAGTCCACAATTGGCACAACTGCTAGACTCGAGTATCGTGGCTACTGATACTGGACTTGATTCAGCACTAACTATGCTACTTGCACGTCTGAACAGATTGCTACTGCTGCTGCTGAAATCACTTCCCCACGATGATAATACGTTATCACTACTTGACGAGAATTTGTCATCAATTGGGAATCCCATCGAATCGACGGCAGGTTGGTCGTCTAGAAGAGTAGAGTGTTTATTGACTCCCTTATTTACTGATAGCTTTGGGTTGAAGAATTTCTTCAGTTTACTACCTTTCGACCGATTGACTAGTTGCGTTGATTCCGCCTCGTTCTGTTTATCCACCTCAATTGATTTGCTGCAAAGGTTGCTAGTCGTCATCGTGTCATTATTAAAAAATGAGGAAGTTAATTCGGTAACAACGCTATTATTCTCTCCTCCGACAGTTTTGTCTTTGCTTTCACCAACAACATTTTGAAAGTCATCCAAGTCTGTTTCAATAGATTCATTTAGGACTGTCAGAGATTCATTCAGGACACTCAAATCCTGACTCGATGTTGTTATCTCCACTACTGGAACATTACTACTGCTACGAGGGATACTGGAAGAAACCACTCCATCCTCATTAATTGTCGACGGATTGCCCATTGTCTTAGTATCATTAATTGTGGGATGATTGATCATTGTCTCATCCTCCTCCTTTGTTGTAATGGGCGATTCAGTTAAATCATTAATCAACATCTTAGTACTAGTACCATTGGGTGTGGAGGGTGCCGCAGCATCCTTCTCCTTCTCAGTGGCAACAAAGACGGTCTCTTTTTCGGTAACCATCTTTTGCAGTTGTTCAATCTTGGTCAATAAGTCCACATACTCGTTACTCATGGTACTTCTTGACCCACCAGTACCAATACTACTACTGCTGTTGTTGTTAATAGTATTATTATTATTATTGCCACTGCTATCACATAATTCCTCCCCATAATCCATAACACGCACAATACTAGTAGCGAAGGTATCGACAGTCCGTAATACCAATTTGGCAAGTCCTTTACATGGTTCAGTTAGCAATAGTGACGGTGAAGTGCAGTAACTGCTGCTATCCATCCCTGAACAATACGAGTAGTCACAACCACCACCACCAGCACCTCCACCCAGAGAAGTAGACCCACTGCTACTATGGACCTCGACATTCTTAATGTCTGGACGTCCTCCTCCTCGACTGGTATTACCGACAGAATTGCAGGAGTAGTCGTAGCAGTTGTAATAGCTGTATGCAGGATGTGGTGGTGGTGACATCATATTAGTAGTATTATTGTTGTACGCCATCGGTGAGACTAGGACAGGATGATGATGTAGTTGCTGTCGTAGAATTCTCGGGGGTAACATGGCCGTTTGTGCATAGGGTAGTAGTATGTTTGGTGAGGATATCTTGAGGGCTGATGCTGCGGCTGCCGCTGTGTCACTGCTCTCCTCAATTGCTGTTGAATCATCCTCCGCGGCGACTGTGCTATCATATGCAAAGCTTTCATCAATAGTAGGCGGCTCAACAGTAGCAACTAGTTTCCGAGTACGACTTCCCCGACGGCGGACCGTTTTAGTATCGTTAAAATGATCCTTTATCGTTTTCTTAAGCTGATCGACAGTGTCATTCTTCTTGGATGATGATGAGGCTACTGCTACGGGATCGGCAGCTGTCACCGGAAAGAGATTTAGCATCGTCGAGTTGCAATACAGTGCATGCTCTGTGTTGTTGAGTGTTGCATGATGGGTCATTGTTGGGAATTTGAATTCTAGCCGCTTTTTAAGAAAGCTTTCTTTCTTGCTTCCTTTCTCATGAGCAGTAATACTTCCTGCGAGTCAACTGCCGTACCGAAAGAAGGAAGTCTATCGGAGCGAACCATCGTTCGAGGTAGAACTACGGCCGTGGTAGAACCGAACGTTGACAATGGACAATAACGGACAACTCCTACGACTCTACCACCTTTCTTCTGCGCTGCTCCTACTATAACTATATCAGATTATCAGAAACGATGCCGCGGATATTTCCGATATTTGGGCGGAAACAGACCCCAAGATGCTCATCGTCGAAAGACGCTTCCGTCGACAGTGATGTAGCATCGGGGGGCATTGCTGGATTGGATGTGTCGATGGAAGGAAGTGAGGCTTCTGTGGTCCAAAAGGTTTTGGAATATGAAGCTTCTTTGGTCTTACCAACAGCGAAGGTGTCATCACCACCTAAAACTTCTAAGAGGAATGTACTTCGTGGTAAATTTAAAGAAGAATTCAATGATGAAAGTTCTGTGGCAAATTGCAGGAAGAAGGAAACGACGGCCGTTGCGACGGCCTCCTCGATGGTAGTAGCTCCCCCAACGCAATTTCCTTACGGATATGATTACTCTGCCTTTTACCCACCGGAGATGATGATGTGGCAACAACCAGGTATGCAGGTACCACAACCACAAGCACCACCAGGGTGGCATTCCCATCATATTAAGTCCTTCCACAACTCGAACAACAGCACCGCATCAACCAACGACACCAGCGTCGACTTTTCGACAACTACCGTAGAGAGTTCGTGTGGTAGTTCATGCCTGACTAACGATCTATTCCTTACTAACGATCTAGTGAAGTATGTTGAACAGACCTTTGATGAGTTTACCGAAGGCATAAGTGATATTATCGTGGGATGTAGTGACGCAATTTGTGATTGTAGCAAGAAGGGATCCTTCAGGAATGATGATGAGACTATGTCGACTATTTGGGCTACTAATCGACAAGGAGGAGGTACTACGAGTATTACTCTAACCAAATTGAAAGCCGAGTTAGATGCAAAGATTATACAACTCGAATCAATTGTCAATGAGAAGAATAAAAAGTCTCTTGAAAGTACAACAGAGGTATCATCACCATCGTGTCGCGACGATAAGACACAAACAAAGGAGGAGGAGGATTTACGGTCGGTACATTACGATCATAAGGAGAAGGAGGATGTAAATTACTTTCCAACATTATTTACAGTAAATAATGATGATGATAATGATGATGCAGTAGAAGAAGATCTCGATGTCAAATCTATTACTGCTGCAAAGACTAAGTTGCCAGCAGATCGTTGGTCAAAAAGTCGTGATAAATTGAAGAAACTTGCTGATCATCATAGATTCTTGTCAAATCGTTCATCACAGTAACAGTGCCTGTGCCTTCATCAGTTGTTCTTCGTCAATCTGGTCGGCTCGATGAAGGAGCTTGATTCATATTTCGCGCATTTTATCAATTAGGGCTACGTCGTCCCTTTTACGTTGACGTAGGCCTTCAGCGATGGTAGGCGTATGCATAGACTGGCTCGATGCATGATCGTCCCTTTCACGTTGACGTAGTTGGTGATGGTTGTTAGGAGCTGTATCAAGTTGGTGATGGTCGATACGACTGTGTGGTTTCATATTGATGTAGGTGATGTAGGCATGTTGGATAATTTTAGCAGCTGCGGTGGCAGGACTAACATAAGGTAGATAGACACAGTTATTAGTAGGCTGTCCGCGTAGTAGATTAATTGCTGCTGAAGTTTGTGTAGACCAGTAGGCTAGAGGCATACACGATGGTTCAGTGGACTCAGCCTCAAAGTCGGTAAACTTGGTAGACTTGTCAGTAGTGTCAGAAGTACACAACAGAACCCCCCACAATCTGGAGCATTGGGAGTATGTCATTGACCAGTGTGGCAAGGACGCTTTTTACGTTTGCCACGGCGAGTCTTCTTCCGCGATGGAAAGGATGCTGATGTCATTACTCCCAATAGGTGTTTCAAACGGTGTAGGCGGAGGTCGACGATTACCTACTGGAGTAGCTTACTAGTATAGTCAGAAGTATTACGGAGGAGTTGCTTGGTACGAGCAAACCGTTGGCGTGGACGGCATATTAGCATTCCACGTGTATAGCACTGGAGCACTATCACAGCTTGACGTGTACGGTAACGTAGTTGTAGTCGTAATTGTTTCAGACGTCGTTTAAAAAGATTTCGTCAAAAACGCTGGATCGCGACTGCAGCATCAAATTCTTCGATTGTATGGTGACTTATTCTTTGCTGAAAGTCTCCCTGCTCTCTCCTGGGTAGGGAGGGAGGGAGGGAGGGAGAGTAAGATGACTTCCCACGTCGTCAAGGAGAAGTATCCTTGGGTGGTTGTATACACAGTCAGGGTCGGCACTTCACCCAAACGAGCCACTGACTCAATATCGATTGGCTTGGATAACGACAACAATTGAAATTGTACACCTCGCCATAGTAAGGGAGATACATAGGCATATGCCTTATTACTGGGAAGTCCTAACTCGTTATTGAGTTGTTTTGCCACAAGGCATAACCAGTCGACACAACAAAAAGCTTGATCCCATTAATTTTCGTTTACTTCGATCATCAGGTGAAAAGATGATGCTCCTAACCTCGTCAATAGTCCAATATGGTAGACGATACTACTTCCTTGGACAAACCACGGAGTAATACTGTAATGGATTATCGTTGTTGTCAAGAACCAAGCAGAATACTAATTGTAAACTTTGAAACATTTGGTATTGATGCTCAAGGAGGGTTTGACTACGTAAAAGTAATGGCTTTATGTCCTGTTTTGGCCGGTTGAAATACAAATGTTTATTGTGAAGTATCATTTAGGAATATAACTGACAATATTATTTTATTACGCAGTAGGAGACCTTGTGTAGTGTCAGCGAGAAATACCGATATCGTACCATCTTAGGTAATATGCGTCAAAAAATGATAGTATGGTCTTACGCCATCTTTGAATTTTATCTAAATGATGTTTTCTAACATTTGATCTCTAAATCGTAGAGTTTTGGTTCATTTTGGACGCTGCATCCTTTTTACTATTCCTACGTACAAATTAAATTTTGAATCTCACTCACATCTTTTGCCGTCGGGGCGTTGTGTTCGTATGACACGACACACTCATTTCCCCCTATTCCGCATCAACGATCGGCAACTTCAGCGCGGCCGATAAGATAGTACTCCCCAAGGATGGCATTAGTTAAGAATCGGTTGAGTAGAAGTAGTTCATTGCGATTGGAAATTAATAGATTACCCAAGGTACCCATGTCCCTGGATAAACTAAAAATCAAGAATAAGTCAGTGAATAGTCGAAAGAATTGGAGACGACGAGCCAGTAGCTTCGGTGCCACACGGAAGAAAAAGTTATGGTCTAAAAAAACAAAGGCCGATGCTGCTGCCACCGACAAGGTACCTCTCGTCGTCGTGATGACATCTGCACCCACATATCACAGCGACGATGAGGATGGGAGTGACGTGGATGGGAAGCACGGTAGCTTCGAATGGCTTACTCAAAAGTTCGGCACGTGTTGTACGGCAGATGAGAATAATAATTCGACGAATGATTTGATGATAGAATGGACTGCCGCACAGAATAAACTTGAAAATTCATCTTCCGTCGTCGTGCAAGAGACCAAAGATGTGGGTGATCGTTCTGAACCCGAGCCTCCTGCCGGTGACAGAAAAGAAGCATCATCCTCGTCATCGGGTGGGGGAGGAAAGGGTTGGGAATGGATATTATCATGCTGCTGTTCTCCCCCACAAGAGCAGATTGTGGATAGGGTTGTTGATGATCGGACGTACGAATGTACCAACATTGAGTCGGGTGAGAGTAGCCGTAGTAGCTGCGACGACGATGATGATGAGGGCTCAGATGAAAGTTCACAGAGCTCTCAACACCTAGCAGGACAATGGCTAAATCTATCGAGAATGGCGGATGAAATTTCAGAAATTTCGTCATCAGATACGAGTGATGATGATGAATCAGATGATGAAAGTGACGATGAGAGACAATGAGTGAAATGAAAGGTGTGAGTGGAAGTTACGCAACATCGAGCAAAATACTATTGTCTAAAACTGTCTGATGTATAATTATGCGCTTCGTGTCAATATTGCTATAGATATATAATCAATAGAAGTGCTTCATGTACATATATGCTGAATTTATTTTAGTAACTATCGGCCGAGACTTCGTATCGAAAACCTGGAAGCAGAGGAGACTACTAATAGGCGCGGGCACTCTGGCATAACACATCATTGTTGCTAAAAAATAAGTTATCCGTTCATAATTTAGATTTGCCTACCCGGAACCCCACTCTCCACGTCATCGATGATACGCAACGGTCGTCTAATCATCGCTTACGCTGCATTGCTGTTTGTGTCCTCCACTCTTCCAATCCAACTTTTGATGATTCACACAGCAATATGCCACACTTTTGCATCGCGAACATAGGAGAAGTTTGTTGCCATTGGTAGCACGCGTAGCACCACAGATCCCGCAAGAAGTCTTCTTAATTCGTAGACCTCTGATTGTTCTTTCAATATTGAGTAATGCATGTTCCCCATTAATACTGTCACTTTCAGCGTTGCTGCAATTATAACCACCCACGCTCTTTGCCACAGATGCTGTGATAAGGAATGCAGGAGGCATCTTACCCGTTAACTCCATATGCTGACTGTAGAAGAAGTAATTCGAAACACCTAAAAATATCGTAAGTTCAAAGAGGGAACAAATAATTTGATCGAACAACACTCAATAAGGTAAGCACTTGTCTTCACTCACCATATCCATATTCTCCCAGTTCGGGAAATTGAGGAATTATCAGCTCTCCGCACCCACAGTCAAAATATTTGTTGACTACTATTTGTAATACGATACTGTCTTTCATTACCGATGTAGAATCAGGGTGTTCAACTGGGCTTGTCATCATACCAGATCTCTCCCAAAGCAACCACGATGATACTACTTCCTCGCTTGCCTCTAACATGTGCCAAAGTGCCATGTGATATAACATTCCTAGGAGACGTTCTCTGCGATACTCATCCTCTGCGATGCATGTCATTGCCCTTTCAAAATCTCCTTGAGTTATCGCACGTTTTTCGCCATATCCCGTGCCAAAACAGTCGTTAAGATCCCCTACCACGTGAAAGTAATAATATTCGGGTCGGTTTAAAGTGAGCCAGATATCTTCGACTGATGGTGCCGGAGCTGGCCGAGGAAGTGTTATTCCACTTTTGTGAAATGCATCACCTGATTGTAAACCAAAAAACCGCACCACAGTCCGTTCCTCCTTACCCACCAATACCTTCTTCTTCGCCTTCATACGAAGCAGACAGTCATTCACAAGCTGTTTACATACTTCAAAGGATGCACTACGATAAGGATTACCTGCATCTTTAGTATTTTGCTCCATGAGGTAAGTGTAACACCCGTCTAGCGATTTCCCTTCAAGATTAGGAAATACAGCAGGAAGAGAATCACTGGGAAAAAATAAAGTATTTCGGATATTATCATGAACTCTCATGCATACGACAGTTATAACTCCCATCTCGGGTGAGCCTGGAGGGAATATTGATGGACTCATCACAAAGAGGGAATAGATATTGTACGCCCCATCTCCATCGCAGCTGCTTACACTATGCCGATGACGGGGAAAGTAATTCTCCATTGGAAGTTGCTGAAGCTCGGCCAAATCAAGGTATTTCTTTATTGCGGTGATGACAGTGTCAAGATACTGGCACCCTCCGCCTCCAACATTTCCTGACGATGATGATTTGTTGTTGCGGCTTTTCTTCCCCATGTTGGAGTGCGGCGTTCAACTACGGCGGACGTCCTCTTCCTCCAACAAATAATAATAATGGGGAAGATTTTTTTGGGGGGGGGGCGGGG